>JAEEGL010678059.1_pt1 | contig 20078 bp, 15 predicted proteins | sample 9134231 | NCBI WGS metagenome assembly JAEEGL01 (sample SAMN16246548, study PRJNA631951) | gut metagenome | biome: gut microbiome; feature: rumen; material: fiber-attached | host: Bos | place: Iran: Karaj | collected 2018-10
AAAAGCATTTGGTGGTATCGAAATGGTTGAATATGATATCAAAATGAGAAATGCTATGGAGACATTAAAAAAATAAACTATTAAGTTTATTTTTTTTATATAGCTATACAAATATTTGTTCGTATATGTTATAATGTATATAGGAGGGTATTATGACAGTAGAAGTATTAGTTGAAATAAAAGGTATAGATAATACTTTTACGTATTCTATACCTTCAAATTTAGAAAAAGAAATTAAATTAGGTATGAAAGTTACTGTACCATTTGGAAATAGAAAACTTGAAGGTTTTGTTGTAAGTGTTGATAATAATAAAAATATAGATTATGAACTTAAGGATATACTATCACTATCTGATGTTATATTAAGTGATGAATTATTATCTTTAGCTAAATATATGTCTAAAAAGACATTAGCAAGTCTATCAGCTTCCATTTCTACAATGTTACCTAAAGCTATTAAAGCGTCATATAAAACAAATATATCAAAAAAATATATTACATATTTAAAATTAAATAAAGATAATTTAGGTTTAGTTAATACTTTAAAACAACATGAAATAATTGATTTATTTAAAGATGAATTAATACTTAAAAGTGATGCAGCTAAGGTATCAGTATCTGCTTTAAAAACTTTGATTAATAAAAATGTTTTAATTGAGGTGGAAAAAGAAATATATAGATATAATTTAGTTAACAAAGTTTTAGATAGGAAAGTTATATTAACTAATGAACAAGAAAATGCATATCAAACTATCAAGAAAAATATCTCTAGTTTTAAGCCATATTTAATTCATGGTGTAACTGGATCTGGTAAAACTGAGGTATATATGCATCTTATAAAAGATGTTATAGAAAGTGGTAAAAATGTTATAGTACTGGTTCCTGAAATAAGTTTAACACCACAAGTAGTTAATTTATTTAAAGCAAGATTTAATAATATTGCAGTATTACATAGTAGACTTTCTGATGGTGAAAGATATGATGAATATAGAAAAATATTAAATGGTGAAGTAAATATATGTGTAGGTGCTAGAAGTGCTATATTCGCACCATTTAAAAACATTGGTCTAATTATTATAGATGAGGAACATACAGATACTTATAAACAGGAAAATAATCCTAGATATCATGCTATTGATATGGCTCTATATAGGGCTAAATATCATAATTGTCCTTTGGTACTAGGATCTGCTACCCCTTCTATAGAATCATATACAAGGGCATTACTTGGGACGTATACTCTAATTAATATGCCTACTAGAGTAAATAAAAGTTTACCAAAGGTTCATTTGGTGGATATGAAAGATGAATATAAAAAGGGAAATCGTATTTTTAGTGAATTATTAACTAATAAATTAAATGAAGTTATTAAAAGTGGTAGGCAAGCTATAATTTTACTTAATAGAAGGGGATTTAATACAATTTTAACATGTAATTCATGTGGATATGTATCTAAATGTCCTAAATGTGATATACCACTTACATATCATAAGAAGAACAATGTATTAAGATGTCATTACTGTGGATACGCTACTTCTAAAATGGTTAAATGTCCAAATTGTAATAGTCAAGATATTACATATACTGGAATGGGTACTGAAAAACTAGAAGAGTTAATTAATGAAAATTTTGAAGGCGCTAAAGTAATTCGCATGGATGTTGATACGACATCACAAAAAGGCGCGCATGAAAGAATAATAGATACATTTAGAAAAGGAGAAGCTAATATCTTATTAGGTACTCAAATGATTTCTAAAGGACTAGATTTTCCTAATGTTACTTTAGTAGGAGTAATAAATGGTGATGCATCGTTAAATATACCTGATTTTAGAGCTTCTGAAAGGACTTTTGACCTACTTAGTCAAGTAAGTGGTAGAGCAGGAAGAAGTAGTGATTTAGGTGAGGTAATAATACAAGGATTTAATATTTCACATTATAGTATATTAAGGGCTTCTCATTCTGACTATAAAGGATTTTATGATGAAGAAATTAAAGTGAGAAAAAAATTAGGTTATCCACCTTTTAATAATTTATGTTTAATTAAAATATCTTCTAGTGATTATAACTTACTTATTGGTGAAAGTAATAAAATAAATAGTTATCTTCACGATAATATAAATGAAATAGTATTAGGACCATCATTTTCTGCTATGCCTAAATTTAATGATAGATATTATATGCAGATAATTATTAAGTATAAAAAAACTGAAAATATAATTGATGCTTTAAGGTATTTGAAAAAAATATATAAAAATGAAAAAGTTAAAGTTGAAATTGATCTTAATCCTTTGAGAATATAGTTATTTGTGATAAAATGATAATGGTGATAGTATGGATATTAATAGTATAAATGTAGAAAAGAATTTAAAAATAGTTTTTATGGGAACTCCAGATTTTGCTGTTCCAATTTTAGAAGCTTTAATAGATAAATATGGTGTTAAAGCAATAGTTACTCAACCTGATAAAGAAGTTGGTCGTGATAGAGTGCTTATGCCTACGCCTATTAAAAAAGTTGGTAATGAACATACTATTTTAGTTTTACAACCTAAAAAGATTAGGGAAGAGTATGAAGAGATTGTATCTTTAGAACCAGATATTATAATCACTTGTGCGTATGGTCAGATAATTCCAAAAGAAATATTAAATGCTCCAAGATTAGGATGTATTAATGTACATGCAAGCTTGCTACCTAAATTAAGAGGTGGTGCTCCTATTCATAGAGCCATCATAAACGGACTTTCTAAAACTGGAATTACTATTATGTATATGAATGAGGGTATGGATAAAGGTGATATTATATCACAAAGAGAAATAGCCATAGAAGATGATGATACTGCAGAAACATTACATGATAAATTAAGTATTTTAGGTAGGGATTTATTACTTGATACACTACCTAGTATTATCGATGGTACAAATGAAAGAAAAGCTCAAGATGAATCAGAAGCTACATATGGATTTAATATAACAAGAGAAGATGAACATATTACGTTTGATAAAACATCTAGACAGATATTTAATCAGATAAGAGGATTAAATTCATGGCCAGGGGCATATGTTATGTTAAATGGTAAAATATTAAAAATATGGGAATCTAGAGTAGGAGATACATATGATCCGTTAGTAGAAAATGGTACTATTATTAAACTATATGATGATGGATTTGGTGTTAAAACTAGTAATGGTGAGATTATTATTACTAAGGTACAACCTGAAGGTAAGAAAGCTATGGATGCTAAATCATTTGTAAATGGTAGAGACTTATTAGGAAGCGTGTTAAAATGATAGATAATATAAAAGAATTGTTAGAAACACAAAGGGGAAAAGGATTAGTTAAATTAGGCTTATTTTTAGCGTTTTTCCTAATAATATTTATCTATTATGGTTTTACATCTGAAGTACCTAGAGTTAAACCTAAAGATGCATTAGAATCATTTGGTGAAATGACTAATTATGAATATATATATACACTTAATGATATAACATATAATGGTAAGGCATATCACAGCAAATTATATTTTGCTATAGATAGTAATGAATATTTAGTAGATGATAATACTTATTTAAAAAATATCGATGGTGAATATATAATAACTGAACTTGATAAGTTATATTATTATGACAATATTTCTATATATAACTTAATTAAAAATGGTAGTGTGGTATCTAAAACTGAAGATTTTGAAAATGATACTACTATAACTAAATATTTATCTGATGATATTTATCTTGAAACATATTTAAAAAACGATACTATATATAAAGTATCATTAGAAGTAGAAAATAATTTTATTTCAATAGAATATATGAATATAGGACAGGTTTTAAATCCTGCTAATTAAAGGAGTAGTAAAATGGAAGCAATCATTATTATATTAGTAATATTAATATTAATCTTATTATTTAAAAGAACTTTTTCTTCTGCAATATACGCGATTGTAATTGTAGATATATTTCTAAGACTTGTTGATTTTTTAACTAGTCATATTAAGTTTACTGGAGAATTAGGTAACTTTTTTGCAAAAATACCAAGCAGTTTAAGTTCTGTTATCGCATCATCTACATCTGGTGTGTTTTCAGAAATATTATTATGGGTTTTATTCATAATATATGTAATATTCTTATATTATGTATTTACTTATTTCATGAAGAAGAGGTAATTTATGAATTATATAAATGGTGATATAGTTGAAATTTCAAGTAGTTATGTTGTAATTGATAACAATGGTATAGGTTATGAAGTATATACACCTAATCCATATTCATTTACTAAGGGTAATAATATAATTTATATATATGAAAAGTTTGCGGAAGATGAGCATACATTATATGGTTTTAAAACAAAGGAAGAAAAGGAATTGTTTTTAAAACTTATAGATGTAAAAGGATTAGGTCCTAAAATGGCACTTCCTATGCTTGCTTTAGGTTCTATTGAGGGTATATCTGACGCAATTGAAAGTGAAAATGTTACTTATTTAAAAAAATTCCCTAAAATAGGTGATAAAGTTGCCCGTCAAATTATTTTGGATTTAAAGGGAAAATTGGTATCAAATGAAAATGTTAAGGTACAAAATAGTGAGTTAATAGAGGCGTTAAAATCTCTAGGTTATAAAATATCTGATATTAATAAGGTCATAACTAATATTGATCATACAAAAGATATTGGTACACAAATAAAAGAGGCATTAAGATTGATGTTAAAATAAACAGGAGGTGCATTATGGAAGAAGCATTAGAAAGTTTTGAAGCTTCATTAAGACCTAAAACATTGGATGAATATGTTGGTCAAAGTGAGTTAAAAGAAAATTTAGGTATTTTCATCAAAGCTGCTAATAAAAGAGGCGAAGCTTTAGATCATGTGCTATTTTATGGTCCACCTGGTTTAGGAAAAACCACTCTTGCATATATTATTGCAAATGAACTTGGTTCTAATATAAAAGTTGCATCTGGACCTGCTATTGAAAAAACTGGTGATTTAGCTGCGATACTTTCTTCAATTGAAGAAGGTGATGTATTATTTATAGATGAGATACATCGTATTCCTAAATTTGTTGAAGAAACTTTGTATTCTGCTATGGAAGATTTCGTTTTAGATATTATAGTAGGTAATGATACATCTTCTAGAAGTATAAGAATAGACTTACCTAAGTTTACGTTAGTTGGTGCGACTACAAGAGCAGGAGATATATCTGCTCCTATGCGTGATAGATTTGGTATAGTATCTAAATTAAATTATTATACAGAAGAAGAATTATCACAAATTGTTAAAAGGACTGCTCAAGTATTAAATTCTACTATTGATACTGATGCAGCATTGGAAATAGCAAAAAGAAGTAGAGGAACACCTAGAATTGCTAATAGATTAGTTAAACGTGTAAGAGATTATGCTGAAGTAGTTGGTAATGGTACTATAACTTTAGATGTAACAAGATTGGCGTTAACTAAATTAAAGGTAGACGATAAAGGTTTAGATGAAACTGATTATAATTTGTTAAAATCAATTATTGATAAATTTAATGGTGGACCTGTAGGTATTGATGCAATCGCATCATCTATAGGTGAAGAAGTAACTACGATAGAAGATGTTTATGAACCATATTTATTACAAATAGGTTTCCTTAAAAGAACTAATAGGGGAAGAGTAGTTACTGAAAAAGCATATGAACATTTAAATATAAAAAAATAGGACTTACGTCCTATTTTAATTTGCAAACCCAGGAGGCACCCCCTGAGGAGCCTCCTTTATAAAAGAATAAAAAGGGGTTGGCTAGTGTGATACTAGCACCAATTCGTCTAATCCGAATTGGTAGTTACTATATTAACTTTTTTAATTCGTTTTGTCAATCTTTTTTTATAAATTTATGAAAAAAAATTTATGCTTATTTTTACTTACTAAATCCTTGACTATAAAACATTTGTTTGCTATAATCATAATGGAAAGGTAGTGATGAGATGGATATCATTAATTTAAAAGGTGTAGGGCCTAAGGTAGCTAAAACATTAAATAAAATTGGTATATATAGTGATGATGATCTATTAACTCACTATCCTTTTAGATACAATATATTAAAAAGGAGTAATTTATCTACATTAGAAGATAATAGTTATTTAATTTATGATGGTATTGTTGAAACTATACCATATGTTGTTCATTTTAAAAAACATATGGATAAAATGTCTTTTAAGATGAATTTAGGTAAAAGAATTATTAATGTAGTTATATTTAATAGAGGGTTTTATAAATCAAAGTTAAATATTGGTACTACTATAACTATAATAGGTAGGTATGACCTAAAACATAATACTTGTGTGGCATCTGAAATTAGATTTGGTGCATTACCACCTAGACCTGTTATAGAGCCTATATATCATGCGACTTTTGGTTTTTCATCTAAAGAACTTGGTAAAGTTATTAATGTCGCATTATCGAATAATTTTAATGTAATAGATTATATACCGGATTATCTAGTAGATGAATATGGTTTTATGGATAAGAAATCTTCAATTGAGATAGTACATAATCCTACTGATATAGACAGTTTAAAACTAGCTAGAAAAAGGCTTAAATATGAAGAATTATTTAAATTTATGCTTAAGATGAATTATTTAAAAAACAATAAAGGTAAGGATATAGGGTTAAAAAGAGATGTAGATTATAAAAAGATAGAAGAATTTATATCTAATTTACCGTTTTCACTAACTGATGATCAAATAAAAGCAGTTAAAGATATTTATACTGATTTAGTAAGCCCTAACCGTATGAATAGGTTATTACAAGGTGATGTTGGTTCTGGTAAGACTATTGTATCTATTATAGGAATGTATATTAATTATTTATCAGGTTATCAATCTGCTTTAATGGCACCTACTGAAATTTTAGCTATACAACATTATAATAATATATCCAAATTATTTAGTAGTTATGATATTAAAGTAGAACTTTTAACTGGTAAGGTAAAAGCAAGTGAAAAGAAAAAGATAATTGAAAGACTTAAAAATGGTGATATTGATATATTGATAGGTACACATGCCCTATTTAGTGATGATGTTATATATAATAGTCTTGGATTAGTAATTACAGATGAACAACATAGATTTGGTGTTAATCAAAGAGGTAATTTGAAAAATAAAGGTATCACTCCAGATATACTTTATATGTCTGCAACTCCGATTCCAAGAACTTATGCTTTGACTATATATGGTGATATGGATATATCAAGTATTCATACGATGCCTAGTGGAAGAAAAGAAGTTATAACATATCTTAAAAAAACAAGTGATATTAAATCTGTTTTAGATATGATGAATAATGAACTTAGCCTAAATCATCAAGTATATGTAATTGCTCCATTAATTGAAGAATCTGATAAAATTGATTTGGATAGTGTATATGAAATAGAAGCAAATATGAAAAAAGCATTTGGTAGTAAATATAATATAGGTGTATTACATGGTAAGTTATCTAATGAAGAAAAAGATGAAGTAATGTCATTATTTAAAGAAAATAAAATTCAAATATTAATATCTACAACAGTTATTGAAGTAGGTGTTGATGTTGCTAATGCTACTTTAATGGTTATATATGATGCATTTAGGTTTGGTCTATCTGCCTTACATCAACTTCGTGGTAGAGTTGGAAGAAATAGCTTACAATCATATTGTGTTTTATTAAGTGATAAGGAAACAGAAAGATTAAATGTTCTTACTAAAACAACAGATGGTTTTAAAGTATCTGAAGAAGATTTTAAATTAAGAGGTAGTGGAGATTTATTTGGTAGTAGGCAAAGTGGTGATATGATATTTGAATTAGCTGATTTAAAAAAGGATTTTGATATACTACTTAAAGCTAAAAAAGATAGTGAAGAATTTTTATTAAATACTTCTAAAAAATATGATTATATAAGAAGTATCATTTATGAAGCAAGCAATCTAGATTAATGATTATTTGCTTTTTTTTAAATAAATAGTACAATATATGTTGCTTGGAGGGGTATTATGAGAAAGTTTATTGTAAGTGATCTACATGGCAATGGTAATATCTATAATAGTATTATGTCGTATTTAGATAATATTAATAATGAAGAAGATTTAACCCTTTATATAAATGGTGATTTAATAGATAGAGGTTGGGATTCTGCAAGAATATTTCTAGATGTTTATGATAGGATTAAAAATAAAAAGGGATTTAAAATTGAATATTTAGGTGGTAATCATGAATTTTTGATGTGGAAAGCATATGAAGAGTATAAAGACGCGATGTGGGCTGCGAATTCTATTTGGATGCAAAAGGGTGCATTTCCTACTGCGTCAAATATATCAGATGAATATGCATCTTCTCCATCTAAGCGTGCAGAAATTGCAAATTTTGTTGGTAATTTAAAAATATATCATAAATTTGAAGAGAAGATGGAAGGTAAAAATATAGTATTAGTACACGCCAAATGTCCAGTTAATGCATCTTTTGATTGTGATTTAAGAATTAAAGATGAGGGTATTTATGATTTGGTATGGGGAAGAGATGGCATTTTGGGCAACGATAATTATTTTACTATTATTGGTCATACGCCTTTAAAAAACGCTGATGGTTATGAATATTATAAATATGGTAATTATTTAAATATAGATGGTGGTTGTGCGTTATATGTAAATGGTACGACAAATATTGATCACGTACCTTTAGTAGAGGTATTAGATAATAAATTAGTTATATTAACATTTAATAATAGTAATAAGATAATAAGTGGTAATTATTTTTTCAATGGTAATAGTTATCCTATACCTAACTTGGATCAATATAGAAAATATTTAAATCCCAAAGTTAGAACAAAATCTTTGCATTTTGAAGATGGTATACCATATTTTGGATAAGTTATAATTGACTTTTGGAAGTTTATCTTTTATAATTATAATAGCGTGACATGCTCACGCTGGTGTTACCGCTGGTAATTGTAGTAACACCATAAAAACCCCCTGAGCCCTCTTTTGAGGGCATTTTTTGTTATTTTATGATATAATTTATTGGAGGTGTATTATGAAAAAAATATTTATGTTTATTTTTATATTACTAACATTAGTTGTTGGTGTTATTGTTGGTTTTAAGATTAGAGATAGTATTCAAAAGAATAATACAAAAGTAGTAGATGATTCTAAAGCTTCTAATAATAAGGTAGAAGAAGTTAAACCTGTTTTAAAAAATGATAGTAAAGATCCTATTGATGTTATTATAGATAAGACTACATCTAATGTTGATACTAATACTAAGGCATTAGATAGCATAGAAAAAACATATACTAATACTGATAATAAAGTAATAGATAAATTATCAACAGCTTTAGATGATATTAAAAATAGTGAAGTTACTGAATCATTTAAAGATTCTTGTAAAGCAACTTTTATTAAAATTGTAGATTTCTTATTCTATGATGGAAAAATAGGGGATGTTACTTTTAAAGAATTAAGTGAATCTGGTAAAGAAAAGGTATTAGCTATCGCATCTGATATTGATAATGCAATAGAATCTAAGGTGCCTAATTATAAAGAGACTATATCAGATAAGACTAAAAATGCTTATAATGAGGCTTCTAAATTAATTAAAAAAGGTAGTGTTAGTCTAGATAATTTTATGAAGGAAAAATTAAGTGAAGAAAATTATAATGCTATTATAGACGCTAAAGATGATTTAGTATATTATACTAAAAATGCTTTTGAGTTTGTTAAGGATAATGGTGGAAAAATAATTAATAATGCTAAGAATAAGTTGGCAGAATGGTATAAAACATTAAAAGATTAAGTCTCTTAAAAAGGGGCTTTTAATTTGACTGAATTTAGGTAAAGTGATAGTATAAGCACTTAAAGGAAGTGGCATATGTTTTTATATAGAGCAATAAATGATGATGATATAAAAAATTATTTAACAAATGGTAATATAACAAGTAGTTTATATAACAATTATATGAATACAAAAAAAGAAAATAAAAATGCCACTAAAATAATGAATTATTATTATAAATGCTTTTTTTCTAAAAGAAAAAATGCTTTAGATATGATTATTGGCCATGTACATGGTGGAAGATTAGCTTGTAGTGGTTCTGGTTCACCATGGATATCTTTTACTGATGATTTGGATATGGCTATAGCAGAATACGCGGTACCACAAGCTGGTAATTTTAATAAATGTGATAAAAGAAAACCTGTTATTTTAATACAGGTTCCTAATGATAGAATATATAGCGATGCCACTGCAATAAAAGCACTTGGTGAAACTTATGAAGATGATTTTGGTATTGATTTAACAGATGGTAATTTAGCTACATTATATTCTTCCGAAGCTATAGATGCAGAAAAATATAATCCTGATTTACCAGGATATAAACCATTGGATAAAATGGTCTTATGGAGAACTTGTAGTGGTGAAAGAACTAGTATAAATGGTCTTTCAAATTATGCTAAATATAGTAGTGAAATACTTATATATAACGAAGTAAAAAAAGAAAATATTAAATTATTTATATTTCCTCTACTTGAAGATATTATATATTCTTGCGATATAGATTTAGTAGATTACAGTGATTTATTTATTGATAATGCTGATGAATTCAATAAATTTCTTGTAGATGTATATAAATATTATTCTGCTGGTGATAAATTTTATAAAGCATTATATCCAGGTATTATAGATGGTATTAATTTAACGGATTATTTAGTCGCTAACTACAATCAAGTATTGGGTAGAACTTTGGTAACTAAATATGAAGCTTTAAAGGAACAAAAGATGAAGTTAATCATTAATATAGTTGATGCAATTAATAATCACTATCATACTAGGTTTTCGCCTAAAAGATTAGTGGATGATAAAATATATGTATCTGATTATGAATGCTTACCCCGTTTAACAAAAAATGAAGTTAATGATTTAATTGTTATTTCTAAAGATGATGTATTATACAAATATGATAGTCAAGCATTAGGATATATATCTGGTGAAGAAGTTATTAAAAAGACTAAGGTAAAAACTTTAGCTAAAGGTAGGTTTTAATATGGTAATTATGCCCAAAGAAAATATATATAAATATTTAAAGATGTATGCAGTAGTTATGAATAAAGCTTTTAAGGAAGGTAATGGTAGTATACCTATATATAATGTATATGAGTCTTTATATAATTTAGGTGAAGAAGAATATAACAAGATGTTAGATGTTGTAAAAACATACTATACAATGAAGTATTTTTCTATTACAGAAGATTATTTATTAAATAGAGATAACTTTTTAGATAATGATAAATTGGATGATATGGATGGATTATATAAATTAACTCAGACAACTAACCAACCTATACAAAATAAAAAGATATTAGTATATTTAAGAAACGCATTTAATCATAGTAATGAATGTAATAATTCCAGTTATAATATCTCACCTAATGGTAAGGTATTAGAAGTTGCTTATGAAGATGTTAGAACCGGTGCAGAGATAAATGCATCTGTTCCTAAAAAGCCTATAAGCATAAGAGTTTCAGCAGATAATTTATATAAAATAAGTAATATAATGTCTGCTAATGAGAAGAATTTTGCATATTTAAGTTTAGATGTAGATCCAAGCTTTGATTTTAATGCGCATAATTTATATAGTGAATTAGATAAAGTAAAATTTATTCATTATTATTTTCCAAATAATATAAGCGAAACAGATTTGAATACATTCAAAGAATATAAAAATTATACTAGTTTAGATAATAATCAAATAAGACAGTTTAGTGATAGTTTAAAATTACAAGCGTCTAATTTAGGTTATACAAGAACTTTTGAACTTGATAATATTCAGAAGAAAAAAATAGTAACTGATATTAAATTGTATAAAGAAAAATGGCCTAATATATTTATAGATACAATTCCCACTTTATATGACTTTGTCTTAAGAGTATTCCCGTTACCTGGTCTTAAACATCAAGATTTATTATGCCAATTAACATTAATAAATCTTATAAGAAATGATAAGGGTTTAAGTAGAGATTTTATATTAGATGGTATTGAAAATATGATAGATCAAAATATTAATACTAATTGTTCTGAATATTTAAGATTTTATAAACTATTACATGATGGAAACTTTACTCAAGCATTCCCGGTTATTATGTATATAGATAGTTATATTACAAGTATATATAATCACCCTACCATATCTATTAATGGTAAGGTATATCAAACATCTCATATTAGAAATTCACTTGTACATGCAAGATGGTTTATAAATGAGAAAAATGAACTTGTATTATATGATGCACATCCAAAATCAGAAAGGGATATGGATTTATCTTTAGTATTATGTGTACCACTTAATATACTATATAATGATATTAATAGAATATGTAAAGAAGAAACCAAAGTAGATATTCCAACTAATGTTATTAATTACAAAAGATGTATGTAAATACATCTTTTATGTTATAATTTATTTAGGTGATAATATGAATTTATCAAAATCTAGATATTGTAATGGTATCCAATGTAAGAAAATGTTATGGTTATATAAAAATAAAAAAGAAGAAATAGATGTTATAGATAATAAAACTTTTGAAACAGGTAATATGGTTCATGAAGTAGCTAGATATTTATTTGGAAAACATATAAATATTGATTTTAATGAAAATTTAGAAGAAATGATAAGTAATACTTATTTAACTATAGATAGTTATAAAGATATAGTAATTACAGAAGCGTCATTTAAATATTTGAATAACTTTTGTAGTGTAGATATATTAGTTAAAAAAGGTAATACTTATGAACTATATGAGGTTAAATCATCTACTGAATTAAAAGATATCTATATTAAAGATATATCATATCAATATTATGTATTGAGTAATTTAGGTATGAAAGTTAAAAAATGTAGTTTAATTCATTTAAATAGTGATTATGTAAGACATGGTGATTTAGAATTAGATAAATTATTTACTTTTGAAGATGTAACCTCTGATATATTAAAATTACAAGATGAAGTTAAATCTAATATAAAAGATATAGATAAGTATATGGAAAATGAAATAGAAAAGGATTTAAAATTAGGTGAATATTGCTTTAAACCTTATCCATGTCCATTTTTTAAATATTGTTCTAGATTATTAGATAAACCTAATGTATTTGATATAGCAAGTATGAGGACATCTACTAAATTAAAATATTATAATAATGGTATAACTAGTTTTAAAGATTTAATAAATGAAGATATTAAAGATGATTATAGATTACAAATAGAATATGAACTTAATGATTTGGGTGAATATATAGATAAAACATATATTAAAGATTTTTTATCTACTTTAACTAAACCTTTATATTTTTTAGATTTTGAAACATTTCAGATGCCAATACCTTTATATGACGATGTAAGTCCATATGAACAAATTCCATTTCAATATTCTCTTCATTATATTGATAATGATAAATTATATCATAAAGAGTATTTAGCTATGCCTAATATAGATCCTAGAAGGGAACTTGCGGATAGGTTAGTATCAGATATACCGCTTAATGTTTGTACACTCGCGTATAATATGTCTTTTGAAAAAACTGTTATTAAAAAATTAGCAAAATTATTTCCTGACTTACATGATCATTTAATGAATATTCATGATAATATTAAGGATTTAATGATACCTTTTAAGTATAAGAAATATTACAATAAGGATATGAAAGGATCATATTCTATTAAATATGTTTTGCCAGCTTTATTTCCAAATGAAGAAAGTTTAAATTATCATAACTTAGATTTAATCCATAATGGATCTGAAGCTATGGCGGCATATGCGGATATGGGTAATTTATCTAAAGAAGAGTTAGAATACACAAGAGAAAGATTATTAAGATATTGTGAGTTAGATACATATGCCATGGTAAAAATATATGATAAGTTAGAAAGTGTAGTAAAGGAGAAATGATCTTATGATACAAATTGAATATATACAATTTTATGAACATCCGATTTTTGGAAACCAAAAATTTGATTTTACTTTTGATGGAGTAAATATAGCTAACAATATAGTAATAGCCGGCGAAAATGGCAGTGGTAAGACAACCCTTTTAGAAGAAATACGTAAGACTATTAATTCATATTTCAGTATTGGTAATTCTCTATATTCTGCGAAAAAACTAGAAATTTCGATTAGGTTATTAGAGTCAAAGTATTATGAAGAAGGCGAAAAGCGTGAAGTAGTTACTAGTGCAATTTTGACTATTTCACATGATGCTAGAGGAAATTTCGCTAATAATATTAAGTTCTTTTGTGGTGATAGAGAGGTAACAATAATCAGAGATGCAGAAACTAATGAGCGAGTATATGAATTCAAAATATCAAGTTTATATTCCGGTGTAGATATAAATTATAAGCCACGATATAAGGTAGAAGGTGTCACAAACACAACTCTAGATAGTGATGAAAATGTAGAAAGTGATGATTTTGCCCGTGATATAATACAATTGCTTGTTAATATTAATACACAAGATGCTAATGACCTTCAAAAGTGGCAAAAATCTCATATTGGTGTTGCTCCATCGGAGGAAATGATAAACCCGCGAATTAATCGATTTAGTAATGCTTTCAAATTGATTTTTAATGATACATTAGTTTTTAGTGAAGTAAAAAACAATTCTATACCAATATTTTTAAAAGGAAATAAGGAAATCGAAATATCATCTTTAAGTTCGGGTGAAAAGCAAATAATATTTCGTGGTGCCTATTTGCTACGAAATATTAATAGCTTGAGAGGTATGCCCGTTTTGATAGATGAGCCTGAAATAAGTATGCATCCAAAATGGGAAAAATCAATATTTGATTATTATAGAAAAATTTTCTTTTCAGAAGCAAAGCAGACTTCGCAAATCTTTTTTGCTACGCATTCTGAGCATGTGTTGACTAATGCTTTAAACGAACCTGATTGTTTAGTTATTAAACTAACTGATTCTGGTTATGAAAAAATTTACAAAGGTTCTACCGGTACTATCTTACCTACTGTTACGATCGCTGAAACCAAATATACTATTTTTAATATGTACACTATTGATTTTCACATTTTGTTATATGGATATATACAAGAAAACTTGGTAACTGATAATAGTGGTAATATTATGCAAGCGAATGTTGAACAGACAGATAAATGGTTAAAAAGTAAAGGTGTAACACTAAAGCCTTATAGAAAGCAATTACAAAATCGTATGTGTAGTTATGATACTTTACCAACATATATTAGAAATTGCATTGATCATCCGGATGCTAATATTACATATCAAGATCAAGATCTCATCACATCAATAGAAGAAATGATAAATATAATTAAATCTGCAATATAAAAAGTATATGTTGAATGTATTAACGAATCATTAACTGAAAAAAAATAAGAATGCGTATGCATTCTTATTTTAATATTTCAGGAAATGTTTTTTCTATATCAGTAAAAACACTTGGATATCCAATTTTCATTTTATTAATAATCATTTTATTTAATGTTGCTGGTTCTAAAACGTTATAACCATGATTTGTTAAAATTTCATTATCTATGCCATCTATTTTTTGAATTGGAATAATTTCTTTTAATGATGGCTCATATGTATAAAAATATTCTATAGTATTTTTATTAGAATAATTAGATATATCAGATACATAATCAGTTTGATCGTTGGATATTATTTTTTCTTCTTTATCTATAATTTGATTATCATTTGGTGTGATTTCTTTAGCATCTTCTATAGTTATCCTTTTCCCGTTTTTATAATCATATATTAGGGTATTTGGATCTTTTTTTGTAATTGCTTCTATAATTTTTATAAGTATATCTTTTTGATAACTATTTATATTATCTATATCACCGTATATTACACAAAAGTTATCCGCGTCAATTTCCCCATTATAATTGATACTATTAACATATCTTATTGAAATACGATTAATCTTATCATCAAAAGATAATATATTTTGAGATAATTGATTAGTTACTTTTTTTAATTTATTACCACTGAATATTTTAGAATAAACAGTATTAAATAAATCTATGTGTTTAATATATTTCATTAGTGGTACACCAAACATTATGGTTTGACTTGGAGTAATTACTTGAACTCCAGATATTCCTCTAAAGCCAAATTCATCATAGTAATTATTTCTTTGAAATGATTTTAAAGATATATTACATAATTCTGGAATTGGTGTGTTTTGATATTCTTCTTTTGTTCTTAAAATGTTATCAATAAAGTTATCTATTATTTTATTAGAAGTATTATCAGTCATAAAAACCTCCAATCTTACCCTAATTATATCATATTAGTATTCTTTATTATTAAATTATAATATTTTTAATATGTAAATTTACAAAAATAGAATGCATAAGCATTCTATTTTTCTTTTCTTACTAGATGTGTTGGAACACCATCTTTAAATATAGGTAATAATTCACCCATAATTAATGGTCTTGCATATCTTAAATATTCATCTGTCATTTGATGGTTTTTAATCCATTCAGTTGGAACTTTTTTCTCTACGTTTGCAATATCGTGGATATCGTATACATCAGTAACACATTCATAGTTTTCTTTAGTTCTTTTTAAGATTACCATCATACCTGTATTACCATTATATACTTCTTCTACAGCTTTAGCGCCTGCTTCATATGCTTCATTAACATCTGTTAAACTTGAAATATGTGAAGCGGCTCTTTGTAGAGTAGAAAATTCTATAGCTCTAGTTTTTAGACCAGTTTCTTTTGCTACGATATTAGCTAGAGTAGATGCACATCCTGAAAGTTGTTTGTGACCGAATGCATCAACGCTTCTATCATCACTACCAAGTTCACATACGAATTTACCATCACTAGTTTGAATACCTTCAGATACAGCTATTACGATACTGTTCTTTTTATCTTTTAAATCATTGATTAAAGATAAAAATTCATTTAAGTCAAATGTTTCTTCTGGTAAGTAGATAGCGTCTACACCGTTACAGTTATCGTCTTTGGCTAAGGCAGCTGCTGCAGTTAACCAACCTGCATGTCTTCCCATAATCTCTACTATACATACTGTTAATCTAGATTTATTAAATGATTCATTATCTCTTATGATTTCTTTTAGAGATGTTGCTATATATTTAGCACATGAACCATATCCAGGACAGTGATCAGTAATAGGTAGATCATTATCAATAGTTTTTGGTATGCCAAAGAAAGTTTGTTTTTTATTATTTTCTTTAGCATAATCAGATAACATTTTAACTGTATCCATAGAGTCATTACCACCTGTATATAGTAATGAATCAATTTCATATTTTTCTAAAATATCAAATATCTTTTTATATGTTTCAGGTGAATCTTCAAACTTAGGTAATTTATATCTACATGAACCTAAGAATGCAGAAGGTGTTCTTTTTAATAATTCTATATTTTCATCAGTATTTAGATATTCATCTAAATCAATGATGTTTTCAGATAAAAATCCTTCAATACCATTAACCATACCATAGATATGGTCATAACCTAATTCTTTTGCCTTCTTATAAACTCCTGCGATTGATGAGTTTATAACTGCTGTTGGTCCTCCTGATTGACCTACAATAATATTCATATATATTCCTCACTTTCTAGATTATTATATCATTTTTAGAAGAAAGTAGGGAAGGATTTTAAAAAATGTGACAAATCTAATGAAGAATTTTAAAAAATCATTAGATTTGTCTAGACAATTCTAATATTTTTCTTTTAAAATAGCGACAAATGTTATATAATAAAAAAATATAAAATTACGGGGGAATATGTAATGAAAGAAAGTTTAATTGGTAAAGTCAAAAAAATTATGAAAAGTTTGTTTTTTATGCGTGAGAATAGTAAAACATTGCCTAATGTTTTACCTTTAACGCCACCAATAATCGATGATAATGAAACTTTTACTAAGTATTATTATCAACTTAATTCTGCTATGAAAAATTCGGATATTAATAACATTGCATTAACAGGTTGGTATGGTAGCGGTAAAAGTACAATTATAAAAAATTTCATAAAAAAAAATAAAGGTGAAAATTATTTAGTAGTTTCACTTTTGCCAATAATACGTGATCATATTGAAAAGAAATCTATAGCAGATTATAGTGATAGTCCAAAACCTATTGATATTCATGATTCATTAAGTGATGGACGCATCTCTCAAGAAGAGTTGAACTTAGTAGAAAATATTGAAAATTCAATTTTAAAACAAATAATGTATAAAAATTCAGCTGAGGCTATGCCGTATAGCGGCATTAGAAGACTACACAGTAATAAATTTGAAACATATGAATTCTCATTTTTCATAATTGGAATTATTTTATTACTAGCTTCTCAATGTTCAGAAGCGTTTCGTGATTTAAATAATATCATGTTAAGTTTAATTGAACATTATTCAATACAATATACTTTTGTTAAAGCACTACGAGGATTTTTTGTTATCACTTATATTGTTTTTATGGCTTTGATGTTTTTTAAGGTGATTTATAAATTAGTGTCTAAGGTTAGTGCATATCGAATCTCAAAAATTGCAATAAATAATGCCGAGATTGGTTTCGCTGATAATGAAACATTGCCATTTGGAAAACGCATATACGAAATATTATATTTTTTTCAAAATAATAATATAAAGGCTGTATTTTTTGAAGATATAGATAGGTTTGGGAAGGACCTTACAAAATACGTTATAGAAGAATTAAAAGAATTGAATAGAATAATCAACTCGTGTGATAGCCTTAATGAAAAAACAGTAAAGTTTGTCTATGAGTTTAAAGATGATATTTTTGATGATTATAAATTAAGAAATAAGGTATATGATTGCATTATTTCCGTAGTACCACGAGCAACAAAAGCAAATTCTTATATGATTGCCTATAACTTATTTAAAGAATTTGATTTAGATAGACAAATAATAAAAATATTATCTGACAATGTAACTGATGAAAGAACTTTGATAGCTATTAAGTCGGACTTTTCTTTATCTAAAGAAATTTTGAAAGTTGATGAAGAAAAAAATAATTTATTTGCTGTTATCTGTTATAAAAATGTATGTATAAATGATTATAGTAAAATATATGATTTCGATTGTAAACTTGATGGTAAAATAAAAGAATTTAGCAAAATTGAAAATGAAAATGTTGATGCCTCACCGGATGTTTTGCTTTCTAAGTTTACAAGTAAGTATTATATTTCACATGATTCGTCTGTGGGTGATGATTTGTGTGATAAATTAATAGCATATGGATATTTAACTGATAATTATGTTGATTTTATTTCAACTCCAATTATATCGGACAACTTTGGTGTGGCTGAAAACAATTATTTTTTAAGGATTAAACATGGTTTAGATGCAAGTGATATCGATGTTGAATATCCAAAATCGATATTTGAAATGTTTGAATCTAAAGACTATGAAGGTAAAGATATTAAACTGAAAAATTATTTCCTCTTGAATTATCTTTTATGTAATTATAAATCTATTAAAGATACTGATTATGCAAATAGTGTCCTTGAAGAATTATCGAACGTCACCATTGATAATTTGAAATTTTTTAATAGATTTGAGGAAATACTAAATAATTTTACTTACTTTAATGGTGAATTAATAAAATATGGTAACGAAAGATTATTTGAACCAAGCGCTTCTGAAATTCTAAGGGATAGTAGAAACAAGATGATTCGATTGGTATCCCTTCTTGTAGAAAAGGGGTTTTTAGATAAACTTAATCAATATATTGAGAAAAACCCAGAAGGTATAGGATTGGATGATGTGGTTGATTATATTCTAAATATTGATGGTATAAGTGATAAGTTGAGGAAATATGCTAATATAATTTCTTTGATTGAATCGTCTAAAATTCTTATTGATTTTGATAATGTGGTTGTGGCTAAAAACGTTATTAATCTCGGAGTTCAATTTGAAATAATTGATGGTATGTTTAATGAAGTAATATATAAACATAATTTATATAAAATTAATAATAGTAATTTGACTTATATTACAAATAACATTACAAACCTTACTTATTTCTATAGGTACATGTTTGAAAATTCCGAACAAT
>JAEEGL011297439.1_pt1 | contig 20078 bp, 13 predicted proteins | sample 9134231 | NCBI WGS metagenome assembly JAEEGL01 (sample SAMN16246548, study PRJNA631951) | gut metagenome | biome: gut microbiome; feature: rumen; material: fiber-attached | host: Bos | place: Iran: Karaj | collected 2018-10
GTTACCATTTCGCCTTCGCGGATGATATTCTGCCCCTGCAGGTATACGACCGGCTCCACGGATTCCATTGCCTTCTGGCGAGCTTCAGCCGTCGCTTCCTGGTCTATGGTCATATTCGGCTGGATGCACGCGCGCAGAATGGTCGGAAGAATATTCTGTGTCAGTGATACATCCACCCGGTTCCAGCCGACAATCTGCAGAATCGATTGGATGGATTGGGTAACCTGCCCCTCGCGGATTGTGGTGTTCAGCGAGTTTTCGACTGCTGTGGTAACAGTGGAAACCATGTATTCAAATGCCTGGGTTTCCGTGCTGAGAATGGTGATCAGCTGATTTCTGTTCATCGTTACGTCATTCAGCAGTCCGAATGCATAATCGATTTCATCCTCCGAGAAAGGCGCTCGTGCATTCCGATTTTCCGGAGCAGCAAGCAGCGTGGCGCCATACTGCTGTACTGTGTACAGCTCATTGAAAGCGGAGCTCAGGGATGAAAGCACGTCCTCCTTCACGCCCTGCTGAAAATGATATGTGGGTTCAACCATGGCGGCAGCAGCATCACGCTTTTCCTGCGTGGCGACCTCATCCACAACATCCTTGGGGGCATTGATCGTTTCATGGGCAATGGAGCGCACAGACAGGTTATATTTTTTCGGAACGCAGATGGAGAAAAACAGAAGAAGAAGGATAATCACAGCCGCAGTGTCCATCATGATGCATTTGAAAGAAGAAGAGTGAAGCCACGTACGGAAGCGCTGAAAAAACGCGTGGTCTTTTGTTTTCTTTTTCGAACTGTTCTGATTGACTGTCATATGATCACCCTTTCCGTATTCGTGAAAGATGATGAACGGGTTATGTTCTGATATCAGGACCGGATTTTGGATTCATATGCTTCGACAATACGCTGTACCAGTTCATGCCGGACAATATCCTGCCCGGTCAGTTCCGCGATACCGATTCCCGGAATGCCCCGGAGCAGGTTGATGGCCTCAGCCAGGCCGGAGGTTTTTCCGGGAGGAAGGTCCGTCTGGGTGATATCCCCGGTAACAATGACCTTGGAACCAAACCCCATCCTGGTCAGAAACATTTTCATTTGCTCTGAAGTGGTATTCTGGGCTTCATCAAGGATAATGAATGCGTCAGAAAGGGTACGCCCGCGCATATAAGCCAGCGGGGCCACCTCGACTGTGCCCCTCTCAAGAAGGCGGGAATATGCGTCTGCACCCATAAAGTCATACATTGCGTCATATAAAGGACGAAGGTACGGATCAACCTTCTGTGTCAGGTCACCGGGAAGGAACCCCAGTTTTTCACCGGCTTCGACAGCAGGACGGGTCAGGATTATACGTTCTGCCTCCTTGTTTTTCAGAGCCATTACAGCCAGAGCCATGGCTAGATATGTTTTGCCGGTACCTGCCGGCCCAACCGCAAAAGTCAGCATGTTGCGGCGGATGGAGTCTACATATTGTTCCTGGCCGACGGTTTTGCAGGTGACCTGTTTTCCGCGGTGCGTCACAGCGATAACACGATGCATGGATTCATGTATCTGATCAGCTTTTCCCTCCCGCACCATCGATACAATGTAACGGATACGGAGACGGTCCACATGCTCATTTTTCCGAATCATATCAAACAGCATGCTGATAACCTGATCGGCCAGATCAAGACGGTCCGGTTCACCCTGCACGACAAGCCGGTTTCCGCGGAGTGCTATGGAAACTCCGCATTCCATTTCAATCAGGGTAATATTCTGGTCGTTCAGGCCGAATAATGCAACATATGCATCCATATTGTCCGCTGAAAGTGGTATTTCCCGGATTTCCGCCAAAACAGATGACTTCCTTCCATCAATATATAGCCTTTTATATCATACTGTTTTTCTTTGTTTTGTCAATGAATTCAGGCCCATACATACATGCGGCATACTGCACAGCGAACAGCAAAAGAACAATCCGGTTCGGTCGGGTTTCAGTTGACATAATACGGAAATTATGGTAGCATTCGCGCTGAACTGAATTATCGACGATGAAGGAAAGAATGTTTCCGGGAATGCTTTCAGAGAGCCGTCGTTTGCTGCGAGACGGCAGTGAGCCGGAGAATAACTGCTTCCTGAGTCGGTTCTGTGAACGGGGTCTTCCCTCAGTAATGGAACCCGGTCGCCCCGTAATCGGCTGTGGGCTTGCTGGAGCCCGAGAGTGACCGCAGGGATACCTGCGGTAAGATGGGTGGTACCGCGAAACCGTGTTTCGTCCCTGAGGCTAATGCTTCAGGGTTATTTTTTTCCGGAAGGAGAATATGTCAAATGGCAAACAGGGAAATTGTCCGGATCAGCGATTGTACATTGAAGCAGAGAAAAGATCTCCCGGAACTCAGCTTCCGGGAGAAACTGGAACTGTGCCGGCTTATGGACAGGCTCAATGCGGATATCATTGAACTGAACGGCATACATCATACGAGGATTGACAGCCTTCTGATCAAGTCTGTCAGCACCGCTGTCCGCAATTCCGGCCTGGCTGTGCCGGTTGAACTGAACGCGGACAGTGTCAGCGCCGTATGGGAAGCGCTGAAAGGAGCCGCTCATCCGCGGCTGCAGGTTCCCGCACCTGTCAGTTCCGTACAGATGGAATACCTGTACCATATGAAACCGAAAGCTGTCATACAGGCTGTAGTTACCACGATTTCCGCCTGCAGCGAATATACCCGTGATGTTGAATTTGTTGCTGTGGACGCGACACGAAGCGATCCGGCATTTCTGCGTGAAATCATCGCCGCTGCCGCAGAAGCGGGCGCCAGGACGATTACGCTTTGCGATACAGCCGGAACAATGCTTCCGGAAGAGATCGCAGACTTCATCTCATCATTGCGGGCTGACATACCCGTTTTGTCTGATGTGTGTGTCGGTTTTTCCTGCTCGGATAATATGTGCCTGGCTGATGCATGCGCTGTTGCGGCAGTACAGGCAGGCGTGCGCGAAATAAAAGCAGCATCTTTTCGGACTGACAGTATTTCGCTCCGGAATATTGTGCGGATTCTGGATGTCAAAAGCAGCCTGTTTGGCATTTCCTGCCGCGTGGGTATTGAACAGATCCGGAATCTGACAATCCAGATCGAAAACCTGTGCAAAACCGGCCTCAGCCGTTCCGCATCCCATCCGGAAGAATCCCGCGCTGAGAACGGCGTGATGCTCAGTACCCATGATTCCAGGGATTCAGTCCAGCATGAAGTCGAAAAGCTGGGATATGATCTGTCCGCGGAGGATATGGAAAAGGTTTGGAAACGTTTTTCTGAGATCGCAGATAAAAAGGATACCATTTCCATGCGCGAGCTGGAAGCCATTATTGCCGCGGAAGCCATGCAGGTTCCCCCGGTGTATTCGGATATCAACTATATGATCAATACAGGCAATGCGATCGGTGCTATGTCCAGAATGAAGCTGAAGTATCACGACCAGGAACTGGAAGGAGTCGCGGTCGGTGACGGTTCGATCGACGCGGCGTTTAAGTCCATTGAAAATGCCATCGGCCGTCATTTTGAACTCGATGATTTTCAGATTCAGGCCATTACGGAAGGACGGGAAGCCGTCGGCGAAACCATTGTGAAGCTCCGTTCCGAGGGAAAGCTTTATTCAGGGCGCGGCATTTCCACCGATATTGTCGGTGCCAGTATTATGGCATATCTGAATGCGCTGAACAAAATCGTATATGAGGAGGAAGAAGCATGAGGATTTCGTTTTCAACGCGTGGATGGAGAGAGCTTCCCTGGGAGGAGCAGGTCCGGGACGCGTCTGAATTCGGCTTTCAGGGTATTGAGGTATATAATCTTCACCGGTGTGCTGCCCTGACGGACCGCAGCGGCGCATTTCACCGCTTTCATCAGAACGAAACCATGCGTGGACTTCGTGAGATGAACCTTTCCATTCCATGCTTCGATACTTCCTTTGATCTTTCGGATCCGGATGAAAACCCGGAGGAACTGGAAGAACTGATTCAGACAGCATCGGCCATGGGAGTTTCCAGCGTAGCGGTATGTGTACTGAATGAAAACGAACCGTTGCTTCGGGAAAGGCTTGACCGCCTGACGGCATATGCCGCCGGCCGCTCTGTCTGCGTCCTCATCAAGACGGTCGGGATCTATACCGATACCGCAAAGCTCCGGGCTGTCATGGATGAATACGCCTGCGATCAGCTCGCCGCCCTGTGGGATATGCATCATCCATACCGGGACAATGCGGAATCTCCCGACACAACCATCCGTAACCTCGGCGGCTATGTGCGCCATGTACACCTGCGGGATTCGGATGAAAATCTGAACTATAACCTGATCGGTGAAGGAAGCATTCCCGTGCAGGAAATGATGAATGCATTGTATTCGATCGATTACAGCGGATTCATTTCCCTTGAATGGAAACCTGAATGGGTTCCTGATATTCAGGACCGGGAGATCATCTTTCCGCATTTCCTGAATTACATGAACCGCTTTGACAATCCAAAGGGAAAGAAAAAATCTTTATATTTTAACCATGACGGCACAGGAAAATACGTATGGAAGAAGGATGAGCTGATCGATTATACATTCGGCCAGGTATTGGACCGGATGGCCGAAGAATTCCCGGACCAGTATGCGTTCAAGTATACTACGCTGGACTATATCCGCACTTATTCGGAATTCAGGGATGATGTAAACCGGTTTGCGCGTGCGCTGATTTCACTCGGCGTGCGCGCCGGCAGCAAGGTGGCCGTCTGGGCAACAAACGTTCCCGAATGGTATATTACATTCTGGGCAACAGCAAAAATCGGTGCTGTGCTTGTGACAGTCAATACGGCATATAAAATACACGAGGCGGACTATCTTTTCCGGCAAAGCGATACCCATACGCTTGTAATGATTGAAAAGGCGCTGGACAGCAATTACAGGGCGATTATCAATGAATTATGCCCTGAGATTGCCGCATCGGTTCCGGGTGAACATCTGCATTGCAAACGGCTTCCATTCCTGCGGAATGTTATCACGGTGGGATATGTTCAACCAGGCTGCCTGACATTTGAAGAAGCGATGCGCCGTGCGGATTCCGTTCCGATGGAAACGCTGAACGGCATGGCGTCCCGCGTGAAACCGGATGATGTCTGCAACATGCAGTACACATCGGGTACCACCGGTTTTCCCAAAGGGGTTATGCTGACCCATTACAATGTTGTAAATGACGGAAAATGCATTGGCGACCGGATGGGCCTTTCCACCGCAGACCGGATGATGATCCAGGTTCCCATGTTTCATTGCTTTGGAATGGTTCTGGCTATGACTGCGTCTATGACACACGGAACCACACTATGTCCCCTGCCCTATTTCTCTGCCAAGAATTCGCTTGCATGCATTAATCAGGAACGGATCACCTGCTTCCACGGTGTTCCTACGATGTTTATTGCCATGTTTAACCATGAGGATTACCGGAAAACGGATTTTTCCTATATGCGGACAGGCATTATGGCTGGTTCAGGCTGCCCTCCGGAACTGATGAAGCGCGCTGCGCGGCCGGACGAGATGAACATGAGAGGCATCGTGAGTGTGTACGGACAGACGGAATCCTCTCCCGGAAGCACTATGTCCGCGTGGACGGATTCGCTGGAATTGCGCACTGAAACGGTTGGATATGCATTCCCCTATGTACAGTGCAAGATTGTGGATCCCGAAACAGGAAAAGAGCTTCCTGACGGACAGGATGGTGATTTCTGCTCCAGGGGATACAATATTATGAAAGGGTATTACAAAATGCCCGATGCAACCAGCGGTGCCATCGATGCGGACGGCTGGCTGCATTCGGGTGATCTCGCACGGCGCAATCCGGACGGGACATTCCTGATTACCGGACGGCTGAAAGATATGATAATCCGGGGCGGCGAGAACATTTATCCAAAGGAAATTGAAGAATTCATTTATACGCATCCGGATGTAGCGGATGTACAGGTCATCGGTGTGCCGGATGCCCGCTACGGAGAAGCAGTAATGGCCTGCATTATCCGCAAGGCCGGTGCGACGGTAACCGCGGAGGAAATGACGGAATACATCCGCAGCCATATGGCCAGGCATAAGGTCCCGCAGTATATCGAGTTTGTCGATTCCTTCCCGATGAATGCTGCGGGCAAGATCCTGAAATACAAGATGAGAGAGGAAGCGGCGAAAAGGCTGGGCCTGGTCGGCGCCGCCGGAATCGATACTGCCGGAGGACGAAAAGAAAGCTGACGTCAGGCAGATTCAAGCAGATGCCGCATACCGGCCGGGTCAGCAAGAACTTTTGCACATCCAAGCACGACACAGTCCCTTGCATCGGGTGCTACCCGGCAAGGGATTTTCAGTACACCGCCGATGGCCTCAGCCAGGCCGTAAAGCAGGGAAGCGCCGCCGGTCAGCGTAACGCCGCCCTCAAAGATATCGGAAGCCAGCTGCGGCGGAGTCCGCTCAATCACAGCCTGGACACCTTCGATCAGATCGTTGACATGGTCCACGAGAGCCTCGTAAATTTCATCCGACTCGATGCTGATTGTTTTCGGAAGGCCGGAAATCAGATTCCTGCCGGTAACGTCCATAACCACCTGCGGATCACGGCGTACAGCGCCGCCCAGCGTGATTTTAACCTGCTCCGCGGTTCTTTCTCCGATCAGCAGGTTATATTTTTTTCTGAGATACCTGATAATCGCGTCGTCAAAATGGTCGCCGCCGATACGAACAGTTGACAGCACGGTAACGGAACCGTTGCAAAGCACCGCCAGATCCGTTCCGCCGGCGCTCATATCAGCCACCATGCTCCCGTATGCCCCAAGGAAGTTCAATTCCGCACCGAGCGCTGCGGCAACTGTCCTGTCCAGCAGCTGTGTGCGGCGAAGGCCCGCGTCGAACATGGATGTAACAAGGGCTTTCTTTTCCATTTCCTTGATTCCGACCGGAACAGACATAATCGCGCGCGGGCGCGCCAGGAAATGCTTACCGGTCACGCTGGTAATATAGTACCGGAGCATGGAACTGGTCAGGTTGAAATCAATCATTTCGCCCTGTGCCAGAGGCCGGATAATACTGATATTGGCCGGAGTGCGCCCGATCATACGGTATGCTTCCGATCCGAAAGCAATGATATTCTGCGTTTCACGGTCTACGGCGACCACAGAGGGCTCGCGGAAAATTACTCCCCTGCCCTTCATATAAATCACCACATTGGAAGTTCCCAGATCGATTCCGATATCACCGTTTATCTGTGCCATTTATTACACCCTTCAAAACTGCAATAACCGCAGGTTGTTCCCGGAACACAGAGAATGATATCATTTTCCTTATCAAATTACAACTGTAACGGGCCGTGCACCGCCGGACGCGGTTTCTACATGCAATAAGCCTGTCCGCGGGGGTACGCCCTCAGCTGCCGAACATAAGCCCGGGGGGCCGGAATTCTTGACATTCAGCATGAAAATCCTCATAATATAATGGGTTTTTATGGATGGGAGGTCACTCGTTTGTCCATCAGGATTCTGGAAGTCACACCTGCTTCCCCGGCGGATCTGGCGGGGATCAGGCCCGGGGATTATCTGCTCCGGATAAATGATGAACCGGTAATCGATGAAATCGATTACCAGGCATTGACTTCTTCTGCCCATCTTTCAGTTACCTTTGAACGCATTGGCGGTGAAATCCATACTTCAGACATACGCAAACCGAAGTGGGAACCGCTGGGCCTTTGCCTGGATGAAACTGTCGCCATGAAGCCGCGCCACTGCCGCAATCATTGCCTTTTCTGCTTCATTGACCAGCTTCCTTCCGGCATGCGTGAGACCCTGTATGTAAAAGATGACGACTGGCGCCTCAGCCTGATGATGGGCAACTATGTCACCCTTACCAATGTTGACGATGCAGAGTTTAACCGAATCCTTCGCAGAAGAGCGTCCCCCGTTTACATATCCGTGCATGCCACAGATCCGGAAACGCGTATTCGTCTCCTTCGGAACCCCAATGCCGGCAATATCATGGAGCGGCTGACCAGGCTGAAAGAAAATGGAATCCGTTTTCACGGACAAATTGTCCTTTGCCCCGGGATCAACGACGGAAGCATACTCGAAAAAACCATTGAGGATTGTGCCTCCCTTTTTCCGTCGGCCCGTTCTCTCGCAATTGTACCGATCGGAATGACCTGCCATCGGGACAAGCTTGTCCGAATGCAGCCGGTAACTCCCGAAAAAGCAGAGGAAGTGATTCGTACCGCCGAGGCATACCAGAATCGTTTCCTGAAGAACTTCGGAACACGTTTTGTTTATCCGTCGGATGAGTTTTACTGTATCTGCGGCCATTCCCTTCCCTCCGGGCCGGAATATGAAGATTATCCGCAGATTGAAAACGGTGTCGGCATGCTTCGGCAGCTGGAAGAGGAGTGCGCTGCTGCTGATGCGGAAATGCCGAAGGCGCCTTCCTTCTCCGGGAAAACGGTACGGATTCTGATACCGACCGGCGTGTCTGCCCGTCCGTTTATTGAAAAACTGGCTGTGAAGTACGCGCCGCCCGGCGTCCATACGGAAGTAATAGCAGTCAAAAACAGGTTTTTCGGTGAAAGCATTACCGTAACAGGACTGATTGTTGGCAGGGATCTGATCGATGCCGTTCGCGGATACAGTTTTGACCGGGTATTGATTTCAGAGACCATGCTTCGTGAAAATACGGATCGATTTCTGGATGATGTAACCCTGGAAGAAGTCCGCTGCAAGATCGGAAAACCGGTTATTGTAGTGGGAAATACAGGAGAAGCATTTGTACGGGCGCTCCGGATGATGGAGGTTGATCATGAATAAACCGCTGGTTGCCATAGTCGGCAGGCCCAATGTCGGCAAATCAACATTTTTTAATAAAATTGCCGGAAGGCGTATCAGTATTGTGGAAGACGTACCCGGTGTAACCCGCGACCGGGTGCATGCAGATGCGGAATGGCTTGGGCATGCTTTTACCATGATTGATACCGGGGGTATCGATCCGAAAAGCAATGATGCGCTTCTGAGCCAGATGCGCGAACAGGCGGAAACCGCTATGGAACTGGCGGATGTGATTTGCTTTTTCACAGATGCGAGGGACGGCCTGACAGATGATGACCGGGATGTCGCCAATATACTGCGCAGAACAGGGAAACCGGTCCTGCTGGTTGTAAATAAAATAGACTATATGGGGCTGAATGACCAGCTCTATGAGTTTTACGAACTCGGCCTCGGTGATCCGATTGGAATCAGCAGCACAAACATGATGGGATTCGGCGATCTGCTGGACCGGATTGTCAGTTTCTTTCCGCCGGAAAACCAAACCACGCCTGAAGACGAGAAAAAGGCAATTCAGCTTGCCATTGTCGGAAAACCGAACGCCGGGAAAAGTTCCCTGACAAACCGGCTTCTGGGGCAGAACCGGACAATGGTATCGGATATCCCCGGTACTACACGCGACGCAGTGGATACCCTTTTCACGGCCGAAGACGGAATAGTATACAATATTATTGACACGGCCGGAATACGCCGCAAGCGTGCCATTGAAGAGGAATCCCTTGAGCGTTTCAGTGTGCTGCGCTCCATTGCCGCTATCCGGCGCTGTGATGTGGCCCTGCTGATGATTGACGCAGTGGACGGCGTCACTGAACAGGATACCAAGATCGCCGGCCTGATCCTGGAAGAGGGCAAAGCGGTGATTATTGCCGTCAATAAATGGGATATTCCCGAAAAGGACACGGGAACACTGGAAAAATACAGAAAAAAAGTGCTGGATGACCTGAAATTCATGTCATATGCTCCGGTACTGTTTATTTCAGCCAAATCCGGACAGCGTGTACATACCGTGCTGGACCAGGTGCGCGCCGTCTATGAAACATCATGCCGCCGCATTACTACAGGTATTCTAAACGATGTTCTCAACGATGCAGTAACAGACCTCCAGCCGCCGATCCAGGGTACCCGCCGGCTGAAGATATACTATGCTACTCAATGTGCGGTACAGCCTCCGACGTTTGTGCTGTTTGTCAATGATGAAAAACTGATGCCGTTTTCCTATGAACGGTATCTGGAGAATTATTTCCGCAAAACATTTGATTTCACGGGTTCTCCGATCCGTTTTATCCTGCGGGAAAAGAAGAAGGAGGGATAAAACCATGGACTTTCCGTCTGTATTCACGGAAAAACCATTGCTGGTTGCACTTTCATGCGTGATTGCATATCTGCTCGGTTCCATCTCCTCCGGCCTTCTGGTAGCAAAGATGGCAGGAGGGCCTGATCTGAGAAAAGTGGGCAGCGGGAATACAGGAGCCAGTAACGTCCAGCGTACGATGGGCTGGAAATACGGGCTGATCACTCTTTTTGCTGATGCGCTGAAAGGAGTCGCTGCATGCGTGATTGCGGAACTCCTGACAGGTGATCATTTGGCTTCACTGGCGGCGGGTTTCTTCTCCGTGCTCGGGCATAACTGGCCTGTGTTTTTCGGATTCAGGGGCGGAAAAGGTGTATCAACAAGCGTGGGTGTGCTGCTGTACTGTTTCCCCGTCCAGGCTTTGATCTGCATTGCCCTGACGGTTTTGCTGATTGCGGTGCTGCGTTACATTTCACTGGGCAGCATGTTTCTGCTGACCTCTTATGCCGTATTGGTTTCTCTGACATATAAGGGCGATTACCTTTCCTTTGTAATGGTCTGGGCTGTCCTGCTGGCTGTGATCTGTGTTGCGCGCCATCACGCGAATATCGTAAGGCTGATCCATGGAACGGAAAACAAACTGGGAAATAAAGCGGTGCAAGGCGGGGATAAAAAATGAAGAATATGCAGAGAATACGGAATTTCTGCATCGTTGCGCATATCGACCACGGTAAAAGTACGCTGGCTGACCGTATTCTGGAGAAAACAGGCGTGTTTGAACGCCGCGAAATGGTGGATCAGATCCTCGACAGCATGGAACTGGAGAGGGAGCGCGGCATTACGATTAAAAGCAAGGCCGTTCATATGCATTACTGTGCGCAGGACGGAGAGGAATATATCCTGAACCTGATTGATACTCCCGGCCATGTTGACTTTACTTATGAAGTCAGCCGTGCGCTCGCTGCATGTGAAGGGGCGCTTCTTGTGGTGGATGCGACCCAGGGAATTGAGGCCCAGACCCTGGCCAACGTTTATATGGCGCTCGAACATAATCTGGAGACCATTCCGGTAATCAACAAGATTGATCTTCCGTCAGCCAGACCTGAGGAGGTACGCCGTGAAATCGAGGATGTTATCGGGCTGGATGCCAGTTTTGCACCGTGCATCTCCGCAAAAACAGGCCAGAATGTGGATGAAGTCCTGGAAGCGGTTGTCCGCCACATTCCCGCGCCGGACGGCGACGCGGATGCCCCGCTGCAGGCTCTGATTTTTGATGCTTTCTATGATAATTACCGGGGCGCTATCTGCTTTGTTCGGGTAAAGGAAGGGACACTCCGCGCAGGTATGCGTATGCGCCTGATGGCAACAGGCAGTGAATTTGACGTAGTAGAAGTAGGCCACTTCACGCCCGGTTATACTCCATGTGAAAGCCTGAGCGCCGGGGATGTCGGCTACGTGGCTGCGTCCATCAAGGATGTCCGCGACACGCGGGTCGGCGACACGATTACCGATGCTTCCCGTCCTGCGTCTGCTCCCCTGCCCGGATACAGAAATGTTACCCCCATGGTATACTGCGGCATCTATCCCGCGGACGGTGCAGATTACCCGGCTCTGAAGGACGCGCTGGAAAAACTGCGTATGAACGATGCTTCCCTTTCCTTTGAACCTGAAACATCCGTGGCCCTGGGATACGGATTCCGCTGCGGCTTTCTTGGCCTTCTTCATATGGATATCATGACGACCCGCCTTGAAAGGGAATTTGACCTGAATCTGGTTACTACCGCACCGAGCGTGATCTATCGGGTGATTAAAACCAACGGCAGCGAAATAATGATTGACAACCCGACAAATTTGCCGCCTCCCGGTGAAATTGCATCCATGGAAGAGCCTTTTGTGCATGCGACAATTTATACGCCCCAGGAAAGCGTGGGAACGCTGATGGAACTGTGCCAGGACAAACGCGGCGTTTTCCTGGATATGCAGTACGAGGGGAACCGTGTAAAACTGAACTATGATATGCCGCTCAATGAAATCATCTTTGACTTTTTTGACCAGGTGAAAAGCAGGAGCAGGGGTTATGCATCATTTGATTATGAGCTGAAGGATTACCGTGAAAGTGATCTTGTCAAGCTGGATATCCTGCTCAACGGAGATCTGTGCGATGCATTCTCCATCATCGTTCACCGGGATAAGGCCTATTCGCGCGGGCGCGGTATTGCAGAGAAACTGAAGGACGTGATTCCGCGCCAGATGTTCGAGATCCCGATTCAGGCTGCGATCGGAGGCAAGGTAATAGCCCGTGAAACCGTCAAGGCCATGCGGAAGGATGTACTTGCAAAATGCTATGGCGGGGATATAACCCGTAAGAAAAAGCTGCTTGAAAAACAGAAGGAAGGGAAAAAACGCATGCGTCAGTTCGGAACGGTACAGGTGCCCAGTGAGGCATTCCTGGCAGTTCTGAAGATGGATTCATGAATATGAATGATATTCTGAAATATACGCCGGAAACTACCGCCTGCTTTACCGGCCACAGGCAGATATCACATGCGGAGGAAACACTGCTGAACCGGCAGTTGGACTGTCAGATCCATAAAGCATTCGGGCAAGGCTACAGGCGGTTTATCTGCGGCGGAGCACTGGGTTTTGACACGTTGGCGGCAAAGGCTGTAATCAGCTTTCGCAGGGATCATCCGGAATCAGGCGTTCAATTGATTATGGCCATCCCCTGCCGCGGGCAGGAAAACCGATGGAGTATTGCCGACCGGAATACTTACCATAAAATCCTGAGCCAGTCCGATTGTGTTGCTGAATTGTCTCCGGAATACTATCAGGGATGCATGCTTGCAAGAAACCAGTTTATGGTCAACCATTCATCACTTTGCATCTGCTTTCTGAAGCATTCGCACGGCGGGACGGGTTATACCGTTCGTTATGCCATTCATCAGCATCTTTCTGTGATTAATCTGGCTGTAAGCCAATGCTCAGATCCGGTCCGGCTGAAGGAGTGGTCCGCGTGGAACTCTATGTCCACATTCCCTTCTGCGTACGAAAATGCCGATACTGTTCATTTGTCTCCTTTACGCAATATGAATCCGGAATCTCGGAGTATATTGACCTCGTCCTGCGTGAAGCGGAAGATTATAAAGTCCTGATTTCGGAACCGTTTGATACTGTGTATATCGGCGGAGGGACTCCGTCCCTGCTTCCTTCCGTGCAGATACAGCGCCTGGTTCGGGGGCTCAGGCAGATATTGGATCTTTCCGGTATCCGGGAATTTACTGTGGAAGCAAACCCCGGAACTGTATCTGCTGAATGGCTGGATACGTGTCTGGACAATGGTATCAATCGTATATCTTTCGGGGTTCAGGCATGCCAGGATGAATTGCTCGGCATGCTCGGAAGGATCCATCGTTTCCCTGATGCAGTCAGGTCCTTTGAAACCGCACGTATATGCGGCTTCCGGAACATCAGCGCAGATATCATGTTCGGCCTGCCCGGCCAAAATATGGATCAATGGGAAGAGACGCTGGACGCCGTTATCTCCCTGCGCCCGGACCACATCAGCGCTTACGGGCTGATTCCGGAGGATGGTACTCCCCTGTTTGAAGAATTGAATGCCGGTAAGTTGGTTCTTCCGGATCCGGAGGAAGAACGGAATATGTATGATGTGGCTATTCGGATGCTGAGAGATGCAGGCTTTTTGCAATACGAAATATCCAATTTTGCGCGTCCCGGATATGAATGTGTTCATAATATCGGATACTGGAACCAGGTTCCGTACCTGGGACTGGGCATATCCGCAGCATCCATGCTGAGGAAAACGGAAGGATGTTTTTCCATCCGCCTGAAAAACCCTGATTCGCTGATTGAGTACCGCAGGCTTGTAACGAAACAGCAGTTACCTTTGCGTACGGCTGAAATGATCAGCGAGAAGGAAGCAAGGTTTGAAACAGTGATGCTTGCGCTCCGGATGAACCGCGGTATCTCAGGGAAAAGGTTCCTGGAGCTGCACGGAGTTCTGCCTGAAGATTGTTACGGTGCAGTTATGACACGGCTGGAAAAGGAAAATCTGCTGGAGCATAACGGTGACTGCTGGAAGCTGACGCGAAGAGGAATGGACATTCAGAACAGCATATTGGTGGAATTTATGGATTGACGGAAATGGTATACATTTCAACTGAGGGCAATCTGCCTGCCTGAATCTTCGAAATATGCACGTGCCTGGTTTTCAAGCATGGCCAGCATGCCGGATTCATCAGCGTTTCGGTGCAGCTCGCGGACAGTCTCAGCCGCTTCGTCCACGAGGCGTATATCTCCGTCCGGTATCATCGGGCCCACAGCCTCCCCGGACTGCCGGGTGCCCAGCAGGTCTCCCGGGCCGCGGAGCTCGAGATCACGCTGAGATACCTGAAAACCGTCGTTTGTGCTACACAGTATCTGGAGTTTTTCCGAGAAATCGGAAAGAAGAAAACACCAGCTCTCCTCTGATCCCCTGCCGACCCTGCCACGCAGCTGATGCAGCTGGCTCAGGCCGAAACGGTCTGCGTTTTCGATAATCATCAGCGTAGCGTTGGGATTGTTGATACCGACCTCGATCACGGTGGTAGCAACCAGCACATCATATTCTCCGGAGACAAAACGGTCGATTACAAGCGCCTTTTCATCCGCTTTCTGGCTGCCCCATGTCAGTCCGATCCTCAGCCCTTTCAATGAATTCTCCTGCAGTTCGGCAAAGAGCGCCTTGGCGCTTTTTAATTCTTCCTGGCCTTCGGATTCCTCCACCATCGGGCATACGATATAGGCCTGTCGACCCTTTTGAACCTGTTCGCGGAGAAATGCATACATGTCTTCCCGTTTATGGGCAGGAACCAGCCTCGTCCGTACAGGGATACGGCCGGCCGGCAATTCATCCACCAGTGAAAGATCCAGGTCACCGTACAGGATCAGGGCAAGCGTGCGCGGAATCGGTGTGGCGGACATTACCAGCACATGGGGTGCTTTACCGTCTTCCCCGATTCCCTTTTGCTGCAGGCATGTACGTTGATTAACGCCGAAACGGTGCTGCTCGTCCGTTATGACAAGGCCCAGAGAATGATACTCCACACCGCGGCTGATCAGCGCATGGGTGCCGAATATCGCCTGGCATGTTCCGGAACGCAGTTCATCCAGTATCCCTCTGCGGTCTTTTGCACGTGTACTCCCGGTCAGCAGCCGGCAGCAAATACCGGCAGGCTCAAGGATTTTTCGCGCATTCTCGTAATGCTGCCGGGCAAGGAGCTCGGTCGGTGCCATCATAGACGCCTGATAACCTGCAGACGCAGCCAGATATATGGCACCGAAAGCGAGAGCGGTTTTTCCGCATCCGACGTCTCCCTGGACAAGCCGCGCCATCGCATGATCCTGCTGCAGATCGGCTGCTATTTCATCCAGAACCCTCGCCTGTGCGTGCGTCGGCTCAAAAGGCATGGAACTCCAGAATTTTCGAACCGAATCCTCCGGAAAAGAAAACGGCATTGCAGGATTTCTGTGGCTTCCGGACATTGAAACATAGGTAAGGTATATGAGCAGGCGCTCAAAAGAAAGCCTGCGCCGGGCAATGCGAAGATTTTCATATGAAACGGGGAAATGCGCCTGCCTGATCGCAAAATTCAGCTCGCACAGATGATGCTTCAACCGGAAAGCAGATGGAAGTGTTTCAGGACAGCAGTCCTCCACATTATCCAGTGCGCATCGAATCAGTTTACGGAACGTACCGGCCGGTAGGCCTTTAACGGAACGGTATACCGGATACCAGCCGGGATCCGTGACGATCACCGGATTCTGAAGGATCCTTCTTCCGTCTTTATTCGTCAGGCGCCCGTAAAGCATGACCTCCGTTCCGCATTGTATCCGGGATACCATCCAGGGCTGATTGAACCAGCTGACAGAAAGCTTTCCGCTTCGGTCGCTGATGGATCCGGTTACCCGTGACATCCCCCGGAACCAACTGGATTTGACCGGTTCCTTAAATCGCCCCCGGACGCAGATCATGCCGGGGTTTGAGACCGCGCAGGGGAAAACAGTATTCCGGTCTTCATATCGAACTGGAAGCGTATACAATAAATCGCGCAATGAGGTAATCCCCACTGCGCGCAATGCCTGCAAACGGGCGGGCCCGACACCTTCCAGATCCGCAAGCTCCATTTTATTCCACCGAAATCAGATAGTAATACAGCGGCTGGCCGCCATTGTGGCATTCAACATCGCAGTAGTCGTATTGTTCTTCGATTTCTTCGGAGAGCTTTTTGGCATCTTCCTCGCTCACATCTGCACCAAAGTAAACAGTGATCAGTTCATCATCTTCCGTGACGATGCTTTTCATCATATCCAGAACAACATCGCGGATGGATGCACCGGAAAACTCAATCTGTCCGTTATGAAGTCCGATAATGTCACCCTGCCGGATCTGAATGCCGTTATACTCACTGTCGCGGATGGCATACGTGACCATCCCTGTTTTGACATGCTGCGATGCGTCCTGCATGCGGACAACGTTTTCATCCACATCCAGATCGTTCTGGAAGGCAATGGCAGCCGCGATACCCATAGCCACATTCTTGGTCGGAATCACGCGGACATCCTTTTTGCTCAGTTCCGCAGCCTGGTTCGCGGCAAAGATCACGTTTCCGTTGTTCGGCAGAATAAACACGCATTCGGCAGGTACCTGATTCACGGCGCTGAGCAGATCATCAACGGAGGGATTCATCGTCTGGCCGCCTTCGACAATCCTGTCAACGTTCAGGTCCTGGAAGAACTGGGAAAAACCGGCTCCGAGTGAAACGGCGACAAAACCGTATTTCTTTTCAGGGGCAGCCTCGCTGGATACTTCTTCGGATACCGGGGCATTCTGCGCGGATTTCGGCATATTCTGAGCTTCATACTGCCGTTTCATTTCGGCAAGATTGTCAATCCTGATATCGGTCAGTTCAGCAAGCTCCACGCCATATTCCATGACCAAACCCGGATTGTCCGTATGGACATGGATCTGGGCCTGTGTCAGGTTGCCGTTTACCGACACATTGTCACCGATCCGGTTCAGCCGCCGCCTGAACGAATCAAGATCATGCTCGTCGCAGTCTTCGCGGAAACGGCTGAGCGTAAAGTTGACGCAGTAAGAATAGGTCAGGTCCCTGCTGAGATCATGGCAGTCATCTGAAGCGGCAGAGAAGTCATCTTCCATGCCGGTCTCCGCCATGCTGATATCCTCGCCGCGCAGTACGGCGGCATACCCCTGATAGATCAGCATCAGCCCGCGCCCGCCGGAATCAACCACTCCGGCCTGTTTCAGGGCGGGCAGCATTTCAGGCGTTTTTTTCAGTATGGCTTCACCGCTTTTGAGGATAACGGTAAACAGCTTGTCAAAATCCTCGGGATCGCGGGCGGCCTGTTTCACCGCATCCTCCGCGACCACGCGGGCAACTGTCAGTATAGTACCCTCTTTGGGTTTCATGACAGCCTTATATGCCATTTCAGCGCCTTTTGTCAGCGCGTCCGCGAACTGAACAGGCGTGATCTTTTCAATTCCGCTGACTGACTTGGCAAATCCGCGCAGCAGCTGGCTCGTAATTACGCCGGAATTGCCGCGGGCGCCTTTCAGCGCGCCTTTGGCCAGCGCGTTGGCTGCTTCATCCGCACGCAGATACTCCTTGCTGTTGATCTCACGTGTTGCGGACTGCATTGTCAGGGACATATTGGTTCCGGTATCGCCGTCCGGTACCGGAAATACATTCAAAGCGTCAACCGCTTCGCGGTTTTTTTCCAGCAGGGCCGTTCCTGCGATTACCATATCACGCAGCAAAAGGCCATCAATCGTTTTAAACTGTATCAAATGACTATTCCTCCGTCTGCACTGTCATTCCCGGCTTTTTGTCAGATACGGATACCTTCAATCGAAATGCTGACTTTGCGAACCTTTACTCCCGTCATGCTTTCCAGCTTGTAGCGTACGGTTTCCACAATCGTCTTGCATACCTCGGAAATGGAAATCCCGTATTCAACAATAATAAACAGGTCCACATCCAGCATATCCCCGACATTGCGGATTTGAACCCCTTTGGACAGGTTTTCACGGCCAAGCCATTCGACAATACCGTCGGTTGCGCGTTTGCCGGACATAGCAACAATACCATAGCATTCCAGGGCTGCATATCCGACAACCTTCAGCATAACGTCCTCGGCAATAAAGATTGTGCCGTAATCGTTTTTGACCTTACATTCCATACAGATCGCCTCCTTGCCTCGTCCGCTGCAGGCAGAAAGACGCGAAGTTCCTGAAAAAGGACTATAAAATTATACAGGATTTTACTTTCATAATCAAGCCTTTTCCGGAATGAGGGAAAAAGCCTTGACAAGTCGCTTCCTTTTTCACATAATAGATTATCAGCAATGAAGGGAAGAGTATCCCGGCATCCGGCTTACAGAGAGCTTTCGGCAGGTGTAAGAAAGCAGCCGTCCCGGGGGAAGTACATCCCGGAGCCATTCTCCGAACGCACATGGTGCTGGTAGGCAGAATCCGGTTCGCCGGTTACAGCGAAACAGAGAATGCAGTGTGAACTGCATTGAACGGGAGTGGTACCGCGGCTCTTCGCCTTCCGAAGGGTCTTATTTTTTTTATAGGAGGTTCATTGGATGAAACAGACGGATATACAGTTTGCACACCGCTTTGATCAGGTCAGCGGAAGCGCCATACGTGAAATATTTAAAGTGATCGCACAGCCCGGCATGATATCCTTTGCCGGCGGAAATCCCTCCCCGGATGCGCTTCCGGACGAAGAGGTGTCGGAAATTGCCGCCCGTGTGCTCCGGACAAACGGGAAACAGATTCTTCAGTATGGAGCGACTGAAGGATATCCTCCGTTTCTCGAAAGCCTTACCGTATTCGTGAAGATCCAGCTGAACTGTTATTTTCCTGCCGTACTTCCTGTGACTGGTTCCACGCAGGCGATGGATCTGCTCTGCAAAGCTTTGATTGATCCGGGGGATGTGGTGCTGGTGGAGAACCCGTCTTTCCTCGGCAATCTCCAGTGCATGAAGCTTTATCAGGCAAAACTGGTACCTGTGGAAAGTGATGAGGACGGACTGATTCCGGATGATCTGGAAGCGAAGATAAAACGTTTTCATCCGAAAATGCTTTATACAATCCCAACTTTCCAGAACCCTTCCGGGAAAACACTTCCTGCAGAACGCCGCCAAAAGATCGCCGAACTTGCAAACCGTTACCGGATGGTCGTGGCAGAGGACGATCCATACCGCGACCTGCGCTATGACGGGCTTCCCCTCCCCTCCATCAAGTATTATGACACAGATGGATGGGTTATGTTCCTGGGCAGCTTCAGTAAAATAATATCACCCGGCCTTCGGGTTGGATATATTGCCGGAGATGCGGGAATTATCCGTAAATGCACTGTGGGCAAACAATCTACGGATGTGCATACGTCAAACCTGACCCAGGCGATCGTCGACTGTTTCCTGCGGGATAATCTGCTCCCTGAGCACATTCGTTCCATTTGTGCTGATTACGGTATGAAGATGCGTCTTATGCTGAACAAGCTGGACGAATTTCCGTCCGGTGTCAGGCATACTACACCGCAGGGCGGGCTGTTTATCTGGGCGGAGCTTCCCGACGGCCTGAATGCCAGAAAGCTGCTGGATCGTGCGATTGAAAAAAAGGTGGCCTTTGTACCCGGGACGCATTTCTGTGTCGACGGGGGCCATGAAAACACGGTACGGCTTAATTTTTCAAACAGCACAACGGACCAGATCATAACAGGAATGGATATCCTGAATCAGCTGGTCGCTGAATCAATCAACTGAACGGAGGAAAACAATATGGAACATATACTCGATATTCTGAAGGAACGCGGATTTATTGCCCAGACCACTTTTGAGGATGAACTCTACGAACAGCTAAAAAC
>JAEEGL013787404.1_pt1 | contig 20078 bp, 14 predicted proteins | sample 9134231 | NCBI WGS metagenome assembly JAEEGL01 (sample SAMN16246548, study PRJNA631951) | gut metagenome | biome: gut microbiome; feature: rumen; material: fiber-attached | host: Bos | place: Iran: Karaj | collected 2018-10
CCTTAAACGCAGTTACTTCTACTGGAATTTTAATATTATTATTAATATTAATTATTACTGTTGTTTTACCAGCTTTTAATGCCGTTATAAGTCCAGTATCACTTACACTTACAATGCTCGAATCTAAAGCACTATATGTAACCGTTCTTACATTTAGATTAGAACCGACTTCATATTCTATTTGATGAGTATTATCAACTTTTAATTCAACTTTATCTGTTGCATTAATACCAAAGAAATTATCATCCAATGTTAAATAATAATTTCCTGTTGATAATGTTGGTAAAGTATAATCGATATCAACTGTACCATTAACTACATATGATTCAGTATCAGTATTATATTGCTTACCATATTCATCATAAACATAGTAGTTTACTTTAGTACCTGATTCTACATTACGAACAATTAATTGCTTTGGAAGTGGATTACTAGAATTAGTAAAATGATATGTTTGCATGTAGTTATCATTTGTTACATTGCTTGTAAATGCATTTAATCCACCATCTATAAATCCATCATTTGTTGTAACTTTTATTGAAAAAGTACTCTTATCTAAAAGAACATTACTAACATCATATGTTATTAATCCTGGTAAATCATTAGTTACTGTTCCAAGTAATTTATATGATCCAGTTCCATTCTTATAATAGATCTTATAAGTTGCATCTATTCCCCATGATACAAAGTTAATTCTTTCTAAGTTTTCATTGAATTCACTTGATTTATTATATTGAATCTCATATGAGTTATATGTATAAGTTGCTGTGTTTGTTTTAGTAAAATTGTAGGAATTATCCCAATTTTTAGTTGATGTTGAAATAATACCAGTTAAATCATAAAAATCAGAATAATATGATAAATATACATATGGTAAATTACTACCCCAAGAGTTCTTTAGAATCCAAGCTCCACCATTAGCATAGTCATCATCCCAACCAACAATTGACATTGCGTGATAAACACTATTACGGCAATCACTATTAGTTTCATCATACATAATTAAATTTAGTGTCGAATTATAACAAACCCCTGCTGTTGAATCAGGTGATGGTGTTACTACATAAAGAGAGCCATAATTAGTAATATGTCTTTTCAATTGATTCATGAAATTTTCTTTATAAGCATCAGTATAATAATCATTATTGTATATATTATTTCCATATGTTGCATATGAGGTAACTTGATAATCAACATTATCAGTATTTAATACTTCATTTATAGATCTTGTTCTATAACTAGTATCATATTCACCCCATATTTCTGATTTAACAGGTGAAAGTCCCATATTAAAGTACATATATGTTTCAAATGAGTTTGATCCAGTACCTAACACATGAGTATCTACATCATAATAAGTTTCTAAAGCTGATTTAATTTTAGTCATTGAGTAAGGATTATCTATTTCAGTTATAGAATCAGCCATAACATAATCTAGTTGACGTTCTGAAAAATTAATAGTGCTCGAACTTAGGCCTGTTTTCAATATGTTAGTTTCAACTGATGATATAATTGAGAATGCCCAACAAATACCTAATGATTTTTGATCTTTAATAGTTAGATTGTCTAATTTATAGTAATCTGGATAAGTTGATGCTCCAGCAGTTTTTAATGTTACATAGTCATAAGTATATGTTAATGGAACAACTTCGACTTTATCTCTTTCATCTTTATCAAGTCTTAAATATTCTACATATTTAGGATTCAAATATACTTTACCATTTTCTTTATTCTTCTCAGTTAATACTTTATTACCTTTTTTAGCTTCATTTTCAATAAGAATCTTGGCACTTTCTGGCAAATAAGAATATGCTGGATCAGAAAAATCAATTTTAATTTCAGATGGCTTTAACGCATAATAAAAAGAAAAAACTGATATTAGTAAAAAGATAATAGCTAAAATTGTTAGTTTTTTCTTATTCATTTAGACCATCCTACTCTATATATTATTATAACATAGATTGTCAAAAATAATGTTTTTTTTGTTAAAAAATACGCAAAAAAGATAGTGATTAATTAACTATCTTTTTGTTATTCTAATGTACAAGTAATTTTATGATATGAAGTTGTTTCCTCCGTACATGATGTTTGCCCAGTGAGTGTTTCATTTGCTGTTGAACTGTATGTCGAACATCCATATCTTGAATGTGTTGTTTTGTTGTAACATCTTAAACCTTGATTTGCACATGTTACGCACATTGAAGCAGTACTTGATAACTCTTGACATTGAATCCAAGCCCATAAGTTATTATTATCGGCATACGTTTGACCCCAGCTATTGCAAGGAGCACATACATATTGGCTTGTACCAGTACTTCCATATTGACCTCTAGTACAATTGTACGTGTTCTTTGTCCAAGTATTTGCAGTCCATTTTGCATATAATGTTCTATCTCCAACCGTTTGATATATGTTGTTGGTAAAATTACCATTTGCATCAACATATTGCGTTCCACTTCCACCTGTACTTGTATAGTATCCACCAAACTTATAACCGTCTTTAGTTGGTTTTGTTATTGTATAACCGTTTGTTAAACATGTTGTTAAATTTGAATTACTATAGTAATAACATGTTACCCCACTAATTGTCTTTGTAGTGTTATATTGATACCATACTGCGGTCGTTCCTGCACTTGTTGCGCTTTGATTATCAAGTGTTACTTTATATGTGTTTGGAGTCCATTTTGCATATAGTGTTCTATTTGTTGCTGTTTGATAAATATTATTTACAAAATTACCATTTGCATCTACATATTGTGTTCCGCTTCCACCTGTACTTGTATAGTATCCGCCAAATGTATAACCAGTTTTAGTTGGCTTTGTTATTGTATAGCCATTTGTTAAACATGTTGTCAAACTTGAATTACTATAGTAATAACATGTTACTCCGCTGATTGTCTTGGTAGTATTGTATTGATACCATACTTCTGTCGTTCCTGCACTTGTTGCACTTTGATTATCAAGCGTTACTTTATATGTATTAACTGTCCAATGCGTATAAAGATCTAATTCATAATATGTAGTTTTGTCAGATGAAGCTGCTTTATATTGAGCGTGCGTATATGATACATCATGGTCAAAGCAGGTGCCACCTCCTGATGTATTAGTACACCATTCAGTTCCATCTGGTACACTATAACCTGTTCTTGTTATACCAAATGTTGTGTAATTATATGGATCTCCACTTGAACCTACACCAATAGAACTATAAAAATAAGATGTTCCGTTTTGTGATACCCAGTTATTATATGTAGTGTATCCTGATGCGGTTACTGATCCACCGTTCGGGTGATAATACAACCTTATTGATTTGCCCGACCAATGAGTATATAAATCCAGTTCATAATATGTGGTTTTTTCAGATGCAGCTGCTTTATACTGATCATATGTATATGATACATCGTGATCAAAGCAGGTGCCACCTCCAGATGTTGTTGTACACCACTCTGTTCCATCCGGTACATAATAGTCTGTCCTTGTTATTCCAAATGTTGTGTAATTATATGGATCGGTACTGCCACCAGAGTTAATTGTATGATAGAAGTATGATGTGCCATTTTGTGATACCCAATTACTATATGTAGTGTATCCTGACGCGGTTACTGATCCACCATTCGGGTGATAATAAACTCGAAGCGGCTTAGGCGTCCAATTAACATATACAGTTACCGTACATGAAGATGTTCTAGCATCGCAGAAATGTGTACTTGCTGTTCCATCTGTTCCTACACTAGTATAGTTAGTACTATGATTATAACAAGTTCCATTCCCGCTTGTTCCCGTACACCACTCACTTCCTGAAAGAGCTATATAACCACTTTTAGTTATATTTATGTAATCTCCATTGTTCCAGTCTGCTAAGTTAATGGTGCCACCATAATCCGTAGCAAATGCTGTTGTAGTATTACTATCATATGCAACATATGAACTTGATACACTTAGATGTGTATTAGTTGAACCACCCCAAGAACCACCATTAACATGATACCTAATATAAACTTTATTTATAGTCCAATGAGTATATAAATCCAGTTCATAATATGTAGCCTTTTCAGATGCGGCAGCTTTATATTGATCGTATGTATATGTTACATCATGATCAAAGCATGTGCCACCACCAGAATTGTTAGTACACCATTCAGTTCCATCTGGTACACTATAACCTGTTCTTGTTATACCAAATGTTGTGTAATTATATGGGTCGCTACTACCACCAGAATTAACTGTATGATAGAAGTATGATGTGCCATTTTGTGATACCCAGTTATTATAAGTTGTATATCCTGATGCTCCGACAGTTCCACCATTTGGATGATAATAAACCTGAATTGGTTTTGCTGTCCATTTTGCATATAACGCTCTATTGCCTGTTGTTTGATATAAATTATTTACAAAAGTTCCGTTTGCATCTACATATTGAGTTCCACTACCATTTGTCCCAGTATAATAACCACCAAATATATATCCAGTTTTAGTTGGCAATGTTAGTATTTTCCCAGAATTATATTGATTTGTACATCCAGTATCAGCATAGTATGTAGCAGTTCCATAATAATAGCAAATTGTGCTATATGTACTTGATGTTGCCCCTTGATGATCAAGTGTTATTGTATATGCTATTGGCACCCATTTAATATATATATTCATGGTCTTATTTTCAGTTAATGGGCCGCCATTAATTCTTGCAACTGTTACAGCATTTGTTGTGCTTGATGACGAGTTATCTTGATTAATATTAACACCTGTTCCATCAGCTTTAGTATTATATGCCGTTGTGCCACTGATTGTATGCCCGGTTTTAGTAGCACCATATGTTCCTACATTCCACAAATCATAAGATGTTGTTTCTTGATTTAGAACTGCTGTTACTGCTGTCCATGTAGACCCTGAATCAGTTGATCTTTCAACGAACGAATTATTGGCTCTCCAACGAGTTGTGTCTGAGCCAGTTGTAATAGTTCCGCCATTAACATGATATTTGAGTGTTAATGTATATGCAGTCCATTTTGCATATAATGTTCTATCTCCAACCGTTTGATATATGTTGTTGGTAAAATCACCTCCTGAAGTAACATACTGCGTACCACTTCCGCCTGTACTCGTATAATATCCACCAAATGCATATCCGGATTTTGTTGGATTAGTTATGGTATAACCATTTGTTAAACATGTTGTTAGGCTTGAATTAGTATAATAATAACATGTCACACCACTTATTGTTTTAGTAGTATTATATTGATACCATACTTCTGTTGTACCTGCACTTGTTGCACTTTGATTGTTGAGTGTTACTTTATATGTATTTGGAGTCCAATGAACCCAAAGATCTAATTCATAATATGTGCCTTTTTCGGACGACGCTGCCTTGTAGGCAGCATATGAATACTCGACATCGTGATCGAAGCAATTTCCACCACCCGAACTATTAGTACACCATTCAGTTCCATCTGGTACACTATAACCTGTCTTCGTTAAACCAAATGTGGTGTAATTATATATATCATCGCTTTCCCCTTCATTAATAGCATGAGTAAGATATGATGTCCCATTTGTTGACATCCAACCACTATATGTTGTATAACTTGAGTTCCCTATAGTACCACCGTTAGGGTGATAGTAAACTTGTACTGGTTTTGCTGTCCATATTGCATAATATGTAGCATTACCTGATAATGTTATACTTGTTCCTACATCATATTGTGTCCCGCTTGTTGAACCTGCTGCCCATTTTGAAAAATTATATCCTGTTTTAGTAAATCCATTTGATGCTAAAGCCACTATACAACTCCCACTTGAGCTTCCATTATAAACATCAACATTACAAGTTGACGATGTTGTTGAACCACTTGTACTTCCATTTCCGTTATATGTTAATGTTCTTGTAAGTGTTTTCTTCCATGTTGCATATCGTGTAGTGTTTCCTGATATTGATACGCTTTGACCAGCTGCAGTTCCATTTGTTGATGAACTTGATGTTCCCCATCCATTAAATGTCCAACCACTATATGTAAACCCATTCGTTGGTAGTGTTACATTACAACTTGATCCTGTTGTTACTGAACAACTTACACTTCCTGTTGATCCACTGGTACTACCATTTCCACCAAATGACATTGTATAATATTGTCTCTCATATACTGTCACTGCTGGTGTATTACTATTATTTCCTGCGTTATCTTTTACAGCTCCAGATTTTAAAGTTATACTTGTTGATCCTTTTGTACTCGCTGATAATGTTAAGGTATATTTTCTACCATTTGTTACACTGCTTGATGAAATTGAAGCAATAGAAATATTAGTGTTACTTAATGTAAAATTGCTTGCAGCTAGTGTTGTTGTTGCAATTCCACTTCCACTATCAGTACATGTTAAAACTACTGTTCCTGTTGACCCAATATCTATTGTTGGTCCACTTCCCCATGTACATGTTGGTGCTGTGTTATCAAATATTAAATTAAATGATGAACCTAAATTTATAGTTTTTGAATATGGTGTATTCAATTTCATTGTAATACTTGTAGTATCTGTCCCATTTGGAGTTACTTCAATTACTTGTAAGTTAACTGTTGATGTTGTGTTTGCTGCAATTGAACCAGAATAACTTGTTACATTACCAGAAAACCTTAAATTGCTATTGCCTAGAGTAAATGTATAAGTAACATTAAAATTACTACTATTTGTTACACTTACTGGTATTGTTACTACTTGACTAGAGTTTGCAGTAAAACTTGTTCCACTTATACTGGCATTAAAACTAAGTGGTTTTGTACTTATACCCACTGTTGTACTAGGACTACAGCCGTAATAAGCCTTAATTGTAGGTATGCCAAAAAGAGTAATAAACATTGTCATTACTATCAATACTAATATATGAGTTATTATTTGATTTCCTACTTTTCTACTCATATCATTATTGTCTCATATTTACTAGTTTTTTACAAGAAAAAAAGCAGATAACTTTCTGCTTTTTTAATCTATTTTATTTCCACAATTACTACAGAAATTTCCATTTACTTTGTTACCACAATTCGGACAGAACCCACCTTGTTGAGTTGGTTGTTGAACTTGTTGTTGATTCTGTTGATTTGGTTGACTTGGTTGTACTACACTATCACCAAATGCTGAATAGAATTTTGCTTCTGCAAATAACATTCTTGGAACAATTATAATTACTAATATAATTAATATAATAAAGAATACAATAGATATTACAACAAGTGGAATAATTGCTGTTAAGAATGGTATTAAATCTTCTACTGCCGAAATTGAAGTGATTCTATCAATATTAGCAGCTGCTGTTGCAAATACTATTATTACAGCAACAACAATATAAATGAAAGTTGCTAAGAATATTGGCCATGAATAACTTAATTCTAAAAGAACACATGCAGGGAAATATTCTTTAATTTTGTCAAATGCTTTAGAAAAGAAATCTCCAAGTGATAAATTAGAATTATAAATGAAGAAATATAGAGTTCCTACATAAATGCAATCTAATAGAAGTCCTACTACATATGTTCTATATGCTAGTTGAATAATAAGATTAAAAACAAGTCCAATTACAAATAAATTACCAAAATATTTATAATCATCAAATAACATTCCAAAACTTACTTTTTGACCTTTTAATATATTAGTAACTATTCTATAAAGTCCAACTTGAATTGGAGTTGTAACAGCTGCTGCTATTACTGGAAGAAAATATCCAAGAACTCCATCAAAAGAACTTAAAAATCCTGAAATTAAACCTCTGAAAATATAAAATAAAATTGCATAACCAAATATTGTTCCAGCTTTTCCACTTATATTTGCTTTTACATACTTACGTGTTTCACTACAATTAAACATAAATCCTCCTAATAATTCTTACATCTTTCACACTTTTTTGCAATTACTACTGCTGTTGTGCAAAGTGCTAAAAATGCAACTGTTCCTAAAGCAACATAAAGTCCTATTTTTTTGTTTTCTTTCTTTTCCATTTTATTCCTCCTCATGTTTAATAAATAGTTTGCTTTTTAACTTATTTATTTCTCTTTCTCTTTTTGCTCTTTTTTCATAATTAATGTTCATGTCTATTATATCACCTTCTCTAGCATTTGGAACAAGTATTTTAGGCACATTAACATGTTTACCATCTTCAAGTTCTAAAACTAGAAAATCTTCTTCGATGCGATCAACTATTACTTCCATATTGAACACTCACTTTCTCATATTTGCCATCAGTTTTAATAACAATATTACCATTTAAATCAGTACGATATATTTTAACACCTTGATTTTTAAGTTTTTCTAATATCTTGTCTTTTGGATGACCATAATCATTGTTTTCACCAACACTTATTATGCCAATCTTAGGGCTCACTTTCTTTAAAAAGTAATAATTTGTTGATGATGTACTTCCATGATGACCAACCTTTAAATAGTCAGCACTTATATCATATTTACTATCTAAAAGATCCATTTCACTTTCATATTCGGCATCTGCCATAAATAAGAATTTTTTATCTTTATAAGTTAATTTTAATACGATTGAATAATCATTAATTTCTTCATATTCATCTTCTATAGGTGCTAGTACTTTTAAATCAATATCATCTTCAGAAATAATGGTTCTACCTGCTTTAACAGTTGTTACTTTTTTATTTTTAGATTCAATTATCTTTAATAAATCAAGATAAAAATTACTATTACTTGTTACATCCGGCATATAAATTGAACCAATATCAAATGTCTTAATTACTTTTTTAAGACCACCTATATGATCACTATGAGGATGAGTTGCAAATAAATAATCAATTTTTGAATAACCTAAGTTTTTAATATATTTAACTACTCTATCACCATATTCTGCTTCGCCAGCATCAATTAATATAGTTTTACCATTAGGTAACTCAATAAAAGTAGAATCTCCTTCCCATACATCTAGATAATGAACTATAAGTGAGCCATCATTTTCATTTGAATTCTTATAAGCATAAGTGCCTGCAAACTCAAATAAAAGTGCAGCTACTATAAATGCTATTAGATATATAACTTTTTTCATTCTTTCACCTAAATTGATGGCATTAAGAAATAAAACAAGAATAATATTGTGACAACTATCGTAACAACACTAAGATCTAATTTTGTTTCTTTTTTCTTTAATCTATCAATAAAATAAATAATTAAACTAGTAAATGTATAACTGATGATTCCAATACCTATTCCATTAGTAATTGAATAAGTAAGTGGCATCAATATAATTGTCAAGAATGCTGGTGCAGCATATCTTATATCACTGAAATCTATTTTTAAAACATTTGACATCATTAAAACTCCAACATAAATAAGAGCTGATGCTGCTGCTTCAATTGGAATAAATGCAAATAAAGGCAATAAGAATATTGAAAGAACAAATAGAATTGCTGCTGTTAAAGCAGTCATTCCGGTTTTACCACCTTCGGCTACTCCTGCACCTGACTCAACCATTGTTGTAACAGTCGTTGTTCCAAGTAAGGCTCCTATTAAAGTTGCAAGCGAATCAGATTTCATAATCTTGCCATAGTTATTTGGTTTTCCTTCACTATCAACAAGTCCTGCATTGGTTGTACAAGCAACAACAGTTCCCATCGTATCAAACATATCAACCATTGAGAATGATATTACGAGCATAAATGAAGTAAATAAAGATCCTTTTGGAAAACTAAGTCCTTCTGTAAATAATGCTAAGAATGTTCCACCTTTATCCGGATCAAATGAAAAGAAATTCTTGAAGTTTTCAAATATATTCCAAGTTACTCCATCTGTTTTTCCAAGTAAAATGCTTGTATCAGCAACACCTAAAGGAATTGCTAAGATGGTTGCAGCTAATATTCCATATATAACTGAACCTTTTACTTTATAATGGCTTAATACTGTGATAACAAGTAGACCAAATAAAGCAACAACTGCTTTTAATGCTACTCCTCCGCTTGCCCATAACTTAGGATCATTAAACTTAACAAGTTCAACTAAAGTAAATTCATTGCCATTTATAATACCTGCATTCTTAAGACCAATGAAGGCTATAAATAAACCAATTCCAACGGATATTGCTGTCCTTATAGCTTTAGGTATTCCATCAAATATTTTTTCTCTTAATGGAGTTTTACTTTTACCTACTCTTATATAAGAGAATAACAAAAATAATATTCCACTTATAAATATCAAGAATAAGGCATTACCAAATGAATATGCAAATCCTGCAGAACCTCCTATAATTCCTCCTACAAGTGCATTTATACCCATTCCTGGCGCTTGAACAAGTGGCATTTTAGCAAGAAAAGCCATTAAAAGAGATCCAATGGCTGCACCTAATGCAGTTGCAATAAAAACTGATGCCCATCTAGGATCATTAGCACCTTTAATTAAAATATTATTCGGGTTAATTGTTAATATATATGCAGTTGCTAAAAATGCTGCTAGCCCTGCAAATATTTCTGTTCTAAAACTTGATTTAGTTTTGATTCCAAATATTTTATTAAGTCTATTTTTCACTTTATCACCTATATTTATAGTAACATATTTTTAAATGCTTTAGAAATAAAAAAGTGATTAAATATCACTTTTTTTAAGTACATATTGAGTTTTATTATCATCATGAACCATTAAAATAATGTTTTCATTTAAGTTTTCATTTAGATTAGCAACTCCAGATATTACATTAGCTATCTTAGTACCATTCATCTTAAATATTTCACCATCATAATTAGTTCCATTTAAAGTTAATTTCAATTCATCAACACTATATGTGTAAGTACTTGCTTTAATAATTGCTTTACTTGTTGCAGTTCTCTTAACAGTGCCACATTCAATATTGAATTTTAATGTTAATGTTTTATCATAAGTATCTCTTACGATTTCATCAAGTATTTCGGCATTAGTATTAGTGATAACACATCCTACATAAGTAACTTTTACTTTAGTGCCACCTTTTAATATTTCGTAACTTGATTTAATGCTTTGAACAGCTCCAATAGCATTAGCTTCATCTGTTGATAACCAAGATGCTGCAAGTTTAACTGAAGCATTTATTTTAGTAGTGTCTGTGTATTGTTTTTTACCATAATACCACCCACCAAATACATATCCTGCTTTAGTCGGAGTTGGAAGTTCAACTGTTTCACCTTGATATACTTCAACAGTATTAACAGTTGTACCACCTTTAGAATCAAATGTTACTTTCAAACTCTTACGAGCACTCCACTTAGCCACTAGAGTTACACTTGATGTAATTCTAAAATTCCAAGAGAAAGCTTTACCATTTAAATACCAGCCTTTAAATACATATCCATCTTTTGTTGGATCTGCTGGTTTTGATGTATAATCATTTGCTTTAACTTTGATTGGACTAACTGCACTACCACCATCACTATCAAAAGTGATTGTATAACTTTTTTCATCTTCTGGAACTTCTTCCCATAAAGCTACTAGTGACAATGCTTCTGTAACTGGAGTATTAAAGTCATATAATTTTCCATCTACTAACCAACCACTGAATTTATAGTTTTCTTTTGTTGGATCTGTTGGTTCAACTAAAGTCTTATTATCTTTAACCATTACTGGTGATACAGTTGATCCACCATTTGTATTGAATGTTACAGTATGCATAACTGTATCTTCATATTTTGCCTTTAAAACTATATTATCATGAACTTCATCATCAAAATCATATTTAACACCATCTAAGTACCATCCAATGAAGTTTTCTTTTTTATTTTCTAATTCCTCAACTTTTTCGTTATTTTTGACAGTATAAGGAGAAACTGTATCACCGTCAACAAAAACAACTGTATAAGATTTTTTACCCGCATTTAAAATTAACACCAAATCTATAAGTGCTATTAGTATAAAAATAACTACAAAGTAAAAATTACGTTTCTTAGTTTCCTTTGATACCTTTCTACTCATATGAACTCCTTTTATCAATAGTTTATTTTCAATTTAATTATATCATTTTAAATTAAGAAAAAAAGATGTAAGTGTAAACCAATGTGTATAGCATATGTACACCAAATGTTCATCTTGAAAATATTCCCTATTTATGTTATAAGAAATATGGTGATTAAATGAAAAAATTATTGATATTTGCACTCATATTTTTAGTTGGATGTGAAAGCAATGTTGAAGAAAAAGAAGTTCAAGTAAAACCTTCTAAAATTGTGCTTTCTGATAAACTAGAATTCGAATATGCAAGTAAAGTTTATCTTTATGATTTAGTTAAAAGTGATGTTAAGATTGTAAGCGAAAATACTTTAATTGATACAAGTTCTTTAGGTGAACATGATGTTAGTCTAAAATATAAAAATGGTTTATTTAATAAAACTATCAGTATTAAATATAATGTAGTTGATACAACTGAACCAGTTCTTAATTTATCTAATATGACAACATATATTGGAAAAGAAGTTAACTTTTTAAATAATATTATGTGTGGAGACAACTATGATCGTGAAGTGAAATGTGAAATCCTTGGTGAATATGATATCAATAAAGCTGATACTTATATGTTATCTGTTAAAGCAACTGATTCCAGTAATAATACAAATGAAAAGAAATTTAAACTAACTGTCAAAGAAAAAAAAGATAGTGGTGGTAGTTCAACTCCTAGTTATTACTACTTTGATGATTTAATTAAAAAATATAAGAACGATAAAACAGCTGTTGGAATCGATGTTTCATCTTGGCAAGGTGATATTAACTGGGAAAAAGTAAAAGCTGCTGGTGCTGAATTTGCAATGATTAGAATCGGATATGGGCATAAAAATGGTGAATTAATATATGATTCTAAGTTTAAAAAGAATTTAGAAAATGCTAAAAATGCTGGTGTTAAAGTTGGACTTTACTTCTACTCTTATGCTAAAACAACTAAAGAAGCAAAAGACCAAGCTAAATGGATTATTGATTCCTTGAATGGTGAAAAATTAGATTTACCAATTGCCTTCGACTGGGAAATTTGGAGTGGATATAGTAATTACAAATTAAACTTTGACGACTTAAATAAAATAGCTGCTGCATTTATTGATGAAATAAATAATGCTGGTTATGAAGGTGTCAATTATGGCAGTGCCTTCTTTGTAAATCGTGTTTGGAATCTTAATTCAAGAACATGGTTAGCATATTATACAAGCAATAATGACTTTGAAAAACCATACTTTATGTGGCAATTAAGTAGTCAAGGAAAAATAAATGGTATCAATGGATATGTTGACTTAAATGTCATGTATTTAGACAAATAAAAAACTAATCATTTGATTAGTTTTTTTTATCTCTGTTCTGCTTGTTCTAATTGATCACTTAATGTTTTTTCTTGTAGGATTGAATTAGCATATTCAACGGTTAAGCTACCTGTCATATTAATTAATTCTGCAACAATATTATTTGTTGTATTAAACATACTATAAAGAAGGGTACGTTCATCAAATTCACCTCTTCTTAAAGCCATTTCATCATGTGGCATACTTGATTGAACTGCTTGCGTTCTAGTAGTTATTATATTAGCTGCTACATTAAGTTCTTTTAATCTTTGTTCCATTGTAATTGCACTTATTGTACTATCTTTTATTCCTTCAATCAAAGCATTTGCTTGATTAAGTAATTCAGGAACTAAGGCATTAAGACCATTGATTACATTAAGCATTTTATATCTAAATTCTTCGTTGATTTGCTTATCTCTTCTAGCTCTTATAACCATTTCATCACAATCTCTTTTAAATTTTTCCAGAAGTTCATCCATAATAATCCTCCTTTTAAATCAATTCTTCTTTATTCTGCATGTCTTTATCTGAAAGCAAGAATTCATGAACAAGTTCTTCTTCATTGCCTACTTCTATATCTTCAATACGATCAACTCGAAGTTTTTCTGATCTTAGTATCGCTTCAATATTTAAAACAGCTTCTTTTAATTCATCATTAACAACTACATAGTTATATTTAGATATTTCATTTATTTCTTTATATGCAGTTTTGAATCTTTTAACAATTTTATCATTATCTTCAGTTCCACGTTTTCTTAAACGAGTTAATAATTCCTTCATAGTTGGTGGAACAATAAAGATAAATATTGCTTCAGGAACTAGTTTTTTAACATTTAAAGCTCCTTCTATTTCTATCTCAAGGATAACATTTTTACCACTTCTTAAGTTATCAACTAATTCTGACTTTAATGTACCATAATAGTTGTCATTATAACAAGTGTATTCTAAAAATTCATCATTTTTAATTCTACTTTCAAATTCTTCTTTTGAAACAAAATAATACTCTTTACCATTTGTTTCATAATCTCTTTTTTCTCGAGAGGTCATGGAAACAGATAGATATAATGAACTATTATCTTTTAAAAGTCCCTTTACAATAGTACCCTTACCTGCTCCAGATGGTCCGCTTATAACAATCAAATCTCCAGTCGTTCTTCTCTTAATCATAAATCCTCCATAGTAAAAAAGTACATTATGTACTTTTAATTAATGGGTTCCTCTTGACATCCCCGGTGTCATATCAAACCCTTGACTTTGTTCAATTGGTTGTTCTCCAGGAGTCATATCAAATTTTTCCATAGTATCAGTTTGTGGATGAGCGGGTGTCATATCAAAACCAGCTAAAGCTTGTTCTAGTGCTGCTCCTGTTTTAGATCCATTTGCTTTTGCTACTTCTGCTCTTAATTGAGCAATTTCTCCCTTGATTTCTTGTAGAGTTTTTAAAATCTCAAATTGTACATTTTCGTCCATATTTTTCCTCCTAGTATCATTATAATTAATACTTAATTGAATTGTCAAACATTAAATAAAAAAGTACATTAATTATGTACTTTTTGTATTACAATTCCTTTTTACAATCGTTGCAATATTTCTTGCCATTCTTTTCTAGAATTGCCCCACCACATTCACAGGTTTCACCTGTTGGCTTATCCCAGTAAGCAGTCTTACATTTTGGATAATTATTGCATCCATAGAATACTTTACCTCTATGACTTTTCTTTTCAACAATTGTGCCACCACAGTTCGGACACTTACATATTTCAATGATTTCTTTTTTCTCTTGTTTAATATATTTACAAGTTGGATAATTACTACAAGCTGTGAATTCTCCATATTTGCCTTTTCTAATTACTAAAGGACTACCACATTCTGGACAGTTTTCACCAGTTTGTTCTGGTGCTTTCTTTTCCATTGCTGAAAATGCTTCTTTAACTGCTGGTTCAAAATCGTTATAGAAATCTCTTAAAGTCTTCTTATAATCCATTTTTCCTTCAGCTATTTCATCTAAATTTTCTTCCATATTAGCAGTATATTCTACATTGATAATATGGCTGAAGAATTCTTGTAATTTATCAGTTATTTCAATACCAACTTCAGTTGGAACAAACTTCTTATCTTCCATCTTAGTGTAACCACGAGTCTTTAAAGTTTCCATAATGGTTGCATAAGTACTTGGACGACCAATTCCTAGTTCTTCCATTTCTTTAATTAATTTTGCTTCAGTATATCTTGCTGGAGGTTTAGTAAAGTGTTGTTCTTTAGTGATATCAGTTGAAACTAATATACTTGATTTATTACCTTCAAAAGATGGTAATGATTTTTCTTCACTATCTTCATATTCAGAATATACTTTTAAATATCCATCAAATACTATTACTTGACCAGTTGCTTTAAATTGATAATTGTTATTATCAAGTATGATTGTTGTTGCAAGTACTTTTGCTTCTTTCATTAAAGATGCTAAAGCGCGGTAATAGATTAAACGATAGATTTTAAATTCATCATTTGATAAGTATGGTCTTACTGATTCTGGAGTACGATTAATACTTGTTGGACGAATTGCTTCATGAGCATCTTGAACATTATCGCTCTTCTTAGCTACTTTTACATGACCAACATAATCATGACCATATTTAGTTTCAATATATTTATAAGTTGATTTAATAAATTCATCTGAGAATCTAACAGAATCTGTACGCATATAAGTAATTAAACCGACGGTCTCGTCTTCTAATTCAACACCTTCATATAGTTTCTGTGCAATCATCATAGTTTTTTTAGAACTCATTCCGAATTTATTAGATGCATCTTGTTGTAAAGTACTAGTTATATAAGGATATTTTGATTCCTTTTTCTTTTCTTTTTCCTCTACACTTTCAATTTTAAATGAACGAGCAAGTTTACCCATTATTTCATTTGCTTCTAATTCATCATGAATCTCAATCTTCTTATGGTTATAATTAAATAATTCAGCTTCAAACTCTGGAAATATAGCAGTAATAGTCCAGTATTCTTCCGGATTAAATGCTTCTATTTCACGTTCGCGATCAACAACTAACTTCAAAGCTACACTTTGAACACGTCCTGCTGATGATCCTTCTGTTTTAGCTTGCATTAACTTACTTAATCTAAAACCAATAATACGATCTAGCATTCTTCTTGTTTCTTGCGAATTAACTAAATCTTGATCAATTAATCTTGCATGATTAAATGATTCAAGTATTGCATTTTTAGTTATTTCATTAAAAACAATTCTCTTATAATTACTATCTTTTAATTTTAATACATCGTATAGGTGCCAAGAAATTGCTTCTCCTTCACGGTCTGGGTCGGTTGCAAGATAAACAAATTCAGATGCTTTAACATCTTTCTTTAAATCATCTATTAATTTCTTTTTACCTTTTATATTTTCATAATCCGGAGTAAAATCTCCTTCAACATCAATTCCAAGTCCATATTTACCCTTAGTAGCTAAGTCTCTTATATGACCTTTACTAGATACAACTTTGAAATCACTACCTAAGTATTTCTCGATTGTATGTGATTTACTTGGTGATTCGACAATAACAAGTTTATGTGCCATAAGCCACTTCCTTTTTCATTTAAATTTATACACTATAAAAATTTTCTTGTCAACTATTAAATTTTAAACAATTGTTTTTTTAACAAACAAAAAAAGCGCTTTTTTATAAAGCACTTTATCTAATGATTTGCATTATCTAACTTGTGGTTGTATACCATATTTTGCTTGTAAATTAGCAACCATTTCTGCAACACAATTTGCAGCATTGTCACGGTTGTCAAAATTTCTACTAATGTCATTGAATGAAAGCGTACTTCCTGAATTAAATTGATCCTTTTGCGCTTTTGCAAGTGAAGCTGCCATCTTTTCATAACTACTATAACTTGCTTGTAACGCACTTTTTTCACTTGCATCTAACATTGCATATAATTCTGGAGAAATAAATCCTTCTTCTTGATCATTAGTAACTAGTGGTTTTACTTCAATTTGAACACTAACATATCCATTATTCCACGTTTTTATCATAATATCACTCCCAGATGTAATTTTATCATAATTTGTAATTAAATACAAATTATTTCTAATTTGATTGAATATAACATCATTCTTTGATATAATAGACAATATGAGGTGATAAGATGAAGCTAAGAGAGATTACAAACGAAGAGTTTACTAAATTTGCTTCAGAATTTCCAACTAAATCAATATTCCAGACGACTGGTTATGCATTTACAATGAATAAACAACACTTTGATAGTGTTTTTCTAGGTCTTATTGATGATGCTGGAAAAATAAATGCTGCATCCTTAATATTAGTTGCTAATGTAAAAGGATTTAAATATGCATATGCACCAAGAGGATTTTTAATAGATTATACAAATAAAAAACTACTTGAGGATTTTACTATTCAAGTGAAAAAATTCTTGAGTCGTAATGATATAATTGCTATTAAAATTAATCCATTAGTAATTAGAAATGTATATGATAAAAAGGGAAACTTAATTGCAACAAATAATAATGCTGAAGAAATAATGAAGAATTTAAAGAGTCTTGGATATAATCATATGGGATTCAACAATTATTTTGAAGCATTTAAGCCTAGATTCGAGGCTATAGTCGATTTAAAACCCGAAATTAACGAATTATTCATGTCATGTAAAAAAGCGCTTAGAACAAAGGTTAGACGTGCAGAATTGAATGGTATTACAGTTCACCGTGGTGATGATCGTAATATTAAGTACTTATATGACCAATTAAAAGCTGTTTATCCACGTGATTTGAAGTATTTTCAAGATTCATATGAATTCTATAGCAGAAACAATTTAATTGATTTCTACTATGCTAAAATAGAAACTACCACATTCTTGGCACAATCTCAAAAACTATATCAAGAACAAGAGCAAGTTGTATCTGATTTAAGTAATACAGTTATTGTTGAAGCTAAGAATGATACAAGTAAGACATTAAGTATGAAGTTAGAAGCTGATAACTTACTTGCAAGTTACAAAGAACAATTATTACGTGCAACTGATTTATTAAAAGAATATCCAGAAGGTATTATTACAGCATGTGCACTTGTTATTAAAAATGGACCTGAAGCTGTACTTTTAATAGATAGTCGTGATAAAACTTATTCAGCATTTAACTCAAAACATATTTTGCTATGGAAGATTATGTCAAAATATGCTGCTGAAGGATATAAGAAATTTAACTTAGGAGCTGTTTCTAATGTTAAATTAAAACCAAATAAATTCCAAGGGTTAAATGATTTCAAATGTAATTTTAATCCAAAAGTATATGAATATTTAGGTGATTTTGAATTAGTAACAATTAAATCATTACATTTAATGTTCAGTGCATTGAAATAAAAAAAATTCCAATTTAATTGGAATTTTTTATTTGATCATTTCTGTTGATTGCCAGTAATACTTACCATTATTTACTTTAAATGTATGCATATAAAGTGACATCTTATAGTTTTTAGTTCGGATAGTTTCACCATCTACTACTTTACAAGATTCATATCCTAGTAATGTATTACGATCAACACCTGAATAGTATACTTTATTATCATTACCATCACAGATTTCACGATTATTAAGTGCTACCCCATATCCATATAACTCATATAAGTAGATTGTATCATTATCAACAACTACTTTATATAAATCATCTTTTGGTTTTGGTAAATCTAGTTTATTGATTGTCCATGATTGAGTTGTACTATTATAAGTAATATCGGCAAGAGCTCCTTTATATTTGGTTTGAACTGGTATTTTTATTTGACCATTCATTAGAACTTTGCCTAGACATTCATTTAATTCTTTCGCACGAATTTCATTCTTGTCATCATGACAATTTAATACTCCAAAGTATAAAAGTGCTGATGTTGAAATATTATCTATACTTATCTTATTCGAATAATGTAATTCATCTATAATCCAGTTATTTAGTTCTGTAATTAAATCAGCAGATGCATCCATTTCTTCACCTTTATAAACAACTATAGTTCGTTTTAAAGCTGCGACTTGATTATCTTTACTAATTGCATAAACAAGATTATAACTTCCTGGAGTTTGACGATCAATACTACCAAATACTTTTACTTCATTGCTAATATCAGTACCATTATAAGTAACTTTATACCCTTCTTCAACAAATTCAGCATTTGGATTTATAAATACTATTTCACTTCCATTAATTGTGAAGTCAAAATCATTTTTCTTTGATTTAACTATAACATTACGATATAGTTCTGTTTTCATAAGATCATTATCTAAAACCTTATATTTAATTTGATATATACCAGGTTTAGATGTATCAACTTCCCCTACTATAGTTACTTTATCAGTAATATCGCCATCTTCTTGGTCAAGAGCAAAATATCCAAGCTCTTTATATTGAGCATCGACATCAAGGATAATTGTTTCTTCACCAATAAGTTTAATAACAGGATAAGCTTTTTCAGGTTTCTTTTTAGTTGTGAATAAAATCAAAACTATGATTACTAATATTAAAGCAATAATACCTGCTATCATTATGATTTTTTTATCACTTTTTAAACTATCTTTATCATGTTTTTTAGATTTAACTTTTGTTTTAATCTCTTCTTTAGGTTTCTCAATTGGAATTTCAGGTTCTTCTGGAACTTCTTGTTTTTCCTCAACCGGTTCTTCTGGAGTTTCAATTGGAATTTCAGGTTCTTCCTCGAAATCATTACTTTCTTCTGGAACAACTTCATCTATATTTGTTGACTCTTCATACTTTAATTCTTCTACAAC
>JAEEGL013549602.1_pt1 | contig 20077 bp, 16 predicted proteins | sample 9134231 | NCBI WGS metagenome assembly JAEEGL01 (sample SAMN16246548, study PRJNA631951) | gut metagenome | biome: gut microbiome; feature: rumen; material: fiber-attached | host: Bos | place: Iran: Karaj | collected 2018-10
TCCCTGCCTGGCAGCACATCATTACCTGCGTTGACAAATGTCTTTTGGCTGCTGCTGAAGGTCGCTGTGCCAAAGTAGGAGTAGTTTGTGAAACTATTAATTGGGTTGATGCCATAACCAATCGTCATCGTTGAATAGGTGAGCAAAGTGAATGATTTCACATTGTACATGGCAAATGCAGTTTCGCAGCCAGTGCGTAGAAGCAGTGCCGAACCGTCGCTTGTCACACTAGAAAATCGTGACAAGGCACTGCCGTTGTCACTATAAACGTAAACTCGTGAGTGGTGAAACACGATTTTTTCATTGGTCGTGCTGCTGCAAGATATTGCGGGGTTAGAATTACCATAATGGTGCATATAAAATGTAGCATGGTCAAAAGTCACGGTAGCGCCATCAGTGGCATATAGGCAATTAGCATCACCATCGGTTCCGTAAACATCTACCCGCACTAAAGCCTCGCAAATGAAAGTGGTGTTGGCCTCTAGCCTGATAGGAGCACAAGTAGTTGAACTCAAGTAACTGTCACTAGATTCAAACATTACTGTCAATCCATCGCAGTTCTCATTATAAATGCATCGATTGTCGTTGCCAGTGCGTACTATTTTAACGTTTTTAAGTGTCACCGTCTTGGTCGAGGGATTATAGACAACCGAGTAAGGCTGGTTTTCGTTGTTGGCTTTTATGTTAGAACCTCTCACATTGGTATAGTTGTCGCTATTGACCGCTACACCACCAATCTTGAAGCCATAATAGTCCGACGCTTGAGCTGTAATTGCTAGAATTAATGACAAGATGATGAATATTTTTTTCATACTGTGAGTATATTTTATATCATGAATTTTATTGCACAAATTTAGTTATTTTTTTCAATTAATCAAAAAAAGTAATTATAAAAAAGTGCATAACTGAAAGAATATTCGTACCTTTGCACCCCAAAATCGGGTACCATGTGGATTTTGCTGGCAGTGATATCGTCGATTAGCTTGGGGTTCTTTGATGTGTTCAAAAAACTCTCGCTAGAGCGCAACAACGTGTATGTTGTGCTATTCATCAACGTGTTGCTGTGCACGGTACTGGTGAGTCCGCTCATAGTTATGTCGCTAATGGGCAATGAGAATTGCTCGCTCTCAGCACATGGACACATGCTGATTTTCATAAAGTCGGCAATCGTGACGCTATCGTGGTTACTAGGCTTCATGTCAATTAAATATCTACCTCTTAGCATCAGCGGTTCTATCAATGCCGCTCGCCCCATTCTGGTACTGGTGGGCGCCATCGCCATCTTTGGCGAGAGCCCTAACGCCATTCAGTGGGTAGGTATAATACTTGGTTTTGTGTCACTGATGTGGGTGGGATTCATTGGCCGCAAGGAGAAGACTGAGAAAGGCCTTGGCATCTGGATTGTGCTAGGAGTCATGTCGATAGTGTTATGGGCAGCAAGTGGTCTATATGATAAGTGGCTCCTGACCAACGGCTATACCCCACTGGCTATCGAGGCGTGGTATCCCTTCTATCAAACGCTTATCATGGCCGTGGTGGTGTCGGCAATCCATAAAGGTAAATTCAATCTTGACTCGTTCCACTGGAATAAGAACATCATTGTCATCTCCATTTTCATCGTTATCGCCGACCTGAGCTATTTCATCAGCCTCTCCTATCCTGAGTCGCTGGTTTCGATAGCATCTATGATACGCCGTGGCAGCTCACTCGTGGCATTCTTCTACGGCGCAATAGCCCTCAAAGAGAAAAACCTGCGACTCAAGATTATCGACCAGATAATCCTAATCGCAGGTATGACCTTGATTATTATAGGAAGTCTGTAGGTTAAGTAGTAAGTGGTAAGTAGTGAGAAATAGGCACAAAAACATAAGCCGCATGCGGCTTCGCTTAACACTTAAAACTTAACTCATTCTACTTAACAGCGATTTTGTCCACTCGTTTCTGGTGGCGGCCTCCTTCAAACTCTGTTGAGAGGAATGTTTTTACCATCTCGAGAGCTTCTTCATTTGTGACAAAACGTCCTGGCATGGCTAGAACATTGGCATCGTTGTGCTGGCGGGCAAGGCGTGCCAATTCTGGTTGCCAGCACAATGCTGAGCGAATGCCCTGATGCTTGTTGAGGGTGATGTTAATGCCCTCGCCACTGCCGCACACAGCAATGCCTGGGTAGCATTCGCCACTCTCCACTGCCAAGGCACAAGGATGAGCGAAATCGGGGTAGTCACAACTATCCTCGTTATAGGTACCAAAGTCTTTATACTCAATGTTGTTCTCCTTGAGGTATTCAATCACTGCTTGCTTGGTGGCAAAGCCGGCATGGTCGCTGCACAGTGCCACAGGAACGCCTGGTTTTAAGATTGTTGTCATATCATTCTGTTTTATTAGTGAGTCATATATTTCATCAAATTTCTTTCTGAGAGCAGCGCCGTCATGAAGCAGGCTACGAAACTCCTGCAAGCGTTGAGCGTTGACCGACTCAGGAATCCACAATTTCAGATAGCCACCCTCCTCATATTTCTCAGCCATGTGCTCCAAAAAACGTTCATAGTTCTCCTCCTTGTTGAGGTTAGGATAATGCTTAAATGAGAACTGGATGGTGCGACGCACTATGGTGTCGCCATCTATCTGCCTATCGGCCTCGGCAACAATGCGGCCATAGATGGAACGTGGATCGTGGTCGCTTGAGGCACGGTGATCCTCGGCAGCTTGGGCTATGGTCTCTATCTCCTCGGCTGTGAACCACTGTAGCAGTCGTTGGTCTTCACGGATGATGCGTGCGCTCTCGGTGTGATGAACCTTGCGCCCCACCTCCAGACCCAAGTCATGATAAGCCGCTGCCACAAGCAGCATGGCACGGTTAACGCTTGGATAATACTGCGCCAGATTTTGACTCTCCTGCATCACATAATGCACATGGTCACGGCGATGCCCAGCATCGAAGGCGTCATATCTTGGCACTATCTCCTGCTCGAGGAAGGATGCTATCTCGTTGTATTTTTCGTTCATTTCAATTGTCCTATTATGCGCTCTGCGGTTATCAATGCGCAGTCTTTATCAGTTAGTATCTCAGCCATGCGCTGATAGCCATCAAGCATCTCCTGACGCTCGGAGCCGTCATTGAGCAATTTTGTGAGCCAGCCATCCACGCTCTCCACCGAGCAGTTGTGCAACAGCAATTCAGGAATCAACGGTGCATCAGCAATGAGATTGGGCAAGGTCACATATTTTCCCTTGATGAGTTTTCTGTAGAACCAATATACCCGCTTGCTACCATTCATGCGGTAGCAAGCCACCTGAGGAGTGCCCAGTAGAGCAGTTTCAAGGGTGGCTGTGCCCGATGTCACTATCGCCACACGGGCATTATGCACCAACTCAAAAGTCTGGTCACGAAGAACTGGAATATTGTTATCGCCCATGACCTCTTTAAACAACTCATCATCAATGCTTGGGGCACCAGCAACCACCGCCTGACAGTCGCCATGAATGCGTGCCGCAGCAAGCATCGTTGGCAAGTTGTCGCGAATCTCTTTCTTGCGCGAACCAGGAACTATAGCAATGATCTGTTTCTCGAAATCGAGACCATTGTCTTTACAAAACGCGGCAGCGGGGCGCATCTTGGAAACGGCAGTTGCAATCTCCTTCACCGTTGGGTTGCCCACATATTCCACCTCATAATCGTGCTTACGGTAAAACTCAGTCTCAAAGGGCAAAATCGAGAACATGCGCTGCACATATCGCTTAATATCCTTCACGCGGTATTCTTTCCACGCCCACACCTTTGGAGAGATAAAATAGAACACAGGTATTCCCTGCTGTTTTGCCCATTTCGCCATCTTAAGGTTGAACGACGGATAGTCGATAAGAATCAGGGCATCTGGGCGATTGTCGGTCATAGCATGCTTGGCACGTTTCATAAACCCCAAAATGCTACCTAGATGTTTTATCACCTCGATAAAGCCCATGAACGCCATGTCACGATAATGGATGAGCGGTTCGTGGCCAACACTGCGAGCCATCAAGTCACCCCCAAGAAAGTCAAACCGCGCCTGGCTGTCCTTCTCTTTGAGCGCCTCAATGAGTGCACTGCCATGGATGTCGCCCGAAGCCTCACCTGCTATGATAAAATACTTCATTTATGAGTTTTTTGTTCTTAGTAATTAGTCGTCATTTCACCCAAGCACGATAAGCCAATCGCAAACAGAAAGGAGCAGCCATTGCAAACACTATCAACGCTAAGTACCACATTCCAAGCTCCATGGCTATGACTGCCACAACGCACACAAGTAAAGTGGTTGCCAGGTTGCGATAACATTTATAACTTAAAGTGAGGTGATAAACCTTGAAATATACCACACCAACAATAATAGTGTAGATGAGATACCATGCAAAGTAGGCATAACCCAAACCATCAATGCCCCATAATATGAAACAAACAATGTTGAGCACCAAGCCCATCACGGCACTCAGCGACTCGGTGATAAGATATACCTTGCCGTCACCCTTAGCAAGCATAACAAATGCCATGCACCACGACATTGCACGCAACACGGTGCCAACAACGCCCCAAGAAATAAAGGTAATGATTACCTCAAACTCCTTGCTATAGAGCAGCCACACTAGCTGAGAGCGCAATAAGATGAACGCCAATAGGCATGGCGTTAGAACCATAAAAGCAATATTTATCTCCTGAGAGACAAAGACACGAATGCGACGAGCACTATTTGCCACACGTGACAAACGAGGGTAAAATTCCATACCCAAAGCGGCAAACACCAAGCCAGCATATTTGCCTATGAGCGTGTATCCCGCCTGGTAAAATCCTACTGAATCGGTGCCGCTATAGATATTGAGCCATGACACAAAGGCATAGGATGCAAGCATCGCCACAAACGAGCCAAGCGTCATGAACACACCAAGTTTAATGAATCCAGCGCCCATCTTCTCAGTATCTCGAGGAGACACCTCAGCGGGAGGATATTCTTTGTCTTTATATATAAAAGCCGCCACAACCACACACAACGCATATGCAATGATTGACGGCAACACACTATCCTCACGAAGGAAATAAAAAAGTGGTATGGAGATCAACAGACCACCAAGCACTCCACTAACCGTGACTCGCGCTAGGCGTTTGAGTTTCGACAATCCCTGAAGCACGGCATACTCACCATTGGTAAGTGCCATAAACAGAACTGCAGCAGCCAAAGCCATGAAATGCCACTCGTGGGAATAGTCGCCAAAAGAGAAATGGCTAAGGAACGGTGCCATGCCCATAGTAATCAACGCGCCGCCAAGTCCTAACCACAGCGACCAGCGACGCACCACAGTGATAATGCGTGCTATAAGTGTAGCATCGCGCTGCTCCACTGCCATCGAGATGTCGCGCACACTACTATTGCGAACGCCAAGATTGGTGGCAGTATTCATCATCTCCAGAGCCTGGTTATAGATGCCAAATAGTCCCACTCCCAGCGGACCTATCCACATCGCCACAAGCTTAGTGCGGATTATCGAACACAAAATCGTCAAGACCTGAACACCTCCAAAGATGCCCATTGCCTTGAGTATCACCTTCGATAATCCTTCACGCTTGCTCATAATTCTTAGTTTCCTAGTGATTCTAGATTTTCTGGAAATTCTAGAGTATCTAGAGCTTAACTTTAAACACTTGATACACTATGCCTCTCCCCCCCATGCGGCACTTTTGGCGCACTAGGCCTTCGTTGAGATACAGACCACCGTTCTCGGTAGAGATACCAAAGTCGAAATAGCGATAGCCAGCCTGTGACGATTCCTTGATAAGATTATCGAAGAGCAACGTCAGAGCCTTAAGTTCACGCCCATGCTCGGTTGAGGCTATGTACTGGCAGTGAGCAACCTCGTTGCCACAATAGTACATCACTACACCAGCCAGTATCTCATCGCCTAGCATTGCGGTGTATAGTTTTATGTTCTCAGGGAAACGAGAGTGAAGAAGCAATATCTCGTCAAGCGAATGAACTGGATGTCTGTCATACTTCTCCATCAATAATGCATCGAGCACATCCCAGTAACCCTGCCAGTCACCTGACTCCTTTACTTCTACCCCACTCTTAAGAGCCAAATTAACATTACGCTTGTTGCCACGGTCAAAAGGCAGTGGTTCATCAAGGTCTATAGTTGTAGAAATGTTGCTCTCGGCAAGCACTCCACCAGCTCTAAAGATGGCGTAAAGGTCTTCCTCGCAGGGATAGCGATGATAGATGTGAGGCACTGGCTTATAGACAATCTCCTCAATGCCCTCATCTTGGAGAAACTGCACCGAGGCCTCCCACACCTCCATCATAGTGGTGGCATCAAAATGGCGCAGAGGCACCAACCAACTGCCGTAGGTAAGTCCACGGTGACTATATAGAGTGTTGCCCTTGCGACAAGCAGGAAGTACGGCAACAATATTTTCACCATCACGCGCAACCAGCGAAAAATCGGCAAAACGGTCGCTATGATAGTCCATATAGTCGCGCAAGTGCAGGAACGTGCCATTACGTGAGTTTCTCACGACATCATCCCATGCATGCTTGCTCTGAGCAGTGTATTTTTCGATTGTAATCATTATCAGTTACCGCCCAATAGTTGCATTATATCTTTGCCCTCAATGCGCTTGTAGTTCTTAGGAATATTGGTGTCGATGGTGAAACTTTCATTCCAATTGATGTCCTTGTATTCCATTTCAAGCTTCAGCGAATTGCCGTTGAGTTTTGTCGCAACATTGGCTTTGGTAGCCACTTTTCCTGCCACACTGCCCTGCACCTTGCCGTAGGTCACACTATAGGTTGAAGCACCCGAGCTGCTTGGAATCACATTGAGTGACACGATATTGTTGCGGCTGTCATAAACAAAATTATAGTCAAAGCCATTAAACTGATTTTTAGGCGTCAATATCACCTTGTTGTCCTTCACCGAAATCGTAAAATCATCTTTCAAGTCTTGTGTCAATGATCCTTTGCCAAGCTCGAATGCGCGGCCTAAGAAGATGTCTTGCAGGGCTCCCACAGTAACTGGTATGCCATTGGTGAGTAACGACGCTTTCTCAAGGATATAGCGCTTGTGCAGTTTATCAACAAGCAATATCGAGTCGCCATTAATCACCATCTTAGCGGCCTCAATGCCCAGCACTGGCCGCACCGACACATAGATACTCTTATTCCTGATCATCTTCATCTGCATCGAAGAACTCAGGGACTTGCTACCAGAGCCTATCTCCACATTGCCGCCACTCTTAAAGGTGCGCCAATCGGCCTGATAGAACGCCGACATGTCAACGTTTTCGTTAGTCACTGTCACTGGAACATTGTCATCATCGTTCTTAACAATTTTCTTTGAGCACGATGCTAATGCCACAATGGTGAACAACAATAATGCAATCTTAAATGAATATCTTTTCATCCTTAATCTATTTTTCAAAATATGTTTTATTCTCAACTTTTCGTTTCAGGATATCACTATCGGGACTAAGTTCAAGTGCCTTTTCCCACTGTTTCACTGCCTCGTCCTTATCACCAGTCATGTATAGGATGTCACCATAATGCTCTATGATATCTGAGCTAGGCTCATCAGCATTATTCATCGCCGACTTGATATAGAACAGCGCCATGTCATAGTTCTTCTTCTTAAAATACACCCAAGCGTAGGTATCGATGAATGTGGCGTTATTAGGATTGGCATTTACCGCTTTAGCCGCCATGCTCTCGGCCTTGTCGAGGTTCTTCTCACTGAGCGAGAGAAAATAGGCATAGTTGTTCATCACGCTGGTGTTTCCAGGGCAGATGCTCAAAGCATGGTCATAGAGTTTATAAGCGCCTATAGAGTCGCCCATCTCCACCAGCACGTCGCCCTTGCCGCCTAGAAGGTCGCTATAGATCTCGTTGTCTTTCACGCTATCAACCATTGCCAAGGCATCATCATAAATGGCGATAGCCTTGTCATATTCCTTCATCTGATAGTATAGCGGAGCGATATATCGGTACAAATCCATGTTCTCAGGGTTATACTCTAGAGCTTTCTTTGCGGCCTCTATGGCCTTGGGATAATTCTCATCTAAAACATTGACTACCATCAACCGCTGCCATGCTTGAGCATTAGTTGGATCAAGGTCTAGGCCATAGCCCAGTTCCTCAACGGCGTGCTTGTAGTCTTTTATCGTTGAGAAATACATGCTATAGAGCTCGTGTACCTTAGGCTCAAGTGGATGCTGCTCTATCATCACCTTGAAAAGGTTGTTTACTCGATCGGTAGAGTCGTTGCGCATAATCTGTGTTGACGTGTATTGAGTAAGCACGTCGAGTTTTGTGTCAACATCAAGTCCTGGTGACACAAGAGCGTTGTAGATTTCCTTGTCGTAGTTGATTGAATCGCCCTTCGCATCATAATACTGGGCTTTGGCAAAATACACATTGCCATTATTGGGCTCCAACTCTTGAGCACGGTCCAAGTAATATATAGCGCTGTCGGGCATGCCAAACTGATTGAACATCTCGCTCATCACAAGATTGTAGCTCACATTGGCAGGTGCTGTACTGTATAGGTGACGCATCTGCTCAATGGCACCAATGGTGTCGCCAATTTCGGTATATAACGCCGCTTTATAGGCAGTGGTCTCGATTGACTCTCCCTCAAACTCCTCGATGCGCTCATATACCTTTAGCGCTTCCTCAAACTTATCGTTGCGCACGTAGGCCGCTGCCAGTCGCATTTGAACCGCAGTCTTCGTGGGATTGATTTCGGCAAGCTTCTCTATCACCTCTAGGGCCATATCATAGCGTCCCAAGGTCATGCAAGCGTCACTGTAGTATGACGCCTCATAGTAGTCCTCGGGGTGAGCGTCAACATGCTTCTTCATCAAAGCGAGGCCACGCTCCATGTCTTCTTTTGAGCTATTGTCCTTCAACAACAACAGGTAGCCGTAGTAATAGGCGGCTGCAGTGTTGGTGCTATCGATATGGTGAGCATACTTGATTAGGTCGAAGTAGGCAGCGATGCTGTCACTCTCCTTCAAGGCATGTGCTTGCAAGTAGATATAGTCGGCCTTGCGCTTGTCTTGCAGCGACACTGCCGAAGCGCCAACCGTGCTTTTGCTATTTTTTGCCATCGCAGGCCCCATTATAGCCATAACGACAAGCACCAATATTGTTATGCTGAGAAATTTCTTCATTATTAGGTTATTGAAAAATATCATTTACTACCGGTGTGCCCAAAGCCTCCTGCGCCACGCTCAGTGTCGCCAAGTTCTTCAGCCTGCACCCACTCCACTGTAGAGTGCCGTGCCACCACCATCTGGCACACGCGCTCACCATTCTCAATGGTCTGTGGTTCATTGCCGAGGTTGGCAAGAATCACACACACCTCACCACGATAATCGGCATCGATAGTTCCTGGCGAGTTGAGCACAGTGAGTCCGCGCTTTAAGGCCAATCCGCTGCGGGGTCTTATTTGGCACTCATAGCCTGGCGGCAGCTCAATATATATTCCCGTTGGGATAAGTGCTCGATCCATGGGTTGCAGCACCACTGGCTCGCTTAGCCATGCCCTAAGGTCCATGCCTGCACTCAATTCAGTGCTGTAGGCTGGCAAAGCGTTTGGGCTCTTGTTTACTATTCTCACTTTTACTTTGTCAATCATAGTAATATATAAACGTATTTATATTCTATTTATTTGAAATATTCAACAACATCTTTCACGCTTGCCACTATTTTTCCATTGGGCAGAGTTATCTTATCGGAAGCAACAATTTCAAGGACAAAGGGCGAGGCTGCATCTATAGCAATGCCGTTACGCAGCAAAGCGTTGGTCATGCAGCGTGTCAAGTTAGAATCATCACATAGTAGTTTAACCTTTACCTTCGTAGGCAACTGAGCCTCGTAGTCACAAAGGTTGCCGTTGAAGAATATTGACGTGTCGCCAAACACGCGGTCCATAGCGCCACTCATCACCACCGTCTCGGTTGAACCAGTAATGACTTCATGGTCGCTTGTAATAACCCAAAGCTCATCGGCAAGTAGCAACGACTGAGAGATGTCGTGGCTAGATAACAGCACAGCCTTGTTCTGCTCGTGTGCCAACTTGTGAAGAAGCTGCATCGTCTCAATGCGGCTTGCCACATCGAGGAAGGCTGTGGGCTCATCGAGCACAATGATTGGAGTTTCCTGCGCCAATACCTTGGCAATCATCGCCTTCTGGCGCTCGCCGTCACTCAGACTCGCTACGTGCTGTTGCGCCTTATGCGATATTCCCACTGCCTCAAGGCACTGGTTCACCACTTCCTTATCGTGCTTACTTAAACGGCCCAAGAAACCAGTATGTGGCTGACGGCCCAACGCCACAAGTTCGCTGATGGTGAACGCCCCGCCCATAATGCGCTCGGTAGCCACGAGAGCCACAAGTCGTGAGAGCTGGTGTTTGGTAATCAAAGATGATGGGTTACCATCAATCTCCACGCTGCCTTCGATGGGCGCATTGTCGCAAGTGATGGCTCTAATCAGTGTTGACTTGCCGGCGCCATTACGACCTAGCAGGGCAACTAGTGAGCCTTGCTCAAGTTTCAAATTCAGTCCCTTGAGCAAAGTAGTTCTTTTGCTACCTTGCCCAAAACCAACCGCCATATCGTGAGTTTGAAGTATTGCCATAATCAGTTGAAATAGTTAATCTTGCGACGGTTGATAATGATATAGATAATGATAGGTACGCCAATAATGGGTGTGATAGCATTGATGGGAATAATGCCATGCGGAGAGCTCACGCTAATAAGAGAGCATAGCAGCGCTGTCACTGCACCTGTGAGCATTGTCACTGGCATCAACCTACTGTGGTCGCTGGTGTTAAGAGCAAGGCGAGCGATGTGTGGCACCACCAAACCCAGAAAGCCGATAGGACCGCAAAATGCGGTAACTACAGCAGTCAGCACGCCAGTGATGAGCAACAGCAGGTTGCGAGTGCGGTGGGTGTTCACGCCCAGATTCTGAGCATAACGGGTGCCAAGCAATAGGGCGTTGAGTGGTTTTATCATCAGCATCGATGCCACAAGCGACAGCACTATCACTATCGCAAAAATGGGCATCTGGTCAAGCGAAACGCCAGTGAAATTTCCAAAGCCCCAATACACATAACTCTGAAGTCCCTGCTCGGTCGCTACAGAATTGAGCAAAGATATGATACTCGACGCCAGATAACTCACTAATATACCCATTATCAGTAGCATCGTCGAACTCTTTACAATCGAAGCAAACACCATTAGAATCACCAACACCACAGCAGCGCCAAGGATTGCGGCAAGCAATGTAGCCATATAGCCACCTATCGTGTCGCCCATCACACCGCCTATAGTGCCTCCCATCGCAAGCATGACAATGGCGACTCCAAGTCCAGCTCCGGTTGATACACCAAGAATTGAGGGCCCAGCAAGGGGGTTATTAAAGGTGGTCTGCAGCAGCAAGCCACTCACGCTCAGTGCCGCTCCTGCGAGAATTGCTGTCAATATCATAGGCACTCGCGACTCCAACACTATTGTGTTGAGCGCCGCATTGCCACTATCATTGCCCATCAAAATAGAGAAGATAACGCTTGCGTCAATGTGAACCGAGCCAAATAGCAGACATGCCACCACCAGCACCAGCAACATCGATGTGAGCACGATGGTGACAACCGAGAACCTATGAGAACCTGTGTTAGCCATTGAGCAAATTATTGTTCGATTTTTTTGAAAAACTGTAGCTGATAGTCAATATCCTGATCGGGGTGGAAAATCTTGAAATATTCCATAAGGAGCACCTCGGGATGAAATGGAAATCGGTCAAAAAAATGGGTTGTATTAGTATCGCACACATACACATTGCCAGTCTGGAAAGCCTTAATCTTCTCATTTAGCGAGTATGAGGATTTCAGGTCGGCTAGAGTGCGTATAGCAGGAGATTTCAGTAGCCAGATGTCGGCATTCTGGGCCTTGACAAGCACCTGGTTGAAGTCAAGGGTGAGCGAACCGGTATTTTTGTCATCGGCCCACGGATAATTGCCACCAGCGTCCTTGATGAACTGTGCCATATAGCTCTGACCCCCAGGCACATTCCAGATGCCGCTGATAACATTCTCAGTGAGCACAATAGGTTTACTCAAGTTTTTACTCGACACCATTTCTTTCACTTTGTTATAGTCGGCAACAACCTTATTATAGATTTTGTCGGCAACGTCACGCTTGCCAAGCAGTTCGCCATAGAATTTTATCCATTCGGCCCTGCCAAGAGGAGTGAACTCCATATAGTCGGCACATTCCACAATAGGAATTTTTAGTCTCTCAATCTGACCGTAAGTAGCATCTTGATAGGGCGACAGCAAAATGGCATCGGGGTTCATCTCTATCACCTTCTCCACAGTGGGCTGCATCGAATTGCCACAGTCGGTGATTGTGCCATCGGCCAAACCTTTGGCAATAATAGAGTCATTGAAATATTGGGCATCACACACACCACGCACCACATCACCACCAAGCTCTTGAAGCACACTAGAGTGGACCGACGAATAGACCAGCACATTTTGTAAGGGAGTTCTCACCACGGTGCCATTGGGAAGGTCCTTGGGCATCTCACTGTCACGAGGCACGAGTAGATAGGTTTGGAGCAACTTTGTCGTGTCCCACGGATTGACAATCTCTACCTTAGTGTAACCATCTTCATGACTGATAGACAGAAGTTTTGCCTCAACAACCCCTTTCCGAGTATTATCTCGCTCCAACGACTGGTTTGAGTTTCGGCAAGCACCTGCTGTAAGTAATAATACAAATGCGAAAAACGTGAATAAACTGCGTGTCATATTTATCTTTTGCTAATAACTTACAAAGGTACGCATTTTTTTTGCTTCACAGCAGTTTTGTTGAGGAAATATTGTAATTTTGCACCTCAAGATGGCGAAATTCAAGCACATAATTTTTGACTTCGACGGCACCATTGCCGACACCTCACTCATCATCCTTGCCACGATGCAGGCCACAATGCGTGAGAGACAACTTAGCTTAGCTACTCCCGAGGTGATAAAACAAGTAATTGGGTTCCCACTCAAGGACTGCTTCACTCACATATATCCTGGCATGAGCGAAACAGAAGCGCTAGAATGTGCCAGCACTTACTGCACTATCTTCGACGCCAACAAATCGTCGCTAATTCCCACCCTTTTCCCACATGTGGGTGAAACTCTTGACACTCTAAGCCGGCGTGGCATCACAATGAGCGTGGCTTCGTCAAGAGGCAATGGATCACTTGTAGAACTGCTAGAGATGCTAAAAGTGAGGCATCACTTTGCAATGGTGGTAGGCGTGGATAATGTTGCTAATGCAAAGCCTGACCCTGAGGCAATTATCCACATACTTAAGGCCATGAATGTCGATGCAAGCGACGCCCTTATGGTTGGCGACATGCCTGTTGATATCGCAATGGGCAAAAACGCCCTCACCAAGACTTGTGCCGTGAATTGGGGCAACTCATCTAGCAATGATCTGATGAAATCTAATCCTGACTACATCATCGACGACTTCAATCAGCTGCTAAAACTATTGTAGCAAGCATTGTGTACTGTGCATTATTTAAGTGCTCGCATAGAGTTGAGGACTGCTAGAACGGTCACGCCCACGTCGGCGAAAACTGCCATCCACATGGTGGCAACACCTAGGGTGGCGAGAACAAGTACGGCGAGCTTTACACCTATTGCAAACCACACATTCTGGCGCGCAATACCCAGTGTGCGACGAGCTATTGCTATAGCACGGGCTATCTTAGTGGGCTTGTCGTCCATCAGCACTACGTCGGCAGCTTCGATCGCAGCATCACTGCCTAAGCCTCCCATTGCAATGCCCACATCGGCACGTGCCAGCACTGGTGCGTCGTTGATGCCGTCGCCCACGAAAGCCAGAGACTTGCCGTTGGTTTTCTCCCTTAGCAGCCGCTCCACATGCTCAACCTTATCGGTAGGCATTAATTGGCTATAGCACTCCCCTATTCCCAGTTTGTGAGCCACATCCTCACCCACCTCGTTGCGGTCGCCAGTGAGCATCACAATGCGTTCCACGCCAGCTGCTTTAAGGTCAGAGATTGCCTGCTGGCTCTCCTCTTTTACCTTGTCGTTGATGGTGATGTGCCCGGCATAGTCGCCATCAATCGAAATATGGACTATTGTGCCAGCATGGCGGCAATCGGCGCAATCGTGCCAATGGGCACCCACAGCATCCATCATGCGGGTATTACCCACACACACCATCTTACCATCGACAATGGCTCTAACTCCCTGTCCTGCTACTTCCTCAACATCAGTCACGGTGCAACCATCGGTAGCCTCATCGGGGAAGGCGTCGCGAAGCGCAGCACCGATGGGATGAGTGGAGAAATGCTCCACGTGGGCGGCAAGGTGCAACAAGTGATGCTCGTCGAAACTATCGGGGTGAACTGCCGACACCTCAAACTGCCCATGCGTCAAGGTGCCTGTTTTGTCTAGAACCACCGTGCCAACTTGTGCCAGCACATCCATGTAGCTCGCGCCCTTTATGAGTATGCCCTGCCTTGATGCGCCACCTATGCCGCCGAAGAAAGCTAGCGGCACACTGATTACCAGAGCGCAGGGGCACGACACTATCAGGAACATCAACGCACGATAGAGCCATGTAGGGAATGATCCGCCTAAGAGAGGAGGGATTACAGCCAGCAGCACGGCGGCAAGCACCACTACTGGGGTGTAGATGCGCGCAAAACGAGTGATAAACGTCTCAGCCTTTGACTTTTTGTCGCTAGAGTGCTCTACCAGGTCGATAATCTTTGACACTGTGCTATCACCAAAACTCTTAGTGGTTCGCACTTTTATCACGCCCGATAGATTCACGCAACCCGAAATCACTTCGTCGCCTACCAACACCTCTCGAGGTACACTCTCACCTGTTAGAGCAACAGTGTTGAGCGACGTTGCACCCGCACTTATCACACCATCGAGCGGAACTTTCTCACCGGGCTTGATGACAATGGTCTCACCAACATTAACCTCGCTAGGCTCTACAGAAACCACAGCACCATCACGCTCCACATTAGCCACATCAGGGCGTATGTCCATTAAGTGAGAAATGCTCTCGCGGCTCTTGCCCTCGGCATAGCCCTCAAAGAGTTCGCCCACCTGAAAGAACAGCATCACAAACACCGCCTCGGGGAACTGCGTCTCAGCTCCTGGCAAGAAACCTATGCATAGAGCGCCAATGGTAGCTATCGACATCAGGAAATGCTCGTTGAAAGCATCGCCATGGGCCAAACCCTCGGCAGCCTCCTTGAGCGTTTCATGGCCTATGAGCAGATAAGGAACAAGATAAACGAGAAGCAACTGCCAAATGGCAAGATTGCAAGTTTTCTCAATTATCACCGCCCCCACCAGGAGCACCGCAGTTACTGCAATCAATATTATTGACTTCTTCATACTGTCATGCTCGTGATGATGCTCATGATGATGCTCATGACTATGATCATGCTCGTGAGAGCAACAGTCGCAATGTGAATGATGATTATGTGCCATAATAATATATTTAAATGTATATGCAAGGCTGTAAGCCAACCCGCATTATTAATTATTTACGCTGCAAAGTTAAGGCAAAGTTCTTGCAACCAAGTTGCAAAGTTTCCTTAGGCATCCTTGACATTAATTGGTCAATAATAAAACTATTTTTAAAAAAAATTTTACTTTTGTGGTTTAGTAAATCGGTTTCTATGTGTATATATAGTGTATGACACAACGAGAACGACAAGTTGAGCGGCTCTTTAAGCTGCATTATCGTGCGATGTATAGGCTGGCCAGCATACTGCTGCACGATGATGACGAGAGCAAAGACATTGTGCACGATGTCTTTGCCCAGCTACTTGCGCAGCAAGTGGAGCTACAGGAAGCCACTGCTCAATCCTACCTATTATTAAGCGTGCGCAATAGGTGCATGAATGTGATTCGCAATCGCAACATTCACGAACAAGTACACCGTTACTTATTGTACGACAATGAATTGGAACATACTTCACCCGAAGATTTTGAGCATGAGATTGAAGTGCTCAAAGTGGGTGTAAACGAGTTATTTCCGCCCATCTGTCGCGAGGTGATACACCTGCATTTTGCCGAGGACTTGACCTTCCGTGAAATTGCAGCGCGTTTGAATGTGAGCGAAACCACCATCTACAAGCACCTGCGCAACGCACTTGACCAATTACGTCAAACACTAAAAAAGCAGAGCAATGAATAAGACCGATTTACTATTTCAGATGCTGGAACATCCCGAAGATTACAGCGAAGCACAGTGGCAAGACATTCTTGCAGATGATGAGTGCCGCGAGCTCTATACGCTGATGGCAAAAACAAAAAGTGCTACCCTATCGTCACAAATAACTGACGATGAAATTGATACCGAGTGGCAACGCTTGACTCTATCGAAACGCAAACACGCATTCACAATTCCACTATGGCGCAAGATTGCCGCTGCGGCAGCCATCGTGATAGCATTGTTTGGATTCACTTATGCCGCCATTCGCACTGGATTCTTTGGAATCGAGAAAAAAATGGCCACACAGGAAACGCCCCATAAAGTGGAGAATGTTTTAACTAAAGAAGATGAGCCAACAATCGAAAAAAACTCGCAGAATACAGACGGAAGTAATGAAGAAGTACCTGTCAAAGCTGAACCGCGTCTATATGACAACGTGCCATTAGAGCAGATATTAACCGAACTCTCGGCATATTACCACGTGGATGTGGAGTATCAATCTGAAGACGTGCGCTCTTTGCGCTTATACTACCAGTGGGAGCCCGAATACTCGCTGGATAAAGTCATTGAGATGTTGTCAAATTTCGAGGCGTTCAGCATCCACCTAGAGGGAAACAAACTCATTGTTGAATCAGCATCACAGGAGGGCAAGCAATGAAAAGATTATTGATTATCACACTCATGCTTTGCGCTTTTGTGAACACTATGATAGCTCAACGCATCACACACAATTTCCAAAACGTGTCGATGAGCGATGCGCTGAAATATATCCAGCAACAAACGAGCAAACACAAAATCATATTCATCTATAATGAACTTGAGGACTTCAAGGTGACTACTGCGGTGCACAACAAGTCGGTGCCCGAGGCAATACAGCAACTTATTGGGTTCTATCCCATCCGCATGACACAAAGCGGCGATGAAATATATGTGGAGTGTACGCATAAGAGCGACCGTCACCTCACAGGCAAAGTGGTAGACGAGAACGGTTTGCCGTTGGAATTTGCCGACGTGCGTTTGCTTAACCCGTCCGATTCCACCTTCATAATCGGCGGCGTAACCAACGCCAGCGGCGTGTTTGTCATCCCGCTCGACCAACCGCGAGTGATTGCCAAGTTCAGCTTCATCGGCTACAAACCGGTGTATAAACTCTGCTCCCGCGAAAACGTAGGCACCATCAAGCTTCAAATCGAAACCACCCAGCTGGGCGAAGTGACTGTGAAAGGAGAACGCCCGCAATACAGAATGGTATCAGGAGGCATGACTGTGGATATTCAAAATTCACCTTTGAAAGATGTGGGAACAGCTGACAATGTCTTATCCATGTTACCACAGGTGCAGGGCGAGAACGGAAACTTCAAAGTGTTTGCCAAAGGAGCCCCCGAAATCTACATCAATAACAAGAAGGTGCAAGATGCAAGTGAACTGAAACAGTTGAAATCCACCGACATCAAGAGTGTGGATATCATCACCTCGCCTGGAGCTAGGTATAACGCCGAGGTCGGGGCGGTGATCCGTATCAAGACCATTAAACGACAAGGTGACGGGATAAGTGCTACTTTCTACGGTTGGACGCAGTACAATAAGACATGGGCCACCTACGATGATGCCACGGTTAGATACCGTAAGGGTGGTTTGGAAATCTCCGGCAATTTGATGTTCGATAATCATAGTAGCCTACAAAACAACACGGTGACGACTGACATATGGGCAAATGGAAACCATGTCAATATTGTCCAGAATTGGCCTGCAAAATTCTGGACTACGATGCTTGGCGGAAAAGTTGGGATGAACTACGATTTCAACGAGAATCATTCCGTAGGGTTTACTTACAGTTTGAACGGTACCCTATATGCCGGCGGAACGGTCCAATCACAGCAAACCATCACGCGAAACAATTCCATAGAAGGAATTATCGAACAGATTGAGAAATACAAGAGTAATTACAAGCCAAATCATGAGGAAAACCTCTACTATGTGGGCAAGGTAGGCAACCTTGGCATTGACTTTAACGGGTCGTGGATATGGAAGAAATTTGTGCTCGATCAAGAATCGCTGGAGATTAGCGAGCAACTGGACTATCGCAGTGTGACCACCCATAACGAGAACCGCAACCGCATGCTGGCAGGAAAGTTGAGTCTCACCTATCCCGTGTGGAAGGGAGAGATGTGCGTCGGTACAGAGTTGACTAGCTCGGTAAGTCATTCCATATACGATAATGTGGAGCATATCGTGGCATCTTCCGATGATGAGATTAAGGAGAGCAACAACGCATTATTTGCCGAATACCAAATGAGTTTAGGACAATGGAGCATTGGTGCGGGATTGCGCTATGAGTCGGTTAACTCCGATTACTATTCATTCGGCCAACACCAAGCCGAACCGAGTCGCAAATACCACGACTTGTTTCCATCGCTCTCGGTCAAATGGCAGAAAAATAAATGGGGTCTTAGTCTGAGTTACAACAAGGGTACAAGTCGTCCAACATATTATTCGCTTCGCTCCAATATGCAGTACAACAACCGCTATGAATATGAAGGAGGCAATCCCTTACTCCGACCCACCATCAAACAGAATCTTGAGTTCAACTTCACCTATTCGTGGCTTACTTTTACGGCAGGATATACCCATAGCAAGGACATTCGTTTGTTCTTTGGCAGCCTCTACCAAGAGGGTACAGAGATCACCGTGTACACGAATCGCAACTTCGACAAGTTCGACTCATACTATGCCTCGCTGACAGTGTCTCCCAAGCTGAGTTTCTATAATCCTGTGCTGACATTGAATTACTTTCAGCAAGACTTTGACACACAGAAATACGGCATCGACAAGAAACTCGGCAAGCCGCAGTTCGAGGTCAACCTACGCAACTGGTTCACCATCGACAAAACTACCAAAGCAATGCTCTCTCTGTATTACACCACCGACAACGACTACGGCTTCGTCCGCTTCAGTCATGATTACTACATAGGCGCTCGGTTGCAGAAGACATTCCTTGAAGGAGACCTTACACTATCCATCTTTGCGGATGATATCTTCCACACCTCATGCGAACGTTGGACATCCTACTATCCAGTCACCTCAACTGCCAAAGACAATGATATCTATAGGCGTTGTATAGGTGCTTCAGTGACGTATAATTTCAACGCGACCCGCAGCAGGTACAAGGGAACCGGCGCCGGCAACGACGAGAAGAACCGCCTATAAACCAATCTCGGACCTCAATAGCGAAGTAAATCCGGTAAAACAAAAGAACATGAGAAAAGCTATTATTTTCTTGATTATATTAGGGTTGCCAATACTGGCCACGGCGCAGCGCGTCACGCACAACTTCAACAATGCGTCGATGAGCGATGCGCTGAAGTACATCCAGCAACAGACGAGCAAATACAAAATCATATTCATCTACAACGAGCTTGAGGACTTCAAGGTAACGACATCGGTCAAAGGCAAGTCCGTGCCCGATGCCATCAAGCAAGTAATTGGGTTCTACCCCATCCGCATGACACAAAGTGGCAACAATGAAATCTACGTGGAGTGTACTCACAAGAGCAATCGCCACCTCACAGGTAAGATTGTTGACGAGAAAGGCTTGCCATTGGAGTTTGCCGATGTGCGGCTGCTCAACCCCTCCGATTCGTCTTACATAACTGGTGGCGTGACCAATGCCAGTGGCATATTCGTAATCCCACTCGACAAATCACAGGTAATTGCCAAGTTCAGTTACATTGGTTACAAACCAGTCTATAAACTTTGCTCTCGCGAAAATGTGGGCACCATCCA
>JAEEGL016697932.1_pt1 | contig 20076 bp, 16 predicted proteins | sample 9134231 | NCBI WGS metagenome assembly JAEEGL01 (sample SAMN16246548, study PRJNA631951) | gut metagenome | biome: gut microbiome; feature: rumen; material: fiber-attached | host: Bos | place: Iran: Karaj | collected 2018-10
GCGGATGCGGATCGAAAGATCAAAAAAAATACTCGGACGGATGTTCGCCGTCAACGCCTCTTGATGCGTCTTTTCTGAAAGGAAGACGCAAAATGATCATCGAACAGAATGTCCCCATCTCCATCCGCAACTGGGCTTATTGTCTGGTTGAAACCCTCCGTTACGAAGCCGTGATCAGCCGTCTGCGCGCAGGCAACTATTTCAGCCTGGGAACGTATGGTATCTACAAATGCCTTGTCGGACAGCATGGCCATGCCGGGAAGAAAAAGTTCGTGGATGAGTACTGCAAGCCCGAAATCGCCCGCCTGGAGCACCGCTGTGCCAGATACCATGCCCTTGCGGACAGAATCCGGCAGAATTCCGAGACTTCTCCCGAACGCTGGTTGCTGTCGAAAGACGAAGCCTTGTCTCTGATCGGATCGACGCTGCATTGCGAAAGGCACGGGAAGTCCCGGTATGAGACGCTGCAAGGCTGTTCCGAAGACGGAGAACAGATTTACAGTTCAAGGCACACCTGGCCGTCCGGCCTGACCGCGTTGTCCCTCCTGAGCCTCGGTTTCGGGAAAGCTCTGTAACAACGCCTGTTCCTACTAACTTGGCCCCGGACCCATCATGGTTTCGGGGCTGATTTCATTCAATCCCCATTCTTCTCCCTGGCGATTGTCATCAGACATCGGGCAGTTTCAAAAAAAAACGAGATTTTTCTCGCGCGTACGCGCGTGCGCGTTTGTAATTGATGAAAAAGAGTGTATATTAATATAGACAGAAAATACAGCCCAAAAACCGCGTCCGTTTTATCCCGGCGCACATCAAGGAGGATCCTATGCCCAAAGACGAAGCAACACCCCAAACGTCCGCAACCGAAACCGATGCGGAAAAAACCGTACCTGCCGCACCGAAGACAGACGCAAAGTCGGCGGGTTCCAACCCGGATGACTACAACGCGGGCGGGATCATCGTTCTGGACGGCCTGGAAGCCGTCCGCATGCGTCCCGGCATGTACATCGGCGATACGTCCCAGCGTGGCCTGCATCATCTGGTGTATGAAGTCGTTGACAACAGTATCGACGAGGCGCTCGCCGGATTCGCTTCAAAAGTCTCCGTAACCATCCTTCCCGGCAACGGCATCCGCGTCAGCGACGACGGACGAGGTATCCCGGTCAACATTCATGAGAAACTCGGCATCCCGGCTGTCGAGGTCGCGATGACCGTATTGCACGCCGGCGGCAAGTTCGACCACAACACATACAAGGTGTCCAGCGGCCTTCACGGTGTCGGCGTTTCCTGCGTGAACGCGCTTTCCACCTGGATGGTCGTTGAAATCCACCGCGATGGCATGGCGTACGAGATCCGGTTCGAGCGTGGCAACACCGCCGTGAAGCTGCATCCGCTGCATCCGGTGTCCGACCGCGGCACGACCGTGACGTTCCAGCCAGACCCGGAGATCTTCACCGAGACCACGGAATACGTCTGGAACATCCTCGCGAAGCGTCTCCGCGAGCTGGCCTTCCTGAACAGCGGCATCTGGATTGACCTTTCCGACGAGCGCGAGAACCCGGTCCGATCCGAAACATTCCATTACGAGGGTGGCATCGCGGAGTTCGTGAAGATGCTGAACGCGAACAAGGAACTGGTGCATCAGGATGTGATCTACATGCACAAGGAGCGCAACGGCATCGACGTCGAGATCGCCATGCAGTACAACACTGATTTCCAGGAAAACATCTTCAGCTACGCGAACAATATCTGCACCAGCGAGGGCGGCACCCACATGATCGGATTCCAGTCCGCACTCACCCGCACCATCAACGCCTACGCGAAAGCGCAGAGCCTCATCAAGGGCGACAAGTCCATGACCGGACAGGATATGAAAGAGGGGCTCACGGCCATCGTCAACTGTAAGGTTCCGGATCCCCAGTTCGAGGGCCAGACAAAGACCAAGCTCGGCAACAGCGAAATCAAGGGCATTGTGGACTCCGTCGTCAGCGAATGTCTCTCCACGTTCCTCGAGGAAAACCCGGAGGTCGCCCGCAAGATCATTGATAAGGCCATCGTGGCCGCCAAGGCCCGCGAGGCCGCTCGCCGCGCTCGCGAGGAAGTCCAACGCAAGGGTGCCCTCGAAGGATTCTCTCTTCCCGGCAAACTCGCCGACTGCGAATCCAACGACCCGGAAATCTGCGAACTCTTCATCGTGGAAGGCCAGTCCGCAGGCGGTTCCGCCAAGGGTGGCCGCGACAGCAAGTACCAGGCGATCATCCCGATCCGCGGCAAGCTGCTGAACGTAGAAAAGGCCCGCACGGATCGGATCTTCGAGAACAAGGAGATCCAGTCGCTGATCGCCGCCATCGGATGCGGCGTCGGCAACGACGAATGCCACCTGGAGAAACTCCGCTACAACAAGATCGTGCTCATGACAGATGCCGACGTCGATGGTTCCCACATCGCCACGCTGCTCCTCACGTTCTTCTTCCGCCAGCTCCGCCCGCTCATCGAAGCCGGGCACATCTACCTGGCCAAGCCCCCGCTGTACAAGGTCACGAAACGCAAGCAGGAAAAATACATCGACAGCGACGAACAGCTGGATCGCTATCTCGTCGAACTCGGCTGTGGGGATGTCCAGGTCTCCGACATGGCCGGGAATGCACTTTCGCAGGACGACATCATGCGGATCTTCTCGTACGTGACCAGGGCGCGTGCCGTTACGCAGGGACTCCACCGCCATGGCGTCGATCCGCAGAAATACTTCACGCTGGCCCGCGACGGGGCGTTCCCGTTCGATCTGGTGATCGTGCACGAGAACGATGGCTCCGTGACGGAGACGTTCGTGTACACGCCGGAAGAGGAAGCGCAGGTCATCGCCGACGCGGAGAAACGCCTCCCGCCGCGCGAAATCCCCGAAGACCTCCCCGAAGGCACGCAGCTGGGCCTCCACCCGGCCATCGACGTGGTGCACCTGTACGAGTCCAAGGAATGCGAAGAACTCGGCCGCGAGATTGCGTCATCCGGCGGCGCCCCGAAAAACATCTTCTACGGTACGGAACCGCTCTACCGCATCCGCACCGGCGCATCCGGCGACGATTCCAAGTCCGCCGAGACACATCTCTCCACACAGAACGAGTACAAGACTGTTAATTCCATGGAACAGCTTTTTGAGGCCATCAAGCTCCAAGGGCGCGAGGGGATCGGGCTCCAGCGCTACAAAGGTCTCGGAGAAATGAACCCGGAACAGCTTTGGGAAACCACTATGGACCCCGCACGAAGAAAAATGATCCGTGTCACGATGGAGGACGCGGTCGAGGCGGAACGCATCTTCACGCTCCTCATGGGCGATGCCGTCGACCCGCGCCGCGAATACATCGAGCGCCACGCCGCGGGCGTGAAGGATCTTGACATCTAACATCCTGTCCGTTTTGTCAAGCTTTTTTCAAAAAAAGATTAAAAAATCGGAACGCACTTAAAATCAGTGGAATATTCCGACCGAACACCGACAAAAACGGCTGAAAACTGCCGAAAAGGGCTGTTTTTGTGTCCTTTTTGCTTGACTTTACCCCTATTAATAGAGACCCCTTTTTTTCGGCAGAGGGGTCGAAAAAAACAACAGGAAAGGGCACACACACATGAGCAAGACAATCCAAAAAAAGAGTAAGCTTACGAGCGATTCATTCAAGCTCCATGCGAGAGTCACCACATCCAAGGAATCCACAATGTCCCAAGTTCCAGTTATCGAACCCATCGTCTATGATGATGACATCGATGTTTCCAAAATAGATCTTGCCGAATATATCCACGGAGAAAACCGAGATTCCCAGAAAGATAGAAAGAACACCAAAGCCACAAAAGGCTCCACCGAGAAACTTGACCCCATGAAGCAGTACATGGAAGAGCTATCCCAGTTTCCACTTCTCTCCAGGGAACAGGAAGTCATCCTTGCCGAACAGATACACTGCGGAGACCAGAAAAAGCATGACGAGGCGTGTCAGGCTCTGCTCCAGGCGAATCTTCGGCTGGTCGTGAAGATCGCCCATGACTTTAGAGGACTGGGGTTGCCTCTGCTTGATCTCATATCCGAAGGGAATATTGGCCTTACCCATGCCGTGGAGAAGTTCGACCCGAAGCGGGGAGCCAAGTTCAGTTCCTACGCCGCCTGGTGGGTCAAACAGGCTATGCGCCGCGCAATACCGAATCAGTCGGGTACAATTCGGATTCCCGTTCAGTCCTTAATCATGATGAGCAAGATCAAGAATACTGCTATGGCATTGAAAGAGAAACTTGGACGTACCCCCACGGACAAGGAGATTGCTCAGGAACTCGGCCTAACAGAACAAAACGTCATGGATCTACGCCTCAGCGATATCAAGACGATTTCCATCAGCTCGCCCATCAAAGACGGCGAGGATGGCACCATTGGCGACCTCATCTCCGACAGCGATGCAGGGAGACCAGATGAGATTATCGAGGAGCGGGAAACATACGAAAGACTAATCACTCTGGTAAAACAGCTTGATGAACGAGAACGAGTGATTATTGTGGCGCGCTTCGGCCTTGATGGAAAGCACCCGCGGACACTTGATGAAATCAGCAACAAGGTTGGTCGAACCAGAGAACGTGTCCGGCAGATACAGAAGCAGGCTCTCGGCAAGCTCAAAACTTTGCTTGCCGATGAGGCAGACGCTGTTCTTCGTTGAGCAAATCAAGTGTCCCTGTCTCCCGATATCCAGCTTGCGTCACATTGGTGTATTACGCGAGCATAAACAGCAAATCTCAGATAAGGAGAAAACGAACATGAAACAAGACTACACGCACATCCTCATCGTCCTGGACGCTTCCGGGTCTATGTCCAGCATTCAGGATGACATCAAGGGCAGTTTCAATTCCTTTTTGGACAAACAGCGCCAGGAGCCCGGCAAAACCGTGTTCGACCTCTACCAGTTCAATGATGAGGTCATCCGTCTCGTCAAATCCGCTGACCTTGCGCAGTTCCACGAAGACCTCATGAAGAAGTACAGATGCTCCGGACGCACGGCACTGAACGATGCCGTCTGCATCGCAATGGACACCATCGGGCAGGAGTTCGCGAACATGCCCGAAGAAGAGCGTCCGGCAAACGTTTTGTGTGTGATTATCACGGACGGCGAGGAGAACGCCAGCAGAAAGTTCTCGACAAAGGACGTCAAGGAGCGCATCGAGCATCAGAAGACGAAATACAATTGGGAATTCGTCTACCTCGCTGCCGATCCCGAGGCCTTTAACGCCGGGGAAGTCCTCGGCATCAGCATGCGAGACCGCCAGCTTGTCGACAGGAATTCCGCCGGTGTCGCGGCGATGTGCTGCAAGATGTCTCTGCGCATGGACAACATCCGCAAGCGCCCGAAAAAATAAAAAACTCAACATTCAAATGGGATGCTGGAACATTTCCGGCATCCCCAATCAGAAAGCACAAAACAACAAATCAACAACATGGAGGCAAAAAACTATGAAGACAATCGATTCCCGTCAATTCATGCTCCCGCCGAATTATCCCAAAGCCAGAGAGATTCTGCTAGTGGATTTTCCTTCTTTGAGATACGATCTTCCAATCCGCGGCGGGTGGGGCTACAGTATAGAGGATGCCGTGATAATAGACTGCAATGATCCGGCCGCGCAGAATTACCCGCTCTTCGATTATGTGTCGATGGAATACACCTTTGTCGAAAAGCGTCTGTATGAGGAACTGATTATATCCCGTGAACGTGGCAAGGAGTATTCTGGAATCGAATGGAATCTCGAAAGGCAGTCTCTCCTTTCCAATCAGGGGCGAGAATACGATGAACTGGTCTTTTCCGTTACCATGTTTGCGGATAAAGACTGGGAGTTCCTCAAATCCGATTGGGAATCCCATCGGGGATACAGAGGAGATCGGCTTGGGCTTGAAGAGCACGAAAGGAAAAGAGAATCTCTCCTGCTGGGAATGACAGAAACATTTTTCTTTGATATAACTTTATCGCAAAAAAAGAGATAAAGAATGAAGAATAGAAAAGACCTCCTCCCCCCGATTCCATGTCATGTTCTGGGGATTTGTGGTCAGAGATTGCCACGGCTCACCGATCCAGTTCTCTGAAAAAGACCAGCACCCGCATATCACGGAAATGGTGGCCTGTCCGATATTCCATCCATACTCCTCCGGGATACTGGATGGATGTGAAATGGCAATATAAACAACTTGATAATCAAATAAGTCCATGTGTTTTACAATACATGGACCACCTACCCCCCCCCTAACACAAGGAGACAGACATGAAAAAACCTGAACCGGAAGAACTCGATGAATTGCCGGATGATACCGACGACTTTCCGACACTGTGCCAGCATTGGGCCGCCAACCCGAATTTGAGTCCACCAGAGGAACTTGATTCGGTCGATTACAGTCCGAGGATTCTTGCGGAACTTGACGCCGAAGAAACTGAAGCCCTGCTCAAAGAGGAGAGGGAGATGCTCAAAAGAGTGAGGGAAATGAGGGAGAAGGAGATGCTCAAAAAGGAGAATAGGAATCCACCACCCACAAAAATGAGAAATTAATCCTCGATCGAGCAGGGCTTGAAAATCAATCCCATGTATATTATTCTAACCACCCTAACACAAGGAGGAAGACATGGAAAAACCTGAACCCGAAGAAGACCTTGACGACAACTACATGCCCCCCCGAGGAGTGCACCTTCGAGAATTTCTTGAAATCAATAGGGGTGCACGTGGAAGAAGATGAGCCTGAACCCCCGCCGAGAGGCTCTAACTTCGTAATCGAGGTTGAGGTTGGAGAACTCGATGGAAACCCCGTGGTTACTGGAGCGCAACTCAAAGAACTCAAAGAAGAGGAGGAGGAGAATGACACAGATTAATATACGTGCAAAATGGGCGAGGGAATGGTGGATGACCGATTCAGAAGGGCGACCGCTACCGCTCATGCCCGGATTAATTGAACAATATTCTTTGTCGTATAGGTTCAGGGCCACACGAAAAAGGGGGAGCGACCGCGTTCACGTCGGACAAGTAGAAAAATACCCGCGCGCTTTAACCTCGGGCGGAAAAGTTCACAAGGTCAAGAATATTACTTAAGAATCTCTAATAACGTAATAACTATGAGGAGAAGTAATGGAATTAAAATTGCGAAAAAGAAATCTGTTTTGCTCCACGGTTCCTTATATTCCGATGGAGTAAAATTTGGATTGCCGGTTGGATTATATGGCGCAAGGGGAGAATCGTAAGCATTTTTTTTTGTTATTATAGGCGAATGTTTGTCCCGCATGAGTAATTCGGCCTCCACTCCAGATTGTAAGGTGCCCTCCAGACGTAATTGTTGTGTTAAGTGCCTTGCCGCCACTCCAAATCATAAGCGTACCGCCTGACATAAGAGTTGCGCTAGTCGCGGTCCCCCCACTAGAAACGGAAAGGAAACCACCAGACATAACGGTTGTATTGATCGCAGTGCCACCGCTTTTGACATAAACTGAACTGCCGGACGAGATAATCACTCCCGCTGCTTTGTTGCCTCTAGAAACGATATAACTCGGCATCGCAGTTGTATTAACAGCAACACCCCCGCTTTTGATATAGGCTGAACCGCCAGACGAGACAATTCCTCTCGCCGTTATGCCCCCTTCAACAATGGAAACAAAGCTACTAGGATTATCGGACATTGGATAGTCACTTCTTTTCGGGTTGTGTGTCATTCTGATCCGTCTTTTTTATGCAAGTCACTAAATGTTTCTATCACGTCACTCTATCATTGCCTTGATTTGCTGAACGCAAGACTTCATATCATCCTGAAGTTCATAGACCCAGAAACGTTTTACAATCCATCCAACAGAGCCGACCTGAAGATCCCGATAGTAATCGTCCATCTTTCTCGTTCCATCGCTTTTTGTGTGAAAATGTATCCCATCAATCTCAACGTCAATATGAATGTTGTCTTTGATTACAGCCAAATCAAGTCTTCGACCAAGAAGAGGATATTGAGGAATAGATTCTATCCCTTCGGATTGCAGTGCATCAAATAGCTTTTTTTCCCAGGGAGACTCGAACGTTCCAACAGGAACTCTTTGTTTTTTCGGTCTTGGAATTTTTGCTAATTCGCGCAACACACTGACAGATGATTCTTCACATCGTTGTTTGTCTCCTACTATAAAAAGACAAGCCTTAGCACGACTTACTGCAACATTGTAGATGTACCTGTTTTCTGGAGATTCAACATACCAGAACTCGCCATGTGTGTGATCCTCGTTATATCCAAGCATAAATACAATTACATCTCGTTCTCCACCTTGAAATCCATTTGCAGTATTAATTAAAAGTCTATCCCCAAATATCCGGACAAAATCTCCGAATTCATTCTGCATTGTTGAAACAAGTTTTCGGAACGGTGTTACAACACCAATTGTTCCATTATAGTTGTTGTCCACCAATTTTTTAAGGATCTCTCTGACAGTATCAATTTCTCGACGCTGAGAGTTAACAACATTATACCATTCAACAGCATGACGATTTGCCATGAACGAAGGTATATTGAGATTTCCAGTATTGGTTCGTATGTGGAGTTTGTTCCCATAGTAAACATTGTTTATGAAATCAGCGATTTCATCGGCACAACGGAAATGCTCCCTGAGCATAATCGGGGTGACAGGAGAAAGATCATAAGCAGATATCATGGTAAAATCAAAACGCTGGTCTTCAATATCGGTCAAATGATATTTATTCTTCAAATACTCATTGCGAAGAGCAGGCATTGTTACCACTGGTGGAAATTGATTGCTATCTCCAACAAATACAACTGCTTGGGAACGGAATAGAGCAGGAATGATCGACGCCGGATCGCATTGCGAGGATTCATCAATGATTACGGAGTCAAATAGATTTGGAATGCACGGAGAAGCCTTTGTTAAGGATAAAAGAGTCACAGCCCATCCTGGATAGAATTGAGAAAAAATCTTGAATCCTGCTTCTGCTTCCTCAGCCTCTTGCGTATTCAACCGTTGAAAGAATGCCGGACTGTTAGCATTTTTCATGAATGCCATGATGTTTCGAAGCTTGGAAACCAATTCTGGATCATTATTCAGTTCATCAATCTTTTTGCATCGACAAAGAGCGAGAGCGTCTTTTAATTTCGGACTAATAATGTCAAGAGAGTGTTTAAGCTGGATTTCCAATCTCTCAAGATCATCCTTGTGCTCCCTTGCCAAAGATTCAATCTTTTGCCTCTCTTTTGAAAGAGAAAGATGTGATTTATATAGCGGACGAAGTTTGGCAAGACGATCTTTTCTTTCTTGTGTGTCTGTAGTTCTATTATAAAAGGATGGATAGTTTGTTTCCAAGAAAGCAACCGCTGCCTTGTTCTTGGTTTTGCCACCAAAAATCCATCTTAACCAGCGAATTAATTGCCCTATCTGGAACGCAGGTTTGTCCATTAAATTGTTTATATGGGATTTGAGTAGATTATACTCTTTTCCAGACATCTGTTCCCTTGGTGTTGTACTGGGAATAAGGGTATTAATTGCATGAAGATTAGAACTGTAATCGCGAAGAACACTTTCATAATGAGATAATAGTTCGTATCTCGGAGAAGAGACGCGCTCAATATTCCGCATATGTTCGATCTCTGCTTCAATTTCAACTGGGAACGTATTAGCAAGTTCATAATCTTTGGCACCTGCACCAGACATAAGAAGATCCAAATCTTGTTGATACCACGGGTTTGGATCATCCTGTGTGCAAAAACTGACCAAAGAAAGGCCAGGCACTTGGAGAACGCTCTCGCTGCGACTTTGGATTGCTTCAACGGCTTTATGATTCTTGCTGGTAAAAAGCACCCTTTTCCCTCGATAAATCAAGTTTGCTATAATGTTTACAGCCACTTGTGATTTGCCAGTTCCAGGAGGACCGGTTATCTTGGAAGACGGGTAGTTTAGCGCTGAGTATGCTGCTGCTATTTGTTCCGGATTAGAATCAATGAACTGCATCGGAATCTGTTTTGTTTCAGAAGGACGCGATTCCAAAACGGGTTCACGGAAAATATATGCCAAAGACGTTGAATCCAGCAGTTCATCAGGACAATCGCGTATATATTGAAGCTCTCGTTTTAATGTTTTGGAATAGCGTAGTGGCTGCCCAAGAAAAATGATTGCAGCATTGCATAGACGAGACTCTCGTTGCGTTTCAATTGTCGGCAAAATGGGATCAAGGGTTTCTGGATCAAGCCTTGGATCATCATTATTCCTTCGCAAATGTGGAAGAGCGAGAGCAACATCTATTAATCCACGATAGTCATCGTTAGCATGAAGGCGTAATATAGTATTTACAATTTCATTATGCTCTTCTTTGTTTGGAAAAGCAAATTCAAGCCACTGCTGATTAATTTCTGCTTCTTCATACCTGATTTCGATTCTTAACGTTGTTTGTGTTGATTCAAGAATATTGATCGGAATCAGTGTAACAGGGGTATAGAGAGTCTCGTTTCTGGACGGACAAAAAGCAGAAATCGGATAACCGATATAGATTTCCTCGTCATCATCCTGACGTGCTAAAATGCGCTGCATGGCAGGACGCTGAGCCTCGGAAATGAGCAAAGTCTGTTGCGCTTGTTCATGCGTTCCCAAGGGTTTTAACCAACCATACTCGAATACAGGAAGAAAGTACTTCCTATTTAGATCATTCTGATTAAGATACTCCTGCTTCTTTTCCTGCAAATGGACACATTCAATATAGTATTTGACAATTTTACGAAAACGATCCCATTCATGACCGGTTCGCATTGGTTGTGGATCAACAGATTTAACAGGTATATCTGGAATCTGACGTCGGAGGAAAAGCCCCCTTGGGGTCAAGATATAATCTCCGTGAATATCAACTTCTACTAAGTTGGAAAAACGAAGTTGATTGAGCGCTTCTTGACCAGGTGCTTCAGGACAAAGAGCAGAAAGCTCCAAACATACTTTTTGATGAGATATTGGAATAGAATGCTTGGAATCTGGAGTAAGTTTCCATGTGGAAAGAAGATGTTCAGTCGTTGTCATTAGTGTCATCCATAAAATCTTTTGCAACAGAAGCAATATCTGGGAGAGTTCCTTTGCTCATCAAGAAGTTAAAAAAGACGTTCGCGAGACTCTTTTCTTTGTCTTTATCGTCAGAGCATTGGGAGATATTAAAAACAGGAGTTGAGAGAAAGTATTTTTTCATTTTCTGAAAAAGTTTTGAATCTTGGGATAGAAAATCATGTTGATATATACGTCGTCTCAAAAGAAGCAACATACAACATAATGCTCCTCGTAGTGTTGGGTTGTTTTGCGGTACATGATTCCTTACTAGATTTTTAAGTATCAAAAACAAATAATTCATGCATGATTCATATTGTTTGTTTTCATCATCCGTATTCCCTTCCAAAAAGGTACTTGAATCCATTAATATCCCATGCAAAGCACGAATCCATCTTGAAATATCCCCGATTAATTCTTTCCTATCCCATGTTATTTTGAGTTGCCTGTGAAGATGGAGATTTAAGCATTTTACGTATACAAACTTTTGCTTGTCTGAAAGCATATTTGCACATACGGTAAACTCTTGGTTGCAGAACGTTACAGTCTCTTCTCTAGTTCCATTCTCGACCATTCTTAGCGCTTTAGCATCGACTTTTGCCTTTTTGATTACTTTTTTTAGCGTATCAGTGATGAGGTTTTGAAAAATGTCTGTTCCACATCGGTAAGTCCATGCAGCTAAACGAATAGCTGCTTCCCTCTCGGTTTTATTCTCGCGATTAGTTTCATATAGATATTCTATTCTTTTAAAGAGTTTACGAAAGAATTCATTATCAAAAATAGGCAAAAGTTGATCGCCACCAAAAGGAAATTGATAATCTTTGATATTTCCAAAAACATTATTACGCTCAAATCTTTTGAGTCCGTCATTCTGGAGATTAGGCCACCTGGACTTTGCAAAAAGTCCTCTTTGTTGAACCCATCTCTTTGTAAACAAAATCTTAACTTTATCTTCATCCCAAAGCTCTCCGCTTGCCCTAACTCCCGGGAGATTAGGTGGAAAACTTAATTTCATTGAATCAATTAGATAGCGTTTTGTAACTACGTACTCAGTTCCATCATCTTTTTTGTCTATTGCATCTACCATTCTCCCAAAGTCCAACTCAATATACGATGAAAGAAGGGGCTTAGCTTCTACGAGGACATTTGCGATTCCTTGTCCTGGTATCATTGATGGAGAAAGTGTTAAGGGCTGATCCTCAATTGTTTGTTTGGGAAGATGTTGAATAAGCTCTTTCAATTGAGTCGTTTCATCATCTATTTTGCCAACGTGAAGTAAGAAACGGAGATTATGAGCGCCCTTACGTAACACAAAATCATTCTTATTAACATTTCCTTCATGACGACTTCCTCCCGGACACAATTGTTTTCCGGAAATAAGTTCACGTGCAACTACTCGGCTATCCTCGTCTTTCGCATAGGGATTTTGCGCAATAAAGTAAAGTGGTTCACATTCGTCATAATATGAAATCAAATCATTATCCTTGCGAACAGCAAATCTCCCTGCACCAATAATCGCAAAGTTCTCATCTCTTTTTTCTCTGATGATAGTCTTTATGTTTGATGGGATACTTTCAATATCTATATCTCCACTGACAATGGCAATATCTACTTCCTTCAATTGCCTCAAAGTGGATGAGATCGTATATTTGTATTTTGGCTTGTGAAACGAATTATCTTTCCAGTCCCAATTAAATGGAACTGGATATTTGCCTTCTTTCATCCACACATGTCGCCAGAATTCATACTCATACACATTTACCGGTTCATCCTGTCCTATGGCTTCATTTTCAGTAATGGGGTAGTTTTCTTCTTCACCGTTATGGTACGCTCGACGAGCTGGAATTAGCCATTGGTTATCTTTTGTATGTGTGGTAAGGTCTGCGTTACAAACGGCATTTTTCATTGTTAAGATTGCGATGCTTACACATGCAGATGCTTGGCCATCTATTACAGCGATTTTTGAACCATCATGTAACACTTCTGGAGGAAAATACTCTTCAGCCCCAAGACAAATTGCAACAGATCTCCAAAGCAACAGAGTCTTATTCCGTGGCATTTGACATGCATGGAGTATTCGTTCTTGTTTTTCGGCATCGTAATGATCTGGGACGAGAATAATAGATTGCTTTGAATCATCGTGATTTTTCAAACACTTAATCTGAGCAAGGAAATAATACTCCAAAAGTCTTGTCTTTTCCTTTACTATTTCTCTTCTGCGCTTCTTGTCCTCCTCGTCCTCCTTCTTCGTCTTTCTTTTACTGGAACTCTTTTCATCTTTGAGTATCTCGGAAAGAAAAATACTGTTTCCGTAATCAAAATCTCCTTCTGGTGTAATGAAATCTTCTATACGCGGATTCTCAGGATCCTGAAGATATGGACTTTTGTTCCCCTCATCCTTCGGTTTAATCAGAAGCGTATGTAGTGGCTGTTGTTCCGTGATAGTAACGTCTTTTTTTCCATTTGCTATCGCACAACAGTATTGTTCCCGTCCGGTCAAGTCAAACAATTGATATATCATATATCCCGAAGCTCCCTCAACAATCCGTGAATCCAGTCATTGACCTGATAAAACAAGTCATTGTTCAGATTTATGACTTGCATGTCTTCTCGATCTGAAACATCAAAGTTTTGCGTCTCGGAAAAAACGAAATAGAACAGTTTGTCTTCAATAGGAACCATACTTGTATCAAAAGAGGTATTAGCAGGGAGATACAATACGACTATCTTCCTGACATATTCCTGATCCCTTTTTATATACATAGATCCCTGTTCATCCACATGTTCTTTAGAATAATCAAAACGAAACACATTCTTTCTTCGCGCTTTTTTTAAAAGAAAAAGTCTTTGGAATGATGTATTCTTTAGGAAACATCCATCTTTCTTATAATCTCCAGAAAACCAATAATCCGAATCAAACAAGATATGGATTGTATCTGGTTCTTCAAAATCTAAAGAGCAGGATAAACAGAACAAAAAGTACTGCCGAAAAAATAAAATGCGATTCTTCCAAATATACTCCATTAAAGCGGTCTGATTGAGTAAATTCCGATAGATGGTCCAGACTTGAGAATAATTCTTATCGTGTAAAAGAACATAATTCGGCTGTGGCATTCCGCCCAGTGGGGAAATACTCTTCATAACATCCATTTGCAACCCCTGTTGGGCTGTATTATACAAGCGTCGTACAGCCTGAATGCGATCCGATCCGTGAAACTGATCCAAGTCATATTGTTTGAGATATCTCCTACAATATGCCGCGCATAATTTCAAAACTTCTTTTAGAACTCGGTTTTCTAGAATATCATACGATTCATTTCGTACAACCGCCAGGAGCTTTTGTTTCATTCCGGCTTTTTGAGCTGCTGTTATGCCTGGTTGACGAGTCCACCACACAAGGCATTGCGTGTCAATCTGCTGAATCTTTGAGACGTGTGTCAGTTGTCTTTCCCGACGGAGCATCTTTCTGATCTTTTCCAAGGTTGATTGAACAGCATAATACTGGTGCTGCGCAACTCTGCTGATAACAGTTTCCGGAGGATCTGTATTCTCATCTTCCAGAAAATATTCTCTAACATCCCTTCTTTTTAACGGCAATTCACCTAATTTGCTCTTCGCAAGATACGAATTGCATCTGTAATACTCTTCTGCACGAAATCGGAACTGAGACATTTCTTGAAACATTGAATAAAAAAAATTATAAAACGGCTCAGAGGGATAATGCGTTTCTTCCCCACGATCTTTCAAAAGCCAGGCTTTAAAATCCGCAAAATCACGGTCAGAATTTTCCTGTGCTTGTTGGAGGCTGAACGATGCTGTGGATTGAATTAAGGGCATGATCGTTTTTCTCTGTTTATCGAGCGATTCCTCTCCACTGGAAGAAAACGTGATCGGAGTCATCCTTGGCGGATTTGAATGCTGTTGAAAGAGCGTCATCGCCAATGGTATCGATTATATTGCCGATTTCATCCAAGGCGCGTTTGTTGTTGACGGAATCTTTATCAATGCCATTGAGCTTGGGGAGAATCTTCATTTCAATTTGATCTGCCATGGCAGTCTGTTTGCCAAATGGACTTTGATCCGGATAATTGATTATATATGCTTGAATGGCGTTTGCAACACGGTAAGCGAATGGACGTTCCATTTTTTCCAGTTGCTCATTAATGCTTTTTAATATCTCAACTTGGGATTCAGACAGCTGCCCCATTCTTATCCATTGTTTCCAGTTATCATAAGCAAGGACAGCGGAATCATTATAGATGCGATCAAATGATTCAACTTTGGGATTGACACTAATGTCTTTCGGCTTTCCAAATCTCAAAAGATTGGAACGATCTATGACCTTATCAGAAAGAGATTGCGTGGATTCATCCTCGTTCATTGTTCCGACAAATAATGTATTCCTTCCAACAAATAAGCGTCTTGGTTTAGAACCTTCTCTGATAGAACCACATTCAATTTCAATCTCTGCTTTTAATCGTGATTCTGGATTGTTTTCGTTAATATCCCGTCGCACTTCAAGCTTACTCAACATGTCGCTGAAATAATACTCGACTTTCGCGATGTTCATTTCATCCAAAAGAACGAGGTTCATAGGAATTATTCCATCAAGTTTTTCTTCCGCATTTTTGTTGTTATAAACATCATATTGCCAAAGCATTCTAGATAATTCAGTCGCCTTGTATCGTCCCTCCATGTAATTATAGAAACCAAACATATCTTGTGGATTATCCCATCTTGGCTGTACAGCAATCTGAAGAAAATTCATCCCAATTGCTTCTGAATATAGACGTGGAAGGAGACTTTTTCCTGTTCCGGAAATACCAGCGAGAACAACTAACGGAGAATAATCTGCTACTTTCAATCCCGTGTGGAAAGCACGAATTGTCCGTTTGTCAAATTTTATACCATTCTTACGAAGGTTATCTTCAAACTTGTTTAGCCAGTCTTCTTCACTTTCCAAGTTTCTGCTTTGGATCCCATCCAAAGGATACCCAGTCAATTGGGTATCTAAATCATGCCATTTTTCCCCTTCTTCAGCTGGCCCCTTTGCAGCAATGTCTACCTCTATGCCATGCAGGGTTCCAGTAAGTGTTGCAATATTTTCACGCAACCTCTTTATTTCTTCTTTTAATTCATCGCGTTCTCTTGTTTTATTTTCACATTCTCTTTCTATTCTCTCAAGTCGAGATAAAGCATCTGACAAAGCTTGTTCTTTCAATCTGAGTTCATTTTCTTTCTGAATAATCATATTTTGAGTTTGCAACAATTGTTGTTTTGCTTGATCATTCTCTTTTTCGACAGTCGCCTTTAAAATCTCAAGCGATTTCTTTTCATTTTCCAAGCCTGTAATTTGTCTTTGTCTCGCAAGGACATCTGAGGTGTATTGTGTCTGTTTTGTGTGCAAAGAAGCAATTTCTCCGGCAAGACTTTGGAGTTCTTGTCTTTTTTCTTGAAGTTCCCCGTTGAGCTTATTTTTTTCATTTGTAATACCATTCAATTCGGTCCGAATTATCGCAATCTGATTCCTCATTTGCGCAATTGTATCACGATTCTGATCCAGCCAATCTTGTTCAGCTTTTGCTCTTGCTATTGTCTGCTCTGCTACGGCAACTTCGTTTTTAAGAGACTTCAATTCAGCAGAAAGATCGCTCTTAGTGTTTTGTAGACTTGCAACATCTCCTTTTAGTGTTGCTATTTTGTGGAAAATCGGCCCCAAGTCGATTCTACGCAAATAGCATATTGAGGCAAATGAAGCTAATAGCACCAAAAAGACAAGAAGGAAGAACAGAACAATAGAAATTGTTATCGGATCATATGTCATAGGTGATGTCTCCTGTTATTGCGCGTTTACTTGTTCTTCTGCCTGTTCAGCGGAGCTGGAATTGGCACTTCTATGTGCATCACGTATTTTTTCCAAATCGGAAACTGTTTCTGTCAGCGTTTTCTGCTGATTGCGTAGCTGATCGATTTCACTTTGAAGACGTCCTTGTGTAACCTTTAGCGTCGTGATTTCTTCTGTTAGAGTCTTTTGCGTTATCTGGAGCTGAGTTATCTCCTCGGAAAGCACTTTGCTTTGATTCTGCATGACCTCATTTTTCCCTTTTTGAGAAGTCAAGGCGGTTTCTAGAGACTCTTTTTCTGCTTTCATAGAGGAAATGGCCCCAAAAAGAGTGCTTTTGTCTTGTTCAAGGGCAGAGATTTCCGTTTTGAGGCTCGAAATACGCAATTCAGTGTTTTGCAGCGTTGCTTGCGCTGAACCAGCTTTTTGCTGGAAGGAAGATGTCTCGTCAATGGCTTTCATTTTTTCGTCAGCAATGGAACTAATTTCTTTTTGCAGAGACCTTATTTCTGTCCGAAGCTGAACGGCCTGATTCTTTGCATCCTGAACAGACCTTAAAGCTGCATCAGTTTCAGAAAGGGTCAATTGTCGAGACGCGATCTCCTTTTGAAGAGTCGCTTGCTCCTGTTTGAGCTTTTCAATTGTTTTCTCCAACTCGGAACTCTGGGCTGCGAGTTGTTCCTTTTGTGCAGAAAGGGTTCCGTTGGTTGAACGCAGGGAATCAACGTCTCCCTGAACTTGTTTTCTTGTTTGACGAAGGTTCTCAAGTTCAAGTTTAACCTGATCAAGCTCGGTTTTTGCTTCTTTGGCCGTATTGAGATATGCATCATGCTTCGCAATCTCTTCGCCAAGCGCTTGAGAGGTATTCTGGACAGATACACGGAGAGATTCGACCTCTTTCTGAAGATTGTTTTTCTGATCGGTCAGGAGCGTCACGGCATCACTGGCAGATTTGAGCTGAACATTTTTTTGTTCTTCAATCCTAGCAAGCTCAATTTCTCCTTGGCGGAGGATTTCCTTAACCTCGTTTTGGGCGTTTTCTTTATCCGCCGCCCACTTTATATAGTCCCGCGAGGATGCGTATAGACACAACATTGCAACAAGGGCGCCTATCGTTAATACGGCAATTAAGAGAAAACAAAGAAACCTCGCTCGTTTCCACTGGCGTTGGTCGGACGGATCGGTGCTTTCGTGAAGAGAATCAGGAATTGCCTCTATAGGAGGAGGCAATTGATTTTCCGTGGGCATCACGTTTACATGCTCGTCTGTTTGTTGTTCCATTTTCAGAATGCCTTATTTTGACCTTAACTCCGCCACGAAAAAAAAGCAGAGCTGAGAATAGCCTAGAAACGTTGTCATTACTATATCACGTCATTCAGCAAAAACAAGGGGGGTGGGGCATTTCTTTCAAAAAAAAAGCGGTTTGTGATAATTCTCCCCTATATCAACGGCAAATCTAGTGTGTTTTTCCGCAGATATATTGAAGGAAAAGCGTAAAAAAAAGAAAAAAGTTGATGTTTTTCTTGTTTCTAACGTTACTTAACTCGGCCTCCATAGTATGTCTCAATTGTGAGTCTTGTTGTTAATATGAAAAAATGTGGATGTCAAGGTCTGCAATGCGAAACTGAATGTTTTTCCGAGAATCGGTGCTTATGGGTTACTTCGGCTTAAAATCGGGAGAAAAAACGCATTGTATCTGTTTGAGGATCAAACTCTGCAATGATTGTTTTTCCCAACAAGCAACAATATGTTCTGAAATAGTACTCTGCGAGAGTTTCTTTTTTTTCTGGGGTGAAAGCTTTGTTTATGACGATAATTCTCTTGTAGTCACGTAAAAAAGAAAGGAAAAAGACAGCCTCGTTCAACGTTGAAATTTTAGCACTCGGATTACTTCCTTTTGCCTTCCACGTGTAGCATTTACACTCTATCGCAATTTTCTCGGTCTCGTTTACAAGATCAAATTCATGTTTTTTTCCTGGAGGATCGCCTATTTCTATTTTTTTCTTGTCGAAAGACAACTTGCGGTGAACCTCAAACCATTGCTTCACTTTACTCTCGAATTCTGTGCCCGTTTTTTTGTTTGTTTTTTCTGCCATTTCTTCACCTCATTCTCCGCCTGCACGCCCATCTTTCCGGCCATACAGCAGCCATCGTTATCTCTTGTTTGTGGGGTTCTTCAAAAGCCTTTGCACGAATGCGAAACTATACTCATCTAATAGGCCGAGGACGTTCTGTGCCTGTTTGTTGCCGTGCTCAGCTGAACTTCTAATCCACTTGATGGCTTTTTCCTTGTTCTCTTTCACTCCGCCGTATCCTGTGATGTAGGCTTCTCCGAGATCGTATTCTGCATTAGGCTCTTCGTTTTTTGCGGCTTTGCGCCACCATTTGATAGCTTTGGCTGCATCCATGGAGACGCCATAACCGCAGGCATAGCAAAACCCCATGCTGCGCTGCCCCCATCCATCGTCCTGTTCAACGAGTTTTTGGATCCATTTAACTGTTTCTTCGCAATCCTGGTATCCCCCAAGGCCAAATTGATAACACCTAACAACCCAACGTTCTGCCTCAATGTGTCCTTGCTCAGCGGCTTTCAGCCACCATTCAAGAGCCGTGTACATGCTTATGCACTTTCCCGGCTCATGTATGGTCTGTAAATTGGGTGTGAACGTGGGATGCAGGCTGGCTGTGGCAAAATACATTCCCAAATCAAACTGAGCCTGCGGATCGCCCTTTTTGGCCAGAGCTTCCAATTCTTTCAAGGCTCGTTCGTCATCGTTGACTGCTGATTTTTTGCGATTCATGGCCACGCCTTTCTGTTTTGTTGCCATCGTTCGAACATCGTGCCCGCCGGAATGGATTCAAGAATATACACCCGCATGCGCGCGAAATCAAGCGGGAATCAAAGAAAACAAAAAAGTGACGCACTGCCCAATTTTTTTCGACTTTTTTCGAAAAAAGAATTTAAACTGACGTTAGATGGCAGTGTGATGTGCTATATTATGCTCAGAACGCGAAAAACGGATGACACGGGATCACAGAGATTCCGATCCGAAACGACAGAACGCAACAACGGAGAAAGACCATGAACATCTTTGCCGCAATCGACCTCGAAACGACCGGGCTTGATCCGGTTCGTGCCGAGGTCATCGATATCGCCATCGTCCCGCTCAACCCGGA
>JAEEGL010304624.1_pt1 | contig 20075 bp, 11 predicted proteins | sample 9134231 | NCBI WGS metagenome assembly JAEEGL01 (sample SAMN16246548, study PRJNA631951) | gut metagenome | biome: gut microbiome; feature: rumen; material: fiber-attached | host: Bos | place: Iran: Karaj | collected 2018-10
AACAGGAAGACTGCCGCCACCCTGCCCACGGCGCTCAGCGATGTGCAGAACACCTTGCGGCGGTCAATACCTCCGCGGTTGGCGTGGTAAAAGAAGGGCGTCTCCATGCCGAAAGTGAGGATAACCGCCAGCAGCGCCGTGTAGGCGTAGACGTTGGTCACCACACCGTAGCCGCCCGAGGCAGCGCTGATGTGGTAGGTGTAGACGGGCACCAGCAAGTAGTTGAGAAATCGGCCCACGATGCTGCTCAAGCCGTAGATGACCGAGTCGGAAAGTAATTTTTTCAGATTTGCCATACGGCAATAACGTGGAGGGTAGTCTCTTTATTGTGCTGAAAATATTAGTTAAGGTGAAAGTTGAGAGTGGAAAGATAAAAGCATGAGAAAAATAATTTTGCTGTATTGGATTTCTTTCGTATCTTTGCACTTTCAAAACTTAAAAAACGACTAAGATGAAAAAGATGGTATTGGCGGTGTGCCTGTTGGCAGCCTTGGCCGGCAGCGCCGCGGCGCAACCCGCGCTCGAAAAGGGTATGGACAGCAAACGCTTCACGACCGAAGAGCTGAACAAAGTGCGCTACGTTGGCGCTGTGGATCGCAACAGCTGCTGGATCACCGAGGGCAAGAAGCATGTGAAGCAGGTGGCTGTGCTCAACGTCGACCTCGAAAGTCCCGTGACCGTGGTCCTGCCCGGGAGCGGCGATATGAACGTGCTGGCTGCCTCGATTGAAGGACGCCACGTGGCTGTGATGCTTGCCGACCAGAGCGAGAAGAAGCGCACGGTGGTCTATCGCGCCGAGGTCGACCTCGACACGCGCTCGGTGCGTTCTTACGACACTCTGCTGGCCTTCGGCTACGACCGAAAGGACCAGTGCATGGTGTGGGGCGCCACCTCGCCCGACGGCCGCTACAACGCCCTTGTGGGCATCCTGCAGTACCACGACAGCGAGCGCTACCAATCGATGGTGGTGCTCTACGATGCCAATATGAACAGCATCTGGAACAAAGAGTTCGCCTTGGGGTCGATGCACGACCTGATGGTCACCAACGAGGGTCGTATCGTGACCTTCGGACGTGAAGATTATGATAGCGAGGTGCGCTTCGTCTTCAACACCATCGATGCCGACAGGGCCGCGAGCTATGCCGCCTCCGTGAAGTGCGACCCCTTGGAGGATGTACACCTGGTGTCGGTTGTGGGACCGTATGCTGTGGCCGCTGGCACCTACCATCCCAGCGAGGGCCGCAAAGCCGACCAGTTCACCGCCGGCGTGATAGCGCTCTCGTTCCACCTCGACAGCGCCACCCTCAGCGGCATCACCATGCGTCCGTTCCAGAACGAGGACATCAATATGTTTCTCAACCGCAAGACCAAGAAGATACAGAAGGAACAGCAATGTGACCATATCGTGAATCTGGGCACCACGCCTACGGCCTTTGGCGGCGTGATAGCCCTGGGACGCCGAGTGTTGGTCGAGACCACCTCGCAGAACGGCGTGGTGAAGCGTGCTGGTCGCACCACGGGTGTACATATGGCCGCTATCGACACGCTGGGACGTGTGCGTTGGGTGCGCAACCTGCGTCGCAACGCAGTGCAGAAGGAGGGCGACGAGATGCTGGGCCTCGGTGTGTCGTATGTCGACGGCAAGGTGTGTGTGGTGATGACCGAAAGCCCCAAGTCGCCGACGGTTTACGATATCGCTGACGATGCTCGTGAGGTATCGGTCGGTTCGTCTGGCAATGTGGTGCTCTACACCGTTTCTAACACTGGTGACACGCAGAAGCTGCTCCTTGAACGCAAGGTGAAGCAGGCCGTCTTCCGTCAGGTGGCCGGTCGCAACGATGGGCTGCTCTTCTTCAGCGGCAACGGCAAGAAATGCCGCCTGGCCGAACTGAAGTTCCACTATTGAACGTTGAATGGAGTGGATTGAGATACACGGAGCCCGTGCCAACAATCTCAAGAACATCGACCTGCGTATTCCGCAGGGACGCTTGACGGTGGTGACGGGCTTGAGCGGAAGCGGCAAGTCGAGTCTCGCTTTCGACACCCTCTTCGCCGAGGGACAGCGCCGCTATGTGGAGAGCATGAGTTCCTATGCGCGCCAGTTCCTGGGGCGCATGAGCAAACCTGATGTTGACTACATCCATGGGCTGGCACCCGCTGTGGCCATCGAGCAGAAGGTGGCTACCGGCAACCCCCGCTCTACGGTTGGCACCCAAACCGAGATATACGAATACCTGAAGCTGCTCTATGCCCGCATTGGACGCACCTTCTCGCCGGTAAGCGGCGTCGAGGTCAAACGCCATTCGGTGAGCGATGTGGTCGATTATATCGCCGCCTTGCCCGAAGGCACCCGCGTGATGATTATGGCGCCGCTCGAGGACAGCAAAGAGCGGCCGCTGCGGCAGCAACTCGACATCTTGCGGCAGGAGGGCTACCAGCGGGCCGTCGTCAAAGGGACGGTGGTGCGCATCGAGGACCTCGATACGGTGCAGCTCGACGGCGATGTGTGTCTGCTTGTCGACCGTGTGGAGGTGCACCCTTCCGACGATGGGGTGCTCGCCCGCATCGCCGAGAGCGTGCAGGCCGCCTTCTTCGAGGGCAGAGGCACCTGTTCGGTGGACGGTAAGACTTTTTCCAACCGCTTCGAAGCCGACGGTATCACATTTGAGAAACCCAACCCCAACTTCTTCTCGTTCAACAACCCCTATGGCGCCTGCCCCACTTGTCAGGGTTATGGCCATGTGATCGGCATCGACGAGAATCTGGTGGTGCCCAACAAGTCGCGTTCCATCTACGAGAATGCTGTCGTGTGCTGGAACGGCGACAAGATGCAGGATGTGAAGCGCGAGTTCATCCGCCATGCTGCGGTGGTCGACTTCCCCATCCACAAGCCCTACTACGAACTCAGCCGTCAGGAGAAGGACCTTCTCTGGCATGGCGACGGGGTGTGGGAGGGCATCGACGGTTTCTTCCGCTGGGTCGAAAGCCAGTCCTACAAGATACAGTATCGTGTGATGCTGAGCCGCTACCGTGGCCGCACGGTATGTCCCGATTGCGGCGGTCACCGGCTCCGCAAGGATGCCGACTATGTGAAAGTGGCGGGCCTCTCCATCAGCGAAGTGGTCGACCTGCCGGTCGACGAGGCGTTGCGCTGGGTCTGCTCGCTCGACGAGCAGTTGACTCCCACCGAACTGAAGACCACCGACCGTCTGCGCACCGAGTTGCGCAACCGGCTGGGCTATCTGGTCGACGTAGGTCTGAGCTACCTCACCTTGAGCCGTATGAGCAACACGCTGAGCGGCGGCGAGAGCCAGCGTATCAACCTGGCCACCTCGCTGGGCAGCTCGCTGGTGGGGTCGATGTATATTCTCGACGAGCCCTCGATAGGACTGCACAGTCGCGATACGGAACAGCTTATCGGTGTGCTCCGCAAGTTGCGCGACTTGGGAAATACGGTGATTGTGGTGGAACACGACGAAGACATCATCCGGTCGGCCGACTGGCTGGTCGATATCGGCCCCGGGGCCGGTCGCCTCGGAGGCGAGGTGGTCTTTGTCGGCAAGCCCGATTTCAAGAAAGCCACTAAGTCGCAGAGTCTCACGCTCGACTACCTCACCGGCCGTCTCACCATTCCGGTGCCCAAGGAGCGTCGCCTCTGGCGCGACCGCATCAGCATCCGCGGAGCCTATGCCAACAATCTCAAACACATCGACGTCGATATCCCCTTGGGGGTGCTCACAGTCGTCACTGGCGTCAGCGGGTCGGGCAAGAGCACGCTCATCCGACGTGTGCTCTACGATGTCTTGCAACGCCGCATGGAGGGCAACGCCGACTATGTGGGTTCGTGTGTGGCGCTGGAAGGCGACGTGCGACGTATCAGCGCCGTCGAACTGGTCGACCAAAACCCGATCGGACGCTCTTCCCGTTCCAACCCCGCCACCTATATGAAGGTCTTTGACGAGGTGCGCCAGCTCTATGCCCAGCAGCCCCTGGCCAAAGCCCGTGGCTACAAGAGCGGCTTCTTCTCCTTCAACGTCGAGGGAGGTCGTTGCGACGCCTGCGAAGGCGAGGGCTACGTCACCGTCAGCATGCAGTTTATGAGCGACGTGCATCTCGAATGCGAAGAGTGCCACGGCAGCCGCTACAAGGACGAAGTCCTCGAGGTGCTCTATCGCGGCAAGAACATCAGCGACATACTCGACATGACCGTCGATCAGGCTTGCGAGTTCTTCGACGACGACGCCACCCGTTCCATCTACACCCGTCTCAAACCCCTGCAGGATGTGGGCCTGGGCTACCTGAAGCTGGGCCAGTCGAGCAGCAGCCTCAGCGGCGGCGAGGCTCAGCGCATCAAGCTGGCCTCCTACCTTGTGCACGGCGAGGGCGACGAGAACCCCATCCTCTTCATCTTCGACGAACCCTCCACAGGCCTCCATTTCCACGACATCCGCAAGCTCCTGGCCGCTTTCGACCGTCTGATTGAACGGGGCCACAGCATCGTCGTCATCGAGCACCACCACGACATCATCAAGACCGCCGACTGGGTCATCGACCTGGGCCCTGAAGGGGGCGAGAAAGGGGGCACGGTGGTATTCGCCGGCCGCCCCGAGGAGCTCGTGAAGTGCCCCGAATCTTACACTGCCAAATACCTTAAACTATGAACACGCATATAAAGACCATACAGCGCTCGTCGCGCATCGGCCTCTGGGGCTCGGTGGCGGTGGTCATCCTGACGGTCATCTTTATCTATGCCAGCCACTATCGCTTCTACCAGTCCGACTATACCGTGCGCTGGATGCTCATCGCCGGCGTCGTGTTGGCCGTGCTGGCCGTCAGCATGACCTTGCTGCGGGTGCGCCGTCAGGTGCCTCTCCTGCGCCAGGCCGCTACCCTCGAGGAGAAACTCTCGGGCTATGCCGTCCACGTGCGCGAGCTCTACCTGACCATGATGGCGGTGGTCGTCATCCTCTGCGCCCTCACTATCCTCTCGGCACGCAACGTGCTGCTCATGTTGGCGCTGGTTAGCGTGCTGGTCCTCTTCCTCAACTATCCCAACATCTATCGTATCAAGGTCGACCTGGGCCTCTCCGACGACGAGATGCGTTCCCTCTTCGGCGACCGTTACATCGGCTGACAATGAAACACGACACCATAGTGGCTGTGGCGACGCCGGCAGGCGTAGGCGGCATCGCGGTGGTGAGGCTGAGCGGCCCCGACGCGTTGCCGCTGGCACAGGCTCACCTCTCGGCCCCAAGTCTGCCCGAACGGCAGGCGGTCTATTGCCGTTTCGACGACCTCGACGACGGCATCGCCATCTACTATCCCTCGGGCTACACCGGCGAGCCGACCGTCGAGTTCTCCTGCCACGGCTCGCTCTACGTGCAGCAGGCCTTGGTGCAGGCCTTGACCGACAGCGGCGCCCGCCTGGCCGAGCCGGGCGAGTTCACGATGCGTGCTTTCCTCAACGGGCGCCTCAACCTCTCGCAGGCCGAGGCGGTGGCCGACCTCATCGACGCCGTCACCCCCATCCAGCACCGGCTGGCCGTAAGCCAGCTCCGTGGCGGCTATGCCGACGAACTGAGAGCACTGCGGCAGCAACTGCTCGACCTCACCTCGCTGCTCGAACTCGAGCTGGACTTCAGCCAGGAGGATGTTGAGTTTGCCGACCGAAGCCAACTGACGCAGCTGGTCGACACCATCGGCCGCCGCGTCGACACCCTGCGCAACTCTTTCAGCTGGGGCAACGCCCTGAAGCGCGGCGTCCCTCTCGCCATCATCGGGCGCCCCAACGCAGGCAAGTCGTCGCTCCTCAACGCTTTGCTGCACGACGACCGCGCCATCGTAAGCCCCGTCCCGGGCACCACACGCGACACCATCGAGGAAGCGTTCGTCATCGACGGCATCCCTTTCCGCATCATCGACACCGCCGGCCTCCGCCAGAGCGACGATCCCGTCGAGACCATGGGCATCCAACGCACCCTCGACGCCGTGAAGCGGGCCGACTATATCCTCTACGTCCACGACGCCACCCAGTCCGCCCACGCCATCACCGACGACCTGGAGCAGCTGAAACGTCTGACACCCCTCGACAAGAAGCATCTGCTGGTCGTCTTCAACAAGGTGGACCTCCTTCCCGACGCTCCACCCTCCGCCCTCCGCTCCTATCCCGTCTCGGCCAAGAACGGCACTGGTCTCGACCAGCTCGCCCAGGCGCTGGCTCAGGCCGTCAAGGCCGACCGCGCCGCCGCCCCCGAGGTGCTGCTCACCAACGCACGCCATCTCGACGCCCTGGCCCACGTAGGCCAGGCCCTCGCACAGGTGTCGCTGGGCCTCTCCGACGGCATCCCCTCCGACCTCGTCGCCGTCGACCTCCGCGACGCACTCCACCACCTCGGCACCATCACCGGCGAAGTGACCGACGACGAAGTCCTCGGCAACATTTTCTCGCGCTTCTGCGTCGGTAAATAGTTAAATGATGTTAAACAATGAGCCTAATCAACATCCTTTCACGTCTATAGGGCATAATATAAAATATACCATCTACGTTATGAGCAAAAACAAAATTCAGGTGAACCGACTTTTCTTCCTCCTCCTTGTGCTTCTGCTGCCCATGGCGGCGCAATCCAAACCTACGGCCTATAAGCTCACCCTTCAGGTCGACGGTAGCACCGACTCGATGCTGCTCCTCTGTTACTACTATGCGCAGAACCGCATGGTGACCGACACCGCCTTCAACAACGGCCACGGCCGCTTCGTCTTCGAGGGCGACCGCGAGCTCCACCCCGGCCTCTATTATTTCACCAACAACAAAGACCGTTTCCTCGACTTCGTCATCTACGGCGAGAAGCTGAACTTCAAGTTCCACACCGACAACCGCGACTGGCGCAAGAACGTCACCGTGAGCGGCTCGCCCCAGAACACGCTCTTCTTCAACTTCAACCGTTCCACCGAGCAGGTCTACAACGAGATGGAGGCCGCCCAGGCCGAGATGGATTCGGCCGAATATGAAGCCTACAGGCGCCAGTGTTTCCTGCGCCTCGACACGTTGCGCATGGACTTCATCGCCGCCCACCCCGAGTCGATGCTGGCCCGCATGATGAAGGCCACCAAAGACCCCGCCCTTCCGCCCGACAGCCTGCAGGGCAACGACCGCTACTTCTACTTCATGCACCACTTCTTCGACAACGTGCCCCTCGACGACGACTTCATCATCCGCACCCCTAAGGCCGTCTTCTACGACCGCGTGAACGAATATGTCGACAAGCACATGCAAGGTCTGGCTCCCTCGATGGTCAATCCGTTGCTCGACAGCCTCATCGACCGCTCCGAGCCCGCCCCCGAGGTGTTCAAATGGCTCCTGCTGACCCTCACCGAGCGCTACCTGCAAAGCAACGTGATGGTCTACGACGAGGTCTACGTCCACCTCGTCCAGCGCTATTTCGCTGCCGGCAAGGCCGACTTCCTCTCGCCCTCGACGGTCGACGAGCAGATCGAACGCGCCGCCAAATGGGAGCGCCTCCTCGTGGGACGCGAGGCACCCGAACTCATCCTCTTCGACACCACACGCCGCGTATGGTCGCTCCACCACATGCCCGGCCGCTACACCCTCCTCCTCTTCTGGAGCCCCACCTGCGGCCACTGCCGCACCATCATCCCCGACATCTACAAGGTCTTCGACCGCGTGGCCGACTCGCTCGACATGACCGCCTTCGCCATCCTCTCCGAACCCGAAGAGTCCACCATCGTCAAGTGGAAGCAGTTTCTCAAAGACCACGAGATGGATAACCCCCGCTGGATCAACCTCAACGGTGGCGAGGCCAACGTCGACTGGCGCGAGGTCTACAACGTCGAGACAACACCCCAGATATACCTCATCGACAACGAGACCCACAAGTTCCTCGCCAAGAAACTCAACGCCGAGTTGCTGGAGCTGATTAGCAAACAATTATAGTTTAACAATATGAAACGCACTTTATTCATCGCCGCCGCGGCCTTGGTGTTGCTGGCCGGCTGCAAAGACAAGAAAGACATGAGCAACCCCTTCTTCTCAGAATGGAACACCCCCTACGAGATCCCCGACTTCTCGCGCATCAAGACCGAACACTACATGCCCGCCTTCCGCGAGGGTATGGAACGTCAGAAGGCCGAGATCGACGCCATCGTGAACAACCCCGAAGCCCCCACCTTCGAGAACACCGTCCTGGCCTACGAATACAGCGGCCAGCTGCTGCGTGAGGTCGGAAGCGTCTTCTTCAACCTCAGCGAGTGCGAGAACAGCCCCGAGATGGAGGCCATCGCCGAAGAGGTGACCCCCCTGCTTTCGGCCCACGAGGACGACATCGCCCTCAATGCCGCCCTCTTCGCCCGCATCAAGGCCGTCTACGACCAGCGCGAGAGCCTCGGCCTCAACCCCGAGCAGATGCGCCTGCTCACCGAGCAGTACAAAGGCTTCGTGCGCGGCGGCGCCAACGTGCCGGCCAGCCAGCAGGCACGCTTCCGTCAGCTCAACGAGCAGATTGCCTCGCTGACCCTCCAGTTCGCCCAGAACGTGCTCAAGGCCACCAACGCCTACAGCAAAGAGCTGGCCGACGGCACCAAGGTGACCCTCGACATGCCCACCTGGGAGCCCTTCATGCAGACCTGCCCCGACCGTGCCCTGCGCGAGGAGGTCTGGCACGCCTTCACCGACCGTTGCAGTGGAACGTGTGCGACCGAAGGGAGCAACCGTTCCTCTACAGAATACGACAACACCGCCATCATCGACAAGCTGGTCAACCTGCGCCTCGAACGCGCCAACATCCTCGGCTTCCCCACCCATGCCGACTGGGTCCTCGACGACTGCCTCGCCAAGACGCCCGCCAACGTCTACCAGTGCCTGATGGACATCTGGGGCCCCGCCCTCAAGGTGGCCAAGCAGGAGCGCGACATCTATCAGCGCATGCTCTCCAACGACGAGCCCGGCGCCAAGCTGCAGCCCTGGGACTGGCGCTACTATAGCGAAAAATACCGCGTCGAGAAATACGCCATCGACGACGCCGAGGTGCGCCCCTACTTCGCCCTCGACAGCGTGCGCGAAGGCGCCTTCATGGTGGCCAACCGCCTCTACGGTCTCTCCTTCCGCGAACGCACCGACCTGCCCACCTACGACAAGGAAGCCCGCTGCTTCGAAGTCCTCCAGGGCGACTCCACCGTCGGCATCCTCTACATGGACTTCCATCCCCGCGCCTCCAAGCGCAGCGGCGCCTGGATGACTGAATTCCGCGGCCAGCACCGCGACCTCGAGGGCAACAACATCATGCCCATCATCCAGGTCGTCTGCAACTTCACCAAGCCCACCGCCGACCGTCCCTCGCTGCTCAACTTCGACGAGAGCGAGACCCTCTTCCACGAGTTCGGCCACGCCCTCCACGGCCTCCTCTCCAACTGCACCTATCCTTCGCTGGCCGGCACCAACGTGCCGCGCGACTTCGTCGAGCTGCCCTCCCAGGTCATGGAGAACTGGTGCCGTCACCCGCAGGTGATGAAGCTCTACGCCCACCACTACCAGACCGGCGCCGCCATCCCCGACGAGCTCATCCAGAAGATCGCCGCCGCCCAGACCTACGGCCAGGGCTTCATGACCGTCGAACTCCTCGCCGCCTCGCTCCTCGATATGGACTACTACACCCTCACCGAGCCGCAGCACATCGACCCCCTCGCCTTCGAAGAGGCCGCCATGAACAAGATAGGCCTCATCCCCGAAATCATCAGCCGCTACCGTAGCCCCTACTTCCAGCACATCTTCACCACCGGCTACGACGCCGGCTACTACAGCTACACCTGGACGGCCATCCTCGACGCCGACGCCTTCGAAGCCTTCGCCGAGAGCGGCGACCTCTTCAACCCCGAGCTCGCCGCCAAGTTCCGCCACCTCCTCGAGAGCGGCAACACCGTCGAGCCCATGGAACTCTACCGCGCCTTCCGCGGCAAAGACCCCAGCCCCAAAGCACTCCTCAAACGCAAAGGGATGATGTAATCAATCATGTAAAACAAATAAAACACACAAGGATATGTCTCTCATCAAATCTATCTCCGGCATCCGCGGCACCATCGGCGGCCCGGCCGGCGAGGGCCTCACGCCCCTCGACGTGGTCAAGTTCACCTCGGCATTTGCCACCTTCTTGAAACAGAGCAAACAAGGTCGCCTCCGCATCGCCGTGGGACGCGACGCACGCCTCTCCGGCGCCATGGTCGACCGCCTCGTGGTCGGCACCCTCCAGGGCATGGGCGTCGACGTGCTCGAGACCGGCCTCTCCACCACCCCCACCACCGAGATGACCGTCATCGACGGCCGCTGCGACGGCGGCATCATCATCACCGCCAGCCACAACCCCAAGCACTGGAACGCCCTCAAGCTCCTCAACAGCAAGGGCGAGTTCATCAGCGACAAGGAGGGCAAAGAGGTGCTGCGCCTCGCCGAGAGCGGCGAGGTGAACTACGCCGAAGTCGACGACCTCGGCCAGGTGACCGTCGAAGAGGACTGGATCGACCGCCATATCGAACGCGTCCTCGCCCTCGAGCTGGTCGACGTGGAAGCCATCCGCAAAGCCCGCTTCAAGGTGGCCGTCGACGCCGTCAACTCCACCGGCGGCATCGCCATCCCGCGACTTCTCCGCCGCCTGGGCGTCACCGAGGTCGTCGAGCTCAACTGCGAGCCCACCGGCCACTTCGCCCACAACCCCGAACCCATACCGCAGAACCTCACACAGATAAGCGACTGCGTGCGCGAGAACCACTGCGACCTCGGCATCGTCGTCGACCCCGACGTCGACCGCCTGGCGCTGGTATGCGAGACCGGCGAAATGTTCGGTGAGGAATACACGCTCGTCAGCGTGGCCGACTACGTCCTACAGCACACCCCCGGCAACACCGTCAGCAACCTCTCCTCCTCACGCGCCCTGCGCGACGTCACACGCCGCTACGCCGGCTGCCAGTACAACGCCGCCGCCGTGGGCGAGGTGAACGTCACCACCCTCATGCGCGAGACCTCCGCCGTCATCGGCGGCGAAGGCAACGGCGGCGTCATCTATCCCGCCCTCCACTACGGCCGCGACGCACTCGTGGGCGTGGCCCTCTTCCTCACCCTCCTCGCCAAACGCGGCATGAAGGTCAGCGAACTCCGCAAGACCTACCCCGAATACATCATCAGCAAAAACCGCAAGGACCTGACCCCCGACATGGACGTCGACGCACTCCTGGCCAAAGTCGCCAAGCTCTACAACGGCATGGCCGGCGTGGAGAAGGTGACCACCATCGACGGCGTGAAGATCGACTTCGCCGACGGATGGGTCCACCTCCGCAAGAGCAACACCGAGCCCATCATCCGCATCTACAGCGAAGCCGCCACCGAAGCCCGCGCCAACGAACTGGCTCAGGGGGTGATGGAGCAGATAGGATAGTGTTCAGTGTTTAGTGTTCAGTGTTTAGTGTTTAGTTTTGGTGTTTAAAACAAACTTTGAATCATGGAAAACAACAACAACTATCGCCGTTTGACCCGCAGCACCACCGACCGCCGCATCGCCGGCGTGTGCGGCGGCGTCGCCAAATACCTCAATGTCGACCCCACGGTGGTTCGCATCATCTTCCTCATCGCCCTCCTCTGCGGAAGCCTCGGCTTCTGGGCCTACCTCATCGTCTGGCTCGCTGCCCCGGAGGACAACCGCATCGAGTAGCTCCTCCCGCCGCCTCCTGATGCCTCCCGCTCGCTGCGCTGGCGAAATCCAGAAATCTATTCAAGCTCAATCAGAACGAAAAGAACAAAAAGAAAGTTCTGATAGTTCTGATGGTTCTGATTGAAATTAACATATTAATCTAATGGATTTATGGATTTCCGCCGGAGGCGGGGAGGTTGGATTTTAACAGATTTTAACCAGTTCAGCCGCCCCCTGACTCCGCCTGTTTTACAATTGTTTAACGCTTGTTCTTCTACTGTTCTTCTAGAAAAAGCGTAAAACAACCGTAAAACAGTAGAAGAACAGTAGAGGAAATGCCGATGCCAGGGCGCCCCCTCCCTCGGGCTCCCCACGTAAAAAAGCGAAAAAAATATTTGCATCTTATAAAAATACTTCTTACCTTTGCCCATTGTATGGTATGGAGTGCTGTGTAGCTATGTGGGTGACATACAGCTGGTTGATATTTTTTTTGTCAACATTGTGATGTGGAAAAGAGGAGGAGGAGGGAAAGAGTGGAAAAGTGGAAGAGTAGAAGAGTGGAAGAGTGGAAGAGTGGAAGAGTGGTAGAGTGGTAGAGTGGAAAAGTGGAAGAGAGGAAAAGTGGAAGAGTAGTAAAGGAGAAAAGGAATAAAGGAGAAAAGTAGTAAGGGAGTAAAGTAATTATTTCTTGGATTTTTGGATTTCCGCCGCAGGCGGGGAGGTGTTTGAGTAGAAGAGTGGAAGAGTGGAAAAGTGGAAGAGGAGTAAAGTAGTAAAGTAGTAAAGTGGAAGAGTAATAAAGTGTGATATTCATGATAATTCATGGCAATTCATGTTAAAAAAAGAAACAGACAATTAACGGATAATTTACGGTCAATTCACGACAATTAACGTTAAACAAAGAAACAAACAATTCACGTAAGAAAAAGAAACAGACGATTCACGTACAAAATAACAAACATAATTATTCACTTAACAACAACATTATGAAAAAAGTATTACGATTTCTGACCCTCGCGGCGATGCTATGCATCCCCTGGGTCACACAGGCACAACAAACTGCCCCGTATAACGAGGGGTTTGAAGGCATGAGCACTGTCAGCGACCTAAACACCGCGGGGTGGGAGTTGCTGTACCAATCTAGCTCTAGTTCAGCCAGCTATCTGGAAGTCAACACAACTAATGCCTCGGCGGGTACACACTCTCTGAACATTGATAGTTGGGATGCCTCTTCTTCCGACTATGTAATTGTTGGACTCCCACTCATCACCAATAAGGCAGTCAACGAATTACAAATTACTTTTTCGTATAAGGTGACTAATACATCTGTTACTATAGGTTACCTTACTAATGCCAATGATGCCAATACCTTTGTTGCAGTGGAAAACTATTCTGGCTCGTCGAGTTTTACCACGAAAACCGTTGAATTTGGCTCAGTCCCTGCCTCTGCCGAACGTATAGCAATAAAATACACTGGTTACTATAGATGCTATGTTGATGCTGTTGCTGTGGAGGAACTACCTTCATGTTTCCAACCACAAAATATTACGGCAACTCTTACTCCAGGAAATGGCTCCATTGCTACACTGACATGGCAACGCCATGCCAATGGCACGGAAAACAACTGGGTGCTTGAATATGGCACTGCCTCCGACTTCGCTGATGCCACCCAGGTGAATGTGAGCGGCACCCCTACCGCTAACCTCACTGGTCTTACTGCCGAGACGCAGTACTATGCCCGCGTGAAGGCTGACTGCGGCGGTGGCGACATGAGCGAATGGAGCACCACTTGCACCTTTACCCCCAGCAACGCCTACACCATCACCGTCAACGACGGCACTGCCACCAACTCATATGTGCCTGTCTATGGCTATTATGCTGACGCCACCCAGCGGTCTGAATTCATCATTCCAGCCGCCAGCCTTGCATCCATGCAGTATGGTACTATCAATTCGATGAAGTTCTATGCTAACTACTCCTTCACCTCCACAGGCACATTCCAAGTATATCTCAAGGAAGTGGACGAAGATGCTTTTTCCGGAACCACATTCTACACTGCCGATGAGGCCACCATTGTCTACACGGGAACCGTGACGGTTTCTTCCACCGAGGGAATGACCATCACCTTCTCTACCCCGTTCGTCTACGAAGGCGGCAACTTGCTTGTCGGCTTCTATCAAGCCACAGGTGGTAACTATTCTTCTAGTTCCAGTGATGCTTTTTATGGAGTGAGTGCCACAGGAGCTTCAATTTCAATGTATAGCAGCTATGCGGCTGCACAGCAGAACTTCCTGCCCAAGGTGACCTTCTCCTACACCCCCGGCGCAGCTCCTACCTGCCCCAAGCCTACGGGTCTGACTTTGGGCGCCATCACCGCTACCGAGGCTCCTCTGACCTGGACGGCTGGTGGCAGCGAGGAGTCCTGGAAGGTCTACCTCAACGGTGCTCTTGTCGCCACCGTCAACACCAACAGCTACAACTTCACCGGCCTGACCGCCAATACGGACTACACCTTCGGTGTGGCCGCCGTCTGCGACGAGGATGATGAGTCCACGATTGCCACAGTGGCCGGACATACCCCCTGCGGTACCTATGCCATCCCCTACAGCTACGGCTTCGAGGACCTCAACGACATGGACTGCTGGACGGTTATAGATGTTCCTGCTCATACAACAATAGATGACGGAACCGCTATTACTGGTGCTTCTGCAAGAACAGGAGACAATTTCTTTGTGTTTACCTACTATGATTATCCGGATGTTGACCCGCAGTACATGACCCTCATCTCGCCTGAGTTGACAGGTATTGCTAACGGATTGCACGTCGAGTTCTATTACCATACTGATGGAGAAAACTCTTACCCTGAAACATTCAAAGTGGGTTACTCCACCACCAACACTGACCTCAGCAGTTTCACGTGGGTCAACACAGTTACAGATGTTGTTGCTGCAGATTATCAGCTCTTCAAGGCTAACTATCCTGCCAACACCAAGTATGTCGCTGTCCAGCACCTGTCGGACGACATGGATTATCTGGTAATCGACGACTTCAGCTTCACCGAGGCACCAGATTGCCGTGAGCCATCCAGCATCATTGCCTCGAACATCACCACCACAAGTGCCAACCTCAGTTGGACTGCTGGCGGTGCAGAGCCCGCGTGGGACATCTATGTAACCAACGATAATTCCGTCGTGCCTAATGATGGGACAACACCTACTTATAACGATGTTGCTTCAAACACCAATTATCCGATAAGTGGTCTCTCCTCCGCAACGACATATTATGTATATGTGCGTTCCGCCTGCGATGAAACCACAAATAGTGATTGGACCATGCCTGCCTCGTTCAACACCGAGTGCGAGGCCATATCATTGCCTTACCAATACGACTTCGAGGATGATGCCCTGCCGGTGTGCTGGAACACAATAGGTACAAGCTCAGGTTGGATTACCTCTTCCATAAGTACCACGGCTCCTCAACAGGGAAGCAAACATTTTGTAATTCAAACTAGCAATAATGCTACCGGCACTCAGTATGTTGTTTTGCCAGAGGTGGATGCCAACTATTCTTTGGACGAATACGAAATCACGTTTTATTCGAAATTGGCAGGATCCTCTACTACTGGCCGTACAGTGGCTATCGGTGTGATGACCGACCCCAACGATGCCTCTACCTTTGTGCAGATTGGTGAGGCTATCACTCCTGCTACCACCTATACGCAATATAAGGTAAGGTTCCTCTCCTATACAGGCAACGGCCATTACATTGCCATCAAGCACAACATCGCCACGGGTTCTTACAGTTATTCCTACACTTACATCGACAATATCAATGTGACCCACCTGCCCGCCTGCTTGGAGCCCAGCATCCCCGCCGTGGGAACTGTCACCAACCACACCGCCGCTCTGACCTGGACCACCGACGTCGCCAGCCTTGGCTACAACATCGACTACCGCGAGGCCAGCACTGTCATTCCCGAAATCGAGGAAGGCTTCGAGGGCTCTACCACTTGGACCCACATCGGCGAGGGTTCTGCTAATACCACAACTACAGCAAGTCGTGTTCACGAAGGCTCCAAGAGCTTGCAGTTCCAGGGCGCTACCGCAGACAATGTGGTCGTGATGCCCGCCACCTCCGACGAACTTAACACCATGGTCATCTCCTTCTGGTCGCTGGCAGAAAGCGGTTCCAGCAGCGGCAACTTCGACGTAGGCTATGTGACGGATGCCACGGATGCCGCCACCTTCACTGCCGTTGGTACTTATGCTGCCAGCGCACACACCTCCTACACGCAGGTTGAGAACGTCAGCTTCGCTGGTGCCCCCGCCGGTGCCCGTGCAGCTTTCCGCCACAGATCGGGTGCCACCTATTTCTATTGGTGGATCGACGAAGTCGTCATTGGCACTACCACGAACGCCGGCGAATGGCAGCACGAGACCTCCGACGTCTTGTCTAAGACCCTCACCGGCCTCGAACCCGAGACTAAATACGATGTCAGAGTGCAGGGCAACTGCGGCGGTGACGGTCTCAGCGAATGGTCCAACACCGTCACCTTCACCACCGACATCGCCTGCCCCGCTCCCACCACGCTGGCATACTCCAACCTGAAGTCCAACCAGGTTGACCTGAGCTGGACCGAGACCGGCACCGCCAACGCCTGGGTCGTGGCCTACAAGGCCGACGCCGACGCCGACTTCACCGAAGTGGACGCCACTACCAATCCCTTCACCCTCACTGGTCTCACCCCCGAGGTGCACTACACCGTGAAGGTGAAAGCCAACTGCGAAGCCAGCTATGTCGGTGACGGCACCAGCGATTTTAGCAGCACAGTGGACTTCACCACCCTCGAAGCTTGTGCCCAGCCCAGAGATGTGGCCGCTACCAACATCACCAACAACAGCGCCACCATCAGCTGGACCGGCGACGCCGGCGTCTACGGGTTTAATCTTAAGTACCGCGTGGCCGCCAGCATCGACGCCACCTCCGGCCTCGAAGAGGACTTCAGCACTGCTGTGCCTCCCACAGACTGGTCGAAACTCACAGGCTTGGTTGATGCAGCCATCGCCGGTACTGCCCCGACTTCTGGCGGTAGCTGGACGTCTAAGACTACTGCTTTTGGCAACGCCAATGCCGCACTGAATATCTTTGGCACCAGCTGTAAATCTTGGCTGGTAACGCCCGAGATTACCCTTCCCGATGGCGCTGTCCTGGGCTTCGACTTGGCTTTGACCGACTATGGCAATAGTGATCCTATTGAAGACAACACTGCCCAGGCTGACGACCGCTTCGCCGTGGTGATTTATGCCGACGACGCTTGGACCATCCTCCGCGAGTGGAACAACAGCGGCTCTCTCGACGTCTACAACAACATCGCCACCACCGGCCAGTATGTAACCGTTGACCTCTCTGCCTACGGCACCAAGACCGTCAAGATTGCCTTCTACGGCGAGTCGACTGTCAACAACAATGGTGACAACGACCTGCATATCGACAACGTGGCTATCGGCCTGCATGTGGCCGCTGGCGATTGGAATAATGACAATGCCGGCACTAATGTCGGCACCGCCACCTCGCACAACATCACCGGCCTCACCGCCGAGACGAAGTATGAGGTACAAGTCGAGGCCCTCTGCGGCTCGCATCCCGTCAGCGACCCCTATTTCTTCACCACCCTCTACGGCTTCGACACGCTCATCGTCGCCGACCGTTGGTACGCCATATCCTCGCCGGCCCACAACAGCGGCACTTCCGAGACTTTCGCTGGTGTAGAGAACCTAACCAGTGGCACCTACGACCTGTTGCGTTGGGATCAGTCCAACGGCAAATGGGTATCTTCGAAGCCCACGGTCTTCACCTCCTTCGATCGCGGCCAGGGCTACATCTACCGCCGCAGCGCCGATGCCACCCTCACTTTCCTCGGCCAGAGCAACCACGGCAACTACAGCAGCAGCAATTATCTCTATTTTAGCTGCTCAGACTTGAACCTCAAAGGCTTCAACCTGCTGGGCAACCCCTACCCGAAAGCCTATACCCCCACGATGGCCTACTACAAGCTGAACGCCAACGGCACCTGGACCGTCAACACCGCCAGCACCGGCAGCGTGCGCGTGGGTGAGGCCTTCTTCGTGAAAGCGGCCTCGGGTGGCTACTACACCTTCACCGAGCCCGGCGGCGCCAAGAGTGTCTACGCCACCGCCGAAAAGCCCCTGGCCTTCACGGTGAGCAACGGCAACTACAGCGACATTGCCTACGTCCGCTTCGCCGCTGGCGAGGATATGCCCAAGATGAGCCATCTTAACCCCGCTGCCCCCGCGCTGAGCATCCCGCAGGGCGACCGCCGCTACGCTATCGCCAACCTCGACGAGAACACCGAAAGCTTCCCGCTGCACTTCAGCGGCACCGGCGACTACACCCTCACGGCTTCGAACCTTGACGGCATAGGCTACCTCCACCTCATCGACCATGTGGCTGGTCGCGACATCGACCTGCTGCGTGAGCACGAGTACACCTTCAGCGCCGCCGGCAATACCGCCGACCGCTTCACCGTCAAGCTCAAACCCGAAGGCGATGAGAACAGCTTTGTCCGCGTGAGCGACAGCCGCCTCGTCATAGATGGTACCGGCCTGCTGCAGGTCTACGACGTGATGGGCCGCCAGCTGGGCACCGCCCAGGTCGACGGCACCACGACGCTCGACCGCCGCAGCCTCGGCATCGTCGGCGCCGGCGTCTACGTGCTCCGCCTTAACGGCAACAGCCAGAAAATCGTTGTGAAATAAAAAGCAAAGAGCTCCCCGCCTGCGGCGGAAATCCAGAGACCCATTGAGATTTCCTAGATTTCTGGATTTCGCGAACACAGCGAGCGGGAGAATAAAGAAACAAGATAAACAAGAGAACAAAATGAAAACCAAGATATTCATGATGACCGCCCTGTTGGCCCTGCTGGCCACAGGCTGCGGCAAGGACAAGTTCAACGGCTTCAGGATTGTGGCCGAGAACATGCAGGTGGCCAACGACGGCAGCAAGCTGGTGGTGAACCCCAACACCATGGCAGCCGAATGGTGCGCCGGCGAAAAGATTATGGTCAACGACGGCAATGTGTACACCATCGGTTATGACGATGAGCAAGGCTACAACATTACCGGTGCCGGGCTGGCCGATGAGGGAGGCTACTACTACGCCATCTACCCGGGCGACGACTTCGACGGCAACGACGTCGATATCGACAACAGCATCCCCGGCGCACCTGTCATCACCCTCAACTCGCTGACCATCGACATGGCCAGCGACGGCAGTACCCACCATGTGGCCTTCCCCATGGGCGCCAAGGCCGCGGCCTCGGCCACGACGATGGAGTTCAAGCACCTCACCGCCGCTTTCCGCCTGACGCTGCACGCCACCGCGGCGGCCGCGCTGACGCAGCTGAGAGTGTATGTCTACGGCAACAGTTCTGCTGTAGTGCCTGCCTCCGTCGATCATGGCGACGGTGCTATGGACTACACCGTGCAGTGGGCCAACACTGGTTTGCTGCCCAACCTGCCTGTCGGACCGGTGGGTGACATCGAAGACCGCGACCTCAAGTACGGCAGCGAGATGATTTTCAACCTGAAGACCGCGGGCGTGGACGGCATGTCGTTCGGAGCCGGCACTGACAAGACCTTCTGCATCCCCGTGACGCTGACCCAAGCCAAGCGCCTCACCGTGGTGGGCTACAACGGCGAGACGATGGTCTTTGCCAAGACCAGCGACCTGTCGGCCCATCTCACTTATATCGACCGCAATACGGTGTACCCCGTGAAGACGATCAACATCAACTAAACGGGAAAAGGAAGTAACATAATCAACTAAAAAGACTAGCATTATGGAAACGAAGAAAGAATATATGGCGCCCGAGCTGACGGTGGTGACCGTCAAGGCGGAGCGCGGCTATGCAGCCAGCAATCTCAGTACGGTCAGAATACTGAACCAGCTGTTGGGTCTCAATCTCGGCGGAGGCAGTATGGAGGAATGGTATCCGGAAGACAATTCCTTCAACGATGCCGGAGGCTTCACCTGGGACGAGTAACCGAACAGAGTTTAGTGGTCAGTGTTTAGTGTTTAGTGTTTAGTGGTTAGTTGGCTGCCGCGATCACTAAACACTGAACACTAAACACTGCCCACTGCCCACTGAAAAAAATTTTTCCAGTTTCGGAAAAAGTTGTATCTTTGCACTTCGTTATTTAACGACAAAGTATTAATAAACATTTAAAAAACAAACAATTATGCCAGCAAGAATTAGACTTCAGCGTCATGGTAAAAAGAATCAGCCTTTCTACCACATCGTTGTTGCGGATGGTCGTGCACCTCGAGATGGAAGATTTATCGAGAAGCTTGGCACCTACAATCCGT
>JAEEGL013588670.1_pt1 | contig 20075 bp, 20 predicted proteins | sample 9134231 | NCBI WGS metagenome assembly JAEEGL01 (sample SAMN16246548, study PRJNA631951) | gut metagenome | biome: gut microbiome; feature: rumen; material: fiber-attached | host: Bos | place: Iran: Karaj | collected 2018-10
CACTTAACAGGCATACATATATCTTCTTCCGTCCACTGTGTATGCTTGCAGGAAGGACAGATTTTGTTAATGTAATCAGAACATGCAAAGCAGTTAACTCCGCAGTAGGCTATTTGGGTATTCATCACGCGCTCCTAGAATCTCGATTTGTCATCGTCCATTGAACTTAATTTCAAACTCTTATCATCGTCGCAAGTTTCTTTCCACATAGGATTCCAAATATACAGCAGCAACAACTAAGAGCCACATATAATCCACCAATCATATATTGTTTCTTCTCAAACAAATTGAACGCTTCAAAAGAAAACGTGGAGAATGTAGTGAAGCCTCCGCATACCCCTGTCTTCCAAAAAAGAATGACATTTTCTGATACCCCTTCTCGATTACTTGTAATTCCAACAACAAATCCAATTAGTATGGCTCCGAGGATATTTGTTATAAGAGTTAATACTGGGAAATATGTCTTTACAGGTATAAGACTAATTGCATATCGTGCTACTGCACCTAAAGCACCTCCAAGTGCTACAAATAGGAAATTCATATCAACCTCTCTCTAGTCGTCTATTTGGAAAATATAAAACTCACAAAACAAACTGCACTACCACTCCAGCAAGAAAACAAACTACAAGTGCCAGGCTTTCACCAATAAAGAATCCCTTGATGTGGAACCAGTAGTTGTGATATTCCTCCACCATGTCTTCTGTGCCCTTGAATACAAAATATGGATCATGACAGAACCAGATGATATCAAGCACTATTGCATCATATAAGTTCACAACTGTCCAAAGAAGAAATCCCCATCCAAAAGCCTGCCAAAATGTTGTGTACCCGTTAATGAATCTAAGAATCAAGCTAAGCACAATAACAAACAGAATACTTGCAACGCATTTTGCTGCCACCTTATTCTTTACCGTCGGAATCTGATCCTTGTACTCCTCTAATGACTTCACGCGCTCCTGAATCTTGGGTGGGTAATTATACAGTGTCTTTATCGGTTTCCTCGACATTAAATAGACCATCAACGTAAAAGCCAAACATAGTACAATGCTCTCAATTAGAATAATCATCTCATTTCCTTTTCAAATCAAAAGATCAAATCTTCTCCTTAATCACGGCTCAAAACAATTTTCACAAATCTTCCAAATCTATAACACTTATTCCATTGTCCACCAACAGCTGCGCAAACACACCTCTTCCTTCAATCAGCTTACCTGAGAAACTGCCGTCATAAATCTGTTTCACTCCGCAAGATGGACTTCTTGACTGAAGAATTGCTAAGTCTACTTTTTCTTCAAGCGCTTTCTTAAGACAGAGCTCTGCTCCAGACCTAAACTCTTTATCCTTGCTTTCTCCAATCTTGTTGGTAACAACTCCATTAACTATTTCGCAAGGGATCCTCGGTGTAGGTAATCCGCCTGCAACCTCCGGACATACAGGAATAACCTCATGACCATTGATATATTCAGCGACTCTATCATTAAAATTATTGCCACCGCTATATTTGCAGTTCTGCCCTAACAGGCAGGCACTAACCATTATTTTCATACTACCTCAATTCCATTTTGCCTATCGTCCATAAAGTATCTTTACAGCTACCGCACAATCGCCAAAGAAAAATATCCTACTTCATCCGGGATGGAATGCAGATCATAATACACCTTTTCATCCGGCATACCACAGTTTTCTACAAGGTAAACCTGCTTATCATAGATAGCTGCTTTTTCCTTGATTTCTTTTAAATTAATACTGGCTTTCAGTATTACAAGAGTTCCTTCAAATTCACAGAATCCTCCTGATGTAATCATTACTGATTCATCACCCAATGAAAGTGGCAGTTTTAATCTTGCCGCAGAAGCGCTGAACGATGTAATTCCACTGACTATCTCTATTTCATAACCTTGTTCCTTTATAATGTCAGCTACATAATAAAATGTTGAGTAAAACTCAGGATCGCCCAATGTTAGAAAAGCCACGTCCCTACCTGATGAAAGGTAGTACATTATACGTTCAGCCGCTTTCTTATGCGCATCATTCAAGTCATCTTTCCTCATTGGAAACTCCAAAAGCAGCAATTCCTTCTGTGTAATCTCCGGAACTGCCCCCTTTGCGATCTTATATGCAAATCCCGGCTCACCATGGCTTTCCGGACATGCAATACAATCAGCATGTTTTATTATCTTAATTGCCTTTAACGTCATAAGTTCCGGATCCCCGGGTCCGACTCCAACAGCATACAGTTTTCCAGCCATAGTACTCCTCATGTCTTTCTCTTTTGTCATGGAAACTCATCATGCATGACTTTATAATAACTCCTGCAGAAACTTTCTATTTTCTACATAATGGGCTAAAAGCATCTATTTCTCAGTATTTCCTACACATCTATGTTACGCTATCTTTTATCTCAAATAAATGATATATAATCACCACTATCAAAGAAATCGTAATCATTCCCTGCTCTCCAGCAAGATATACCCATCGTATCAGTCTCCCTCATATGTCATGAATACTTTTTAATATAATAAAATAGAACCCTTAAGTGGTGCATAACACTTATTTTATCTTGATTTTCACATATTCCTTTGTATAGAAAAACGCAGGTACCATTACCGGCATCTGCGTTTTTCTCAATTGAGTTTATTAGGTGTTTTATGCTCCTCTTTCCTGCCTTCGCTCTAATATCTGTCTTCTCTTATCAGCCTTCTCAAATTCAGTTATTTCCTTCATGTTTGAAGTAAGGACCTTATATATGGGATTAGGAGTTATGCCGTCCTTCTTGTATTTAGGGAAGGTGCTGGCAAAAGGAACACAGTTTGAACCTGTGTAGATAAGGCCCTGTCCTGCTGGAGCCGATGTTATTACTTCTATCTGTGACTGTGAGAGGTTTAAAAGCTCTGATAATCTCTCCCTGTCATTTGGTGCCTGGTTAAGCATCATTACAAAATTACAGTTTGAAAGCATCTTTCTTGCAGTATCTGACTCTAAAAGATCCTCAACATTCTGTGTTAAGCCTGTCGGAACTCCGCCATACTTTCTTGCCCTTTTATAGAGCATGTTCAGGAAGGCTGCACTTCTTTCATCTGCAAACAAAAGATATATCTCATCCACCCAGAACCAGGTATTCTTTCCCTTTTTTCTGTTCTCCATAAGCCTGTTTAAGATGCTGTCCAAGATTATAAGCATGGCTATAGGCTTTAGCTTTTCTCCTATGTCCTTAATGTTATAGACAATGAATCTGTTATGCAGATCAACGTTTGACTGAAAGCCAAAGGTGTTAAGGGAACCATGTCCTGTGTAAAGCTTAAGAGCAATCGCAAGCTCCTTTGCCTCAGCTTCAGGTCTTTCAGCAAGAGCTATCTGAAGGTCAGTTAGTGTTGGCATCTCTTCTTTGGGGATCCTTTGAAGTCTCCCGTTTTTATCAACAAATGGCTCATAAAGCTTGTGTACACACTCATCGATGATGGTCTCCTGTACGGAGTTCATCCCGAATGGAGATTTTACTATTACCTCCATTAGCTTTAAGATGAAGTCCGCCTTGGCAAGAATGGGGTTAGTTTCTTCTGTATCATCTTCGTTTGTCCACTGATATGAAGAGTTTATCTCCATAGGATTTATATGCCATTTGCCGCCCGGCTCAATCTTTATTGTTTCGCCTCCAACAAGCTTTGATAAGGCAAGGTACTCTGCTTCAGGATCTATAACGATAAGATCCGAGTTACTTCCAAGAAGAACGTTTAGCATTTCTCCCTTTGCCTGAAGACTCTTTCCGGATCCCGGAGTTCCAAGTATAAAGCCGTTGAAATTCTGTGTAAGAAGCCTGTTATAAAGGATAAGACTTCTTGTATGGAGGTTCTGGGAATAGTTTATTCCGTCCTTGTCATTAAGCTCCAGGTTTGAGAAGGGCTGCGTAACTGTGGCTACGGATGTTGATTTTAAAGTTCTTCTCCTGTGGTATGGAACCTCTACTGACAAAAGGGGAAGCGTTGTATTAAAGCCTTCTTCCTGACAGTCATAGAAAGTCTCACAGGAAACAACATCTCCCTGACAGTTCGATATTACTTCCTCTGTGTGCTGTGTAAGTTCCTCCATGGAATCCGCATAGAACATAAGCGTATACGTAACCTTAAAGAGCTTTTCATCATCGTTTATCATGTCAGCCCTAAGTTCCATTGCCCTGTCTACCTGCTCTCTTATTACGAGAGGGACAAATTCTTCAGAGAGGTTTTCATTTGAAAGAACCTTTAATGAATCCCTCTTTGCGCTCTGGGCCAGAGAAAGGTTCTTTGTAACAAGTGCGCTTGCCTCTTTATTCTGCATTGGGCGTACATTTATTGTTACGACCATGTTGAAGCTTACGTCTGACAGTTTCACAAAGAATTCATCTGACATCATGCTCGGGAGCTCTGATATGCGCATTACCCTTACATACTTTCTGCCAAGCCTCATGTACTTTGGATAGAACTGCATGGATGATGGCGCTATTATATCCTTTACGCTTATTCCCATCCCCCGAAGGTTATCAAAGTCTATGCCCATCTTCTTATCTGCTTTACTTCTTCCACGAGATAAGAGCTGTCCCTGCCTGTCGGGGTTATACATGTCAAAAAGGATAGAGAGTCTTTCATCTATTGGCGTAACCACCGCATCAGACTGTATCTTTCGCATGTTCTGGGATATCTCCCTGTCCAGTCGCATAAATGATGCATAAGCCTTTTTCAGGTCCTGGGTATGGATTCCAAAAGTCATGTACTTTCGTTTTTCTATTCCGTTTTTACCTTCTGTGATCCTGTCTAAGGTAATCTCGTTTATCTCACACCTAAGATAATCCAGATTATCGCCCATCTCCTTTTTAAGGACGCTTTCGCGAAAGTTTGCCATGTTTATGTTCTTGTTGTGTATGGTTATGGCAAACTCACAGTTTTTTCCCACGGAGTTTATAAGGCTACGCCATTTCTTTAGCATGTTGTCCTGAACTTCCATAGTCTCAGTCTGGTAGTTGTTTTCAACTATGTAATACTGCCTTGTGAAAAATCCGGGATATGTCTCAATAAGGTTTTCCTTTTCATGGACCGCATATATCGGAACTGAATCCTGCGTAGTTATCTTGCAGGTATTTTTTGGTGCTGCAAGGGGATCATTTTGCATTATCCCTTTAAGAATTCCTGCTTTTGTTTTTTCTTTTTCCTTTATCATTTCAGTTTTTCCATCTTAAAGGTAAATGATATATCTCCTTCAAAATGTCCTTCCCCAGGGATTGATACTTTTGCTGTTCCTTTTGTATACTCACCCTTATTTACGTCAAGAGCATTGCTAAAAGAAGTGTCCGTAATCCCCTGCTCATCGGCTGAAAAGTCCTTATTTATCCAAAAGCTTTTGTCCTGAGTAACTATGCCCTTATATTCTTTTTTGCCGTTTTTTATGGTAAAGTCGCCATCAGGCTTTACGCTTACAGCTGCTCCCTCGGGAAGCGTTCCTTTGACTGCTGCTTTGTAGCTTCCAACATAGTCATCATCTTTATCCCATGAAAGAATAAGATACGGATCAAGGATTACCTGATAATCCGGTGTTATGGCAGTTCTGGCATCAGCAGCAACCTCAATTGCTGCTTTGCCGTTCCCCTGAAAATCTGCCGCGTATGTTTTTATGGACGGAACCAGAATAAGCGTAAATAAAGACGCTAGTAGTAAAGTTCTCTTTTTCATACTGATCCTTTAATTCTTCGCAAGTCTGAATGTATATACCACGTATCCCTGATACAGATCAGGTTCAGGTACTTCAATATCAAGCCAAACATCTGATGCAAGATCCTGGTCTGCATAAAGATTACGCTCAGCAAGGCTTCCTCCTCCTGTTGCATAGTATGATCTGAAGCTGACTACCTTCTGTCGAAGATTTCCCTTTACCACATTTCCTTTTGAATCTGTAAAATCAATCTCCGTTTTGTACATATCGCTTTCAAGAGTATCAAGGTATCCTTGTTCCTCAATAGCAGTTACCATGTCTTCACCCTTTTTTATAGACTCAGAAGTAAGCTGCCCGTCCTTCATGGCTCCGGAAGTGGGAACAACTATGATTCGCTTGTTTCCAGGGATGTCTCCCCTTACCTTTACTTCTCCGTGGGCAGTAAATGATCTGTCTCCATTTTGCTCAAGTGTAAGAGCTGCTGGAAGTGATACGGTATATGTTGTCGGAACCTCGCATGAAACAGGGATTGATGCATTTCCCGGAGCAGTAAATTCATTTGTAGCAGCAAGCGCTGTAAGCGGCATAGCCGCGGTAATCATAAATGCCATAAGGCCTGTAATAATCTTGTTCTTCATTTGTGTTTTTCTCCTATCTTTCTTATAAAACTGTAAATACTACTTCATTATTTGCCTGTGTGAGCTGTACGTATCCTGTCTCTGACTCTTCCCATGCAAAGAAAGGTGTTTCGTTAAAGATAAGTGTGTGCTCCCCTTCATAAAGGTCCTCAGAGGGCATCCACTCAACATGCTCCCCGGCAGGGATAAGATCTGTGATCTCATAGATTTCGCCTGTCTCCTTGTCGATTATCTGGTAAACCATGTAGATGCCTTCGTTTTCAGCTGCATTTTCAAGGTAAACTACTGTGTTGTCTGTTACATTTGTATCTTCAATCCCTGAAAAGAAAACCTGTCTGTCTTTTAAGGCTTCTTCAAGTGTTGTTCTGTCCTTTGTTGCTGTTGCCCTTGTATCAAGGCCAAGGATATTTGCTGCCTCCTGCTGTTTTTCAAGGCTCTTTTTTGAATATGCCCCAAAGCCAAGCATTAAAGCATTGCAGATAACTGCAATAATTATTGCCACAATGATTCTCTTTTTGGTGTTCTTGTAATCCATTACTTATATATCTCCTTTAAAACTGTTTTTGTCTTTCTCACATAAGAGATACCCTCAGTTTTTATCTTTTTAAAAAGTTTTTTATTTTATTGCTCTTTTTTCGTTTTCCCTGATCTTTTTTCTTAGCTGATACCCGTCTTTAAGCCTCTTCATGAAAGGATCCTTTTTATGCTTAACCGGTTTTACGGACCTGTACATGGTGTTATAAAGCTTTACATATCCGTTCTTTGTTCTCATGGTGCGCTTTGAATTCTTATACACATGTCTTCTTACTTTGCCAAGAAAGATTTCTTCAGCCGGTCTTCCAAGGTCATCCTTCCTTGAAAAGTATCCGAGAATAAGAGCAAATGGTAGTGAAAATATGACCATCAGCATCACATCCTTAAAGAACAGATACATCAAAAGGGCAATGAATGCGCCTATGATGATGCATATAAGCTGGCGCATATTGAAATCCCTAAATACCTTGTGCTCTACGTCTATTTCACTCTCAATAGGGTTATTTATCATAAGTCCTCCTTAAAGTACTCCTACAACGCTCTTTGCTATCTGCTGGGATCTTGTAACAAGAGCTACTCTTGCAAACGATACAACGACCATGGAAAATACAGCATCTGTTATCTGTTTAAAGGTGGTGTCAGCACCTACTACTATTCCTGAGAACAGATTTAAGATAATCTGGTTGGTGGCAAACATGGAAAATACAATTACCGCCCCTGATATTGAAAGTGCCACCATGTTTTTTATAAAGTGAACGCCTGCGCCTGATACCGGATTATGTGAATCAGGGGTTTCTGCAAAGCCAAGTGGTGAAAAGGCTGACATTATCATTACTTCCAAAGCTCTTCCCCAGATAACTACAGAAACTACAAGCCTTGATGCCTTTAGTAGAAGCCATGGAACAATCAGCTCTGTCATATATGAAACGCTCATGCCAAAGTTTCCCATGAAGGTTTCAATCCAGTCAAAGCCTCCTGCAAAGCCATCACTGCCATGGTCATAGTTAGCTATATGAGTGTTGTCCCAGATCTTTGACTGAAGGTCTGAAACTACGGATGCATTCGTTGTATTCTGTATGCCGGATCCTACAGCGGATATCTTTCCTGCAAGCTGTGAGCCTATGTTTGCTATGGCAAAACACCAGGTCATTGCATTGTAGATACAGACCATCCCAAAGATAAACATGATAAAGCGCCTAATAAACTCTTCATCCATCTGCTCTCTCTCCCTTATTGATAAAAGACCAAGTAAAAATGTGATTATAAGGAAAAGGAGTGCTAGGCCCTTACACATGTCATTTACTGCCTTTATGATGCCTCCAAGGTTCTCTATGTTTTTTCCGCCTATCTTTATGTCGCTTCCCGTATTGTCATAGGTTACCTTTACCTGTTCTGCGACAGTGGCCGTATCATCTCCCATGAATATGTCTTCAACCATGGAAAAGGTTACCTGATTTATAAGGCCCGGGCTTTCCTTCCAGTCAGATGGCTTTGTCTTTGGTATTTTAGCTGCGGCAAAGGCTACCGTTGATGAAATGATAAGAGTCATAAAGGCAATTGCCATGAAAATAAGTTTTTTGTTGTACTTTATTGCAGGATACGTATTTTTAAGTGAATGCAGGAAAAGACTGTCCTTTTTTTGTTTTTTGCTCATCTTGCCTCCTGTTTAAAAATGGGCAGCCATTACAGCTGCCCGAATGTATATGAATATAAGGAGAGTCTATGCTTTTAGAAAAATGATCCTACAAATGCTGCAGGTGTCTGTCCTGTAAGAATCTTAAATACCGGTACAGGCGCCATCATGATGATTCCAGCAATCAGCTGTCCTCTTCCCTTTGAAACAGCCTGTGAATCTGGACCTGATCCATCATCCTGGATTCCTTTTGCGATTCCTCTAATGCCTGTTATAGCACCGATTACTCCGCCAAAAACAAGAACTCCAAATACAAGGTTAAGTGCGTTAGTGATTACTGTTTTAATGTTCAGTTCTGTTCCTAATGCATATGCAGGTGTTACCATTGCATATGCGCATGTTACGTATGCTGATGCGATAAGTGCATCCTTTTTGTTTTTAATTACTTCCTTAAGTTTCATTTATTTATCTCCTCCGTTTTTAAACTTTTTTCTCTCCTCCATATATGAGATACCCTCATATTCATGGTTTTTTATGTTTTTACAAAAAAGAATTATTCTTTTTCTGCCCTTATAGTTATTGAGATCTCGCCCTCATAGGGAGTATGCATCTCATAGTATCTTTCACAGGTAACATCAAGAGTTGCGTCTTCTGTTTCACCCTTCACCCATCTTGTCTTTGACTGATTCATTTCAAAGTACGCTATGCCCTCATCCCCAGTTACATAGCCAGTTCCTGCTTCTACATACACGGCTTCGCCGCTTGAAAGCCCATCTGTTTCAACTTTTATTACGGTACTTCCCTTAAAGCTTTCCCCGTCATAGTTAAGAGTCATTGATGCCGGAAGAACTACCTTAAAGCTTCCATTTATTCCAATCTTTCTATTATCTGACAGCCAGTCATAGTTATTTAATGTTTCAGAAGATGTATTAAGCTTTGTTATAAGCTCATGATTTGTGTAAACATCATCACCTGTTACATAAAAAGCCTCATATCCAACTTCTGTGACATTATTTCCGCCTGTTATTACTGTTAAGTTATTACAGCCAAAAAATGCCTCATAATCGATTGTAATAAGGCTTTCAGGAAGGGTAAGTTCCTTAATGCCCCCACACCCATAAAATGCATTTGTAGGGATTACTGTTACTCCCTCAGGAATCTTGGATATGGTTATATTATTGCAATATGCAAAGGCATCACTTTCAATTGCACTTAAGGCTTCCGGAAGATGATCTATTGTCATTGCAGCGCATCCATAGAATGCCATATAACCGATGGATGTAATATTTCTAGAAAGATATGTAAGGTTCATTCCTCCGCAGTTAAGAAATGCTCCATCCCCAATGCTTGTTACGCTATCTTCTATCCTCTCAATTTTTAGGTTTTTACAATCTGAAAATGCAGCATCAGGAATAGCTGTTATATTCTGAGGAAGGCTTTGCAAGGACAGATTTGTGCAGTTATTAAATGACACCTCTCCTATGCTTGAAAGTGTGTCTGGGAGTTTTGTAGTACTTAGCGCTTTACATTCCCTGAAGGCACCATAGCCAATAGACACAAGTCCCTCATTAAACACAGGGTCCATGCTTTCGCATGTATCAAATGCACTATCCCCGATTGTTTTAACGCTCTCAGGAATAGAAGAAAGTGTCATATGAGAACATTCATCAAACAGGTAACTTCCTAGGGATGTTATCTGCCCTGCTATAATGAGCTCAAAAGTGTCATCCTTATGGTTTTCAGAAATTGGAGATGGCTCATAATATGCATAATCATATGTATCTCCGCTTCCAAGGATAACGAGCTTATCTCCATTTGAATCAGCCTTGTAATAGGCAAGCACTGACTTATCCTGATCTTTTGAAATATCTACAGGGTCTATTCCTGTAAGGTCTATTCCGCTGTTATTTTCAATTGGCTCCCAGATCTTTCTGTTATCTGCGCTCCAGTCGTGCGAATTTAATACATCTGAAGTTGTATTCAAAATGGTAGTTACGGGCTTCCCATCAGATACAGTAGTTACATAAAAGGCTTCATCTCCTATGGTTTCTACGTTATTTCCTCCGGATATTTCTTCAAGCTCATTACATCTGTAAAAAGCTCTTTCTCCAATGGATGTAACCGTACCTGAGAACGTTACCTTTTTAAGGTTGCTGCAATATTCAAAAGATGATACTCCGATTGCTGTTACTCCCTCTGGGATTACAAGTTCTGTGATACCATAGCAGTTTCCATATGATTCCTTTCCAACGGCAGTAATTCCGGAAGGAATGGTGCTTATCGTAATGCCCTCACAGTATGAAAAAGCAAAGTCTCCGATTAATGTAACCGAATCCGGGATAGTACTTATAGTCAGGTTTTTGCAATATGAAAAAGCATATTTCTCAATCTTTTCCATACCGGAAGGAAGCGTATCTATATAAAGGTTTTCACAGCTGGAAAATGCTCCTTCTCCAACTTCCTTTAAAGAAGTCGGAAGTGCTGTGATCTTTGCCATGTCACAGTTCTTAAAGAGGTAATTACCAATACGTGTTACGTCATCAGATATGACTACCTCATATTCCTCGTTTGTAAGTGTTAAAAAGGGCGTCTTGTCAAAATAGCCGTAATCCTTTGTGCTTCCGCTTCCGGTGATGACAAGCTTTTTATCTGCTTCATAAAAGTAAGCCATTACAGAACCGTCACCGTTCTTTGAGATATCAAAGGATGATGCTGCTTCATCTGTCTCATAGGTCGTACTTCCTATAGTGAAGAGTGTAAAATGCTCTGTTTCAAAGGTTACAGTGTTATCCGATACGGATGATGAAAGCTCTGTTATGCCTTTGTTATCATCCTCTATTCTTATGACCTTTATATCCTCAGCTTCTTCCGGGAGTTCTACGCCCTCTACTGATATGGTTACTATGCTTCCGTGCTCAACAGGCTGCCATGTTTCGTCTCCCAAGATAAGCTCAATATCATAGGCTTCAATTACCTTAAAAGATCCTTCAAGGCTGTCCGTCAGAGTAGAATCTTCTATCTGCTCTACGTAAGTAACTTCCTTTACTGATAAAGTGGCTTCTTCAGGGATAAGACCATATGCCTTGACTATATTTCCACCAGCATTTTCTGAAAGCTCCCTTTCTGTAAGAGTCTCCTCATCTGCTGTTTCTTCTTCGTCCGCTGAAGCCTTATTTTCAATCTCCTTTTCATCAGAGATTTCAGGGGCTTTTTCCGGCTCCTCCGTGACTATTTCAGGCTCTTCGCTCTGAGGTGTCTCATCAGATGCTTCATTTGTATCTGCTTCCATGGTCTCTTCGCTATTTTCATGTTCCTGCTCTTCTTCCTGGGTTTTTGGAGCGTCATCTTCCTTGTCCTGTGTCTCTTCCTTTATTTCTTCTTCCACAGAAGACTCTTCTGTGGTGTTTTCCTGAAGGTCATTTTCAGTATCAGATACGGACGGCTCTTTGGTTTCTTCTTTAGATTCTTCTTTATCTTCTTCTGTCTCCTCACTTACTACTTCTAAGGATTCATCAGCACTGTCAGCTTCAGGTGCTGCTTCTTCCTTAGAAGCATCCGCTTCTTCTGATTCAGAATCCTCTAAAGGAATAAATGTGTTTCCTGATGTATCTTCTGTACTTTCTTCTACTGCCTCATCTGATACTTCCTGTGGCATTTCTATCTCTTCACTGGCATATACATTTGAAAACGGTGCTGAGAGCGTCATCACACCTGCAAGTGCACAGGCCATGAATTTTGAAACCCTGTTTTTAAGCATAAAAAAATCTCTCCTTAATAGTGGTATTTCATTCTTACGTAAATGAAATACCACCAAAATTTGAGATTTTTATTTTGATATGAAATTTTTATACTTATTAGGCTTTGAATATATTAAAAATTTAGCGAACAATTCATACTGAATCATGCGCATCAAAGTCTCTCTTTAATATATATCATATAGTAAATGTCGCACCAAATACCATTACGGCATTTCTGTTACACATGTTTACACAGGAAAGTCTCTCCATAAACTGTGAAAATATCTTCTGGACAGCTGCATCTCTCTGATCTTTTCTTACTTCTGCTTTTCTTGTATCCTGAACATCGTTAAATCTCATGGTATATTCCTCCTCATCTGTGTTTGGTGTTTGTGTTTTCCTTATGTCTGTATTATGCTTCTTAAGCAGTTTATAAAACACAATATTCATTGGTTTTAGATTTTATTGATTGGGTTTAGGGAAATAGATTGATTCAGAAAAGTAAGAAAAAGTGAAGTGGCACCGCCCTTTTATGTTTTGGCTGTTCCCTCATTTGGTCCCATGGTTTTTATATCAAATTTAAAATAAATGTAAAGGACAAGGGCTTACGCCAGCGCATGGGCGCTTCCTTGACATTTATTTTAAATTTGGGTTTTGGTAGTCAAGGACCAAATAAGGGAGAGGGTATTCGTATCTAGGCGGTGCCTTGTTTGCCTTTTAGTATTGGATTATGTTTTTATTATTCTTATATCTTATTTTTTCCGTTTCTGTGTATATAGGTAAACAAATGGTGTTACCTGTTTATCCAGTCTGCACGGCAGGGGGATAATATTCTTCAATGGGAAAATACCTATACAATTTTTGCCTAAATTGACATTTATTATAGGCACCGGAAATCATAGAATAGTATCATGAGCAGTGAGTAGCTTCAAAACTTAAACGAGGGGGTATCATTATGAAAAAAGCAGCAAAAAAGGTTTGGAAAACTATAGGGATATCACTTTTAGCAATAATCCTGCATCCGCTTGCAGTAGTAAGCCTCATAGCTTCTGTTCCATGTATTATAGTTGATAAAATACTCGGAGCAGGTCGTGAAAAGTTACAGGTAACCACTACCTTGGATGATGGTTCTTCAAAAGAAATCTACATACGTGACTATCTTATAAGTATCACCTGTTACCTTTTTTTGTCCCTTTTTCTTTTATCAGCCGCATCAATTATTGTGCAAAAGGCTTTAGCTCCGGACATATTAAGCAATTTTCAAATCATCAGGTCTTTTTTAGTTCATGTACATTTGCCCCAATCGGTATCAGGCCTTTATAAAGACATGTACAGTAGTGGTCTTCTTTATACTATGATTCTTTTAGGTATAGGCGCCTTAATAGAATTATTGAGCCAAAAGCTTTCCTTTATCCCTAAGATTTTACAGGATTCACCGTATGAAGTTTTACCAATGGAAAAATGTGTTGTTCTTTTATATGACTTGCTTATACTTGTACCCTTTTTCATTTCCATTTTCGGAGAGCGCAGCCTTTCTTTTTCAATTCTATCTGTGTTTGTCGGATATTTTTTCTGGATTAAACCCGATAAAGGGGAAACTGCTTCGAAATTGAAGGAATTGCTAAAGGTAAGAAAACCATTATACTATTTTCTGGCTATGCTGAGTATTTATTTATTCCCAGTTCTTATATTGAGTGTAACCTCTGCAGAATTATCTTTTCTTCTTGGCTGTCTTTTAGGATTCGGATTCATTATGCACTTTATCACTTGGGATAAGGCCTGGTCCGGACTCTCCGACATACGGCGTGAATGTAAAAGGCGCTGGAAAATGGTGGGCAAAGATACAATGGCTTTTTTGATATCTTTAGCTAAAAAAATCGGTACTGGCATTTCAAATGCCAAATCCGCGGTTACAGAGGCAATTAGTTCCATGTCAAACACCATAAGATTCAGGGTAAATATCAGGAAGAAAAACCGTATAAAGGAAAAAGCTGTTTCAAGACAGGATAACGATAATGATTAGTGATATATGATAAATGTCATGGCTGATCAATCAGTATACCAGTAGTATTTCCCGGATAAAAAAGTTTCAGTAAAATAATCGCATGTTGATATTATATTTCTGAAATAGACTAGATTTTATCGCCTCATAATTGATTTACAGTTAAAAAATTGATATGTTTGAATTACCATAAAGAGAAGGCGAGAGACAAGCTCAATGACCCTTCCGCAACCTACTTTGACAGCAAGGTGCGAATGCTTGAATGATGGGTCTGATATGAACAAATAAGGCTCATCAGTCGATGGGCCTCTTTTTATGGGTATTTTCAGTAAAAGGAGGTACATGCGATGAAACTTATTTATCATGATGATTCAAAACCATTATCCTATGAAGAGGTATATAAGGATTGCCAGAGAGGATATGGCATTAAAGAGCCCGACAAAGTAAGTGGCTTTATGGGGTTCTTTTACAGGCTTCCAGACATTTATGCATATGGGAAAGTTGAAAACTGGATTGATAATAATCCCAAAATAGAGCCGGAGCTAAAAAGATTTATTGACCGCTTCTACGCGGAAGACTATGGCTTTGTCACAAGAGAAGAACACGACAACAACGTAGAAAGCAGATGGTTATGTGGAGACTATAGCCGGACAATTGGAAGATATGCATTTGACGGCAATGAAGTATCCAATGGTTATGGAGGCGTCGTTTTGGAATTTTTCGAGAACTATGGTCTGTTTTATAGCATAGATGAAGATATGCGTGAAATATATGCTAAAGAATATAAGAATCCATATTATAAGCAGCATCTCGAGTATCATAGTTATGCGGAACTAAAACCGATCAATTATCCGGATGCAAGATCATAGTATATTCGATAACATTCTCTTTGATATGTTATAATTATAGTGTAATATCACATAGCAGCCGCCTTTACTCACGTTTCGGACGTTAGGCTGAAGCATATATTTGCATCGGTCAAGTAAAGAAGCTGAAATAAAAAATCCGCATGGCCTTCTGAAATCTGGCAATTGGAGCCCGATTTCAGAAGGCCATGCGGATTTTTTATATCCTTTAAATCTCCCATTTATCAGACAAAATCAAACTCTGAGTACGGATCATATCCTTCCAGGATTTCAACCGTCTTTTTTGCATCATCCATACTTAGACTCAAAAAATGCAGGATCTCACCTGGGGAAAGATTTATTTTTTTCTTTTTAAGCATGTTGTTTATCTCTTTAGCCCTTTCTTCATCCGGCATCTGACACTCATTTTCATCTATAAATTTATCTATTACCTCTTCTTTAGTTTCCTGTTTTGATTTTTCTTTATCAGGGAAAACGTAGTTTTCATCTCCCCTTAAAGCAACTTCAAGTCCTTTAAGCACATCTTTTTCAAGGGCTATCTGATGCTTTGGGATGTAGCAGAACTTATCGTCATAATCACCCGACTTTTTATAATTGGGATGCTTCTCCAAAGGGTATTTCTTATCAAGAAAAGGCTTCATGGATCTTATGAAGACTATGCAGTACTCATTTCCAAGCTGCTCAATTTCTGTTGTTGTCTTAAGGTTTCTTCCTAGGCTCTGGGTTGTAACAGTACTCGACTGCCCTCTCCCCTTTGTCCTTGATACATACTTTGTGATTATGGTTTCTTTTCCAAGCCTTTCGCTTATTAGCTTAACCGTGGACTGGTCTATCCCTCCTAAAAAGAGCATGGAATCGCAGTTACCAACAAGGGTTTCCCATTTCTTTTCAAAAAGTGTCTCGATCTGTGCCTTATTCTGGTAGATAAGTGATATGGAAATGTTGTACTTTCTGCAGGTTGATATCGTGTTTTCAAGATGGGGTATGGTTCCGACATTTCCAGCTTCATCAATCATCATCCTTACCGGAACATCAAGCTTTACGCTAAGTGACCCGCTGCTTCTTGCCCTTTTATGCCCCTGTTTATAGAGAATGTCAAAAAGCTGTGTATAAAGCTCTGCTGCTATAAAGTTGTATGTAGTATTTGCCTGGGGAGTAATGATAAAAAGAGCACATTTCTTCTGCCCTAAATCTTCAAGGCACAGCTCATCCTTGTATGTAAGATTTGCAATCTTTTCAAGCTTGAAGAATCTTGAGAATATAGCCAGAGTGGATATTATGATATTCTGTGCTGTCTTTCCTCTTCCCGCTGACTTTATAACCTTATAGTTTGAAACCGCATAGGAATCAGGATTTACCTTTTCAAGATCGGCGAAAAGCTTATCCAGTTCGTCCATCTCTACTTCGCTATCATCCGCAGCATCCATCAGTTCCATGAGCTTAACAACGTTTGTAAAATTCCTCTTCTCCATTGGCTGCGTCTCAAAAAGATATCCGCATATGGCTATAAGGAGAGTTCTTGATGTTTCATCCCAGAACTTTGAGTCACCCCCCTTTGATTTAACAGGCCCTTCAATGTTTGAAATAAGCGCATCTACCATGAGCGGTATATCCGCATCCTCATAGATATATCGAAAAGGGTTATATCTCATGGAATTATCCATGTCCTCGATGTTTAGATATTTAACCTCATACCCCATATCTATAAGCGTCTGTCCACAGGCCCTAAGAAGCTCTCCGGAAGGGTCTGTAACAACATATGAAGAATTCCCCTGAAGGAGATTTGGTTTTACAAAATATCTTGATTTACCTGTTCCTGATCCTCCAAGTACAATGGTGTTTAAGTTTAGCTGCGTAAGATTTGAATCAAGTGATAAGCATACCCTTTGTGAATAAATCTGCGAATATGCCCTGCAGACTTTTATCTCATCACTTCTAAAGTTCTTCCTTGCACAGATCTGTTTCCCGTATCCTGTCCTCCTTGTTTTATATCTGAAATCTGCTATTTCCTTTATGTCTTCAGCTGAAAGACGCTCCTTATAATCAATCAAGTAACCTTCTTCCTCCCTGTTTTCCCATTTCCAAATACTTTTTTCATCCTAAAGAGCACATAGTCCCAGTATGTTATCTTTATTTCCCCGTTTATCATGGCTTCTTTCAAAAGAGGCGGTGACATCACATAGCTATTTATCAATCCCCCATAATTTGTGTTAAAGGATCCTGAACCATACTCCTGCCCCTTTCTCTCCTTACCTTTTGTGACATACTCCGTATACTTGTTTAAGGAGTACAGGCACCCAAAAAGAAGTCCGACAAATATCATCCCCGGATCTGTCGGAGGCAGGCATAATGCGCCAGGAAGCATGACTTTAATACCGGTTAAAGGAAGAATCATTTCCTTCATGGTATAAAAATCTGACATCACAGATGAAAGGTTGCTTATGATATCTTCCCCACCAGATTCATACAATACCCTTTCATGGCCAAAATATGCCCCTAGATAAGCCGAAATGATTATTGCCCATGTAATTCTCGTTTTTAACTCTTTTTTCTGTTTTTCGCCCTTTAATGGATCATTTGACATAATGTTCTACTTTACCTTTCAACCATCTTGTCCTTAGATGTCTTCTTTTCCTTTTTACGGTTTTGTTTTTCTGCGTTTTTATCTATTTCCATTTGACGGATCCTGTCTCTTATCTGCTTTATCATCTCAGATGCTCTGTCCTCAAATTTTGATGGAACAGCTAGAGTATATTTACCATCCTCTGCCTTTTCAAAAGCATAAGGCACACCTCTTTCAATAAGCGCTCCTTCAACAAATGGCTTTTCCTTCTTTCCAACAACTATTTCCTTTGGCTTTGTCACATCTTGTTCTTTTGCTTTCTTACTCAAAGCTTCTTCGAAAGCCTTTTCAACCTTATGGCTGTCGTTTATGTTTTCTTTTCCCGGAATTTCAAGAAATCCTCTTGTAAGATATATAAAAGAGCTGTCTCCTTCTCTGTCCTTTATCTTGATCCTTGCAAAAGGAACCCTCTGCTCTCTTAGTGATTTTTCAAATTCGTGATTTTCATCCTTTTCTATAACCGAGCCTTTGATCTCACCGCCACTTTTTGCATGCTTAAGGATCATCTTTATGCCTTTATCAGCCTTTTTGTCATTAAAGCTTTTACCCTTCCCCATGGATAGCTGCTTTAATAGTTCTATTAGTGACTTTGTTGCCTCAGTAACTGCCTGATTATATAGATCAAGCTCCCTTGCTCCAAGCTCTCCTCCGATATCACCTGCCATACATACCTCCAAATCCATTATTTCTACTTGCGCTCTCTGTCATAGCTCCTATGGCAACCGATAGCTTTTCGAGCAAATTTATGTATACTATCCTGGTCATGAAAAAACCAGTGAATATTGAAATAGCTATACAAAGTACCGCTATTCTTAAATCCTTTAGCCTTTTCACATATATGAAACTGGTCTCTCTTGTTCCATCTTCATAGTATGAATTTTGTTTGTACCGGTATTCGCCGCAGATAATAGAAAGAACATCAAGAAACGGAAGTAATCCTCCCCCGCCACACGTAAGAGCATATAGAAGGCCCTGAAGAATTTCTCCAACTATAAATTTGTGGACACCCAGAAAGCCAAAAACCGCTGTTTTTAGAGCATAAATCCTTTCATCTATTACTGATAATTCATACCACTCTTTATCTTCTATGAGCCCTGTACTGATGCCTAGAAATCTTTTATCCCTATATTTCTTTACATAGACAGTTCCATCTTCATCGGTAAAAACATCTTTATCCTTTTTTTGAATGTTTTTCCCTTCCAGCTCTGTAGTAAGGGCATATATTCTTGTAAGTGTCTCATCATCAATCCGCTCTTCTGTCAGCCTTATTATTGGTTCTTTCCCAGTAAAGCGCGCATTTCTCCCCTTTAACCTGTCGATTTCAAGAAGAGTTATATCTTCAATATCTTCTGCACTATAGATATCTCCAAACCGGTTTACGGTTACTTTTTCCCCATCATGCAATATAAGGATCATCTGCCTTACATTAAGGCCAAAGAATCTTCGAACTGTAAGGTCCGCGCCTCCCTTTTTGTCTGTCAGGACCAGTATGATGCTGCCACAACTTCCATAAAGAGCAAGCGGAACATAGATATTTTCTGAAATATAAAAGTCTTCGCAGTAAAGCTCTTCTTTTCCCCAGCTTTCTATGAAGCTCTCTATGTCTATCTCATCTAAAAGATCTTTATCAGGACCTTTAGGCGACTTACAGGAAAGAACTGATTTTACTTTACTTATCATTCTTCATTTCCTCTTTCCTGACTTGTGTTTCATGTCCTTTTAGGATATCCTGCCTGATCTCAGATTTATTGCTATTTGCACTTATCAAAATGACTTTATCCTGGCTATCAGATATCTCCATGTTTTCTTTATCCGTAACCCTTATTTCATACCCCTTTTCTGAAATATCGCTTATTACTTCTGCCGGAAGATTCTTTATAACATCATCAAGCTGTTTTAAATATTCTGATGATGTATCATCCGAATAAGAAAGCTTTATGTATTTGTAATCTACTTTTTTCTCAGCTTCAGTGATGCTTTGCGAATCATATACAACCTTACCTGCTGACTTATCAAAGTTTGAAAGGATCACAATTACAATGACCATAATAGCGATAGCCATAATCCTGTTCTTTCTCATAGTTTTCTCCAGTTCTATTTGGTTTCACATATGAGATACCATCAATTTATGATTTTTTATAAATTTGCATAAAAACCTGCTAACAAATGTCAATAGCGAAACGGCTTATTTTTAAGTGTTTTCAATTTCACTATTTTTAAGTATCACAAAAAGGCTGGATGAATAATTCCAGCCTTTTTATAGCTGTTGCTACTTATTTGTAGACTGCGGTTACTCTTGCATAATATATACGTAGAAATTTATTTAATCCCGCTATTTTAGCGTGTTTTTTGCACTTTCCCTC
>JAEEGL016781324.1_pt1 | contig 20075 bp, 18 predicted proteins | sample 9134231 | NCBI WGS metagenome assembly JAEEGL01 (sample SAMN16246548, study PRJNA631951) | gut metagenome | biome: gut microbiome; feature: rumen; material: fiber-attached | host: Bos | place: Iran: Karaj | collected 2018-10
ACTCAGGATCACAAAAGAAATAAGGCATACAAACTATATGACACGCTTGTTATAGACAATAATGGCAATTTTCATCTGTTTCCTTTGTCTGAAGGATTGATGGATTATGTGAGCCAGAACAAAGATGATATTGTTCAGGCATTAACATTTGGTCCATCCCTTGTTATTGATGGAGAAATTCAGGATCTTGAAAAGCGTAAATCTGTATATGCCGGGACTCATAAAAATCCACGTTCTGCTATCGGACAAACTGGTCCGCTCAGTTATGTCATGGTGATTGTCGAAGCAAAAAAACGCGGTGACGGAACAGGAGTTACGCATACAGAACTCGCACAGATTATGCTTGACCTTGGATGTAAACAAGCATTTAATCTGGACGGCGGCAATTCTGCAGAGATGATTATACCTGGTCCGGATCAGGACAATGCTGCTTTTCACTGTAAAGGAGATAACAGTGCAAATGTCCGTCCGCAAAGTGATATCATCTTTTTTGCTACAGCAGTTCCGGAAGAAGAAAGAAAATAAATAACAGAAGGACAGAAAACGATGAAGCAGTGGGAAGAGGCTCCAATTACGGATGTCCTGGGAATAAAGGTTTATTCTTTTGGACTTTACTGTGCAATCGGCGTTTTGTGCGCAGTTGCTGCTATATATGTTCTTTGCCGTGCTGCCAATATGAAAAAAGGAACCTCATCCCTCCTTTCACTGATAAGCATCGCATTTGGTATCATTTTTTCCCGTCTTCTCTTTTGTCTATCTGCAATCATAATATCCGGCGGAATCCCGTTTTCTGCATGGTTTCGGATCTCTTCGGGCGGATGGAGTTTTTTTGGAATGATCATCGGCGTTATGCTTGCAGCGAAACTGAGTTCAGTATTGCTGAAAGAAGATAAAAACAAACTGCTTGATCATGTATGCTGCGCACTTCCTCTTGTAATGGCGGCTGAACGTTTTGCGGAACGCTTGTTTGATGGGTTTAATGTCAGCCGCGAACTACAGGGGAACGGTTTCCCCCGAAACACTTTCCTTGCTGTTCAGGATGCTTATTACCCGGATGTTTCATTCATGGCGACCTATCTTTGCGCCGCAATTTGCTCCATTCTGCTGTTCCTGATTCTTGTAGTCTTTCTCACCCGGCCTTATCGGGAGGATGGCGACATCTGGATTCTTTTTATGATTCTTGTCGGAGCGGGCGGAATAATGCTGGAAAGCCTTCGTTATGACAGTCATCTGGAATACAGTTTTGTCCGTTTCCAGCAGGTTATAGCAGCAGTTATGATGGTAATTGGTGTTGTGACTGCATCTCTGCGGAACAGGGGAGCACATAAAGGATTTATGCGTACTGCATTCATTTCTCTGCCGCTTGCAGTTGGAGCCTGCGGAGGAATAGAGTATGCTCTGGACCGGACAACCATAAACCATTATCTTCTTTATGCCGTGATGTTTGTAGTCCTTGCAATACCCGTTACATTCGGTATTCTGCTCCTCATAAAACGGGAGAAAGGAGCAGAACGCCCTTGATCGCAAAAACAGCGGGGAAAATGCCTCTGTGGGCTTCCATTACACAGCTTTACGGGTATATCTATTGCATGATTCTTTCCAACATGCTTACAGATATGCCGTTATTCGGGGGTATATTGTACCTTTGCGGAAAAGCTGTCATCATTTTTACCCGAACAATTGGAAAAGACCGGAAATTTCTTCCGGCTTACACGAAACGCTGGATGTTATTTCTACTGATTCTTTTACTTGGGATCGGTTTGCTTCTGGCTGGTTTGTTTCCTGCAGGAATTGACAGCCCAAAGGTCTGGATTCTTTATGCTGCCGTAGCGTTATGCATCTGTGCTGAAGCAAATATAGAAAGAACGTCCCGGATTATGCATGCCGGCGAAAAACCCTCAAAACGTGCAAAAACAACCGGAATTATCATCCAGTTGCTCATTATGGGCGGAATGGCTTTTATATTTTTTTATAATTTCGGTTGGTGGAACGGCTGGGCAGCATCTGCCGGATTTTTAATTCTTGTGGCAAATCAGATCTATGTTTCAAACAGGCTGCATGGAAGTCTGGAACAGATTGACAATGAATCCGAGCTGGGGGAAACCGATTTCCGCAATGCTCATGCATACCATACAATTGAATGGGTCAGTCTGATGCTGGTGATGGCTGTTGAATTGACTGTAACAACGATTTATGCCCTCCTCGCCACAAAACGGGAAGGACTCCTTCCTGCGATGGTGGTTGCTGTTATTTGTACAATTGTACCTGCAGAAACCGGATTCCTTTTGCTGCGCCGGTCTGAGCGAAAAGGGATGAAAGATCCTACACTCCTGTTATGCAGCGGGCTGATTCTTTGGCTTGGCGGGATTATTTTATGCATTCAGATGCTGACTGCCAACAAAATCGACTATCTTCGGATCTATATTACGCTCGTAATCTGTACAGCAGGCGGATCTCTGAGTATGACCGGCCTGGGCCGAATCGAAGAACTGATGCCTGAAGCCGTCAGTGTTACCGGAAAAGAGGTGCCCCGTGGTTACTGGAAACTGCGGATGACAAACTGGAATATGGCGCGTCTTCTTGGCGATATCCTCGCCCTGATTGCTTTGGGTATTTTCTGTTTCATGAATCGGAAAGGTCTCCCACAGACAACTGAGGAGCTTGCTACGAGATTCCGTCCGATTATGGTAATTCCTGTTTTCCTGGTTGTTATTGGTGCACTGATCAGCGCTTTCAGATTTCCGATCAGCCAAAGATATATAGGAAAAATCAGGAAACTGATGCAGTTGCAGGAAGATGGTTTAAAAAACCCGGCTCTCCAGGAACAGGTCACACGAGTGGTAAGTGAACCTTATCGTCAGCCTTATCTTTCCCGTTTTCTGACTTTTCTATGTCGGCTGCATTTTCGCTGTAAAATTGCAAACCGGGAAAATATTGTTCCGGATGATTCAAACCCTCTGGTTTTTGTCTGTAATCACGGTGAGTTTTATGGTCCGATGGCCTGCAAGATTTATATACCTGTTCCTGTACGTCCCTGGGCCAACGCCAATATGATGGACAATATAAAATCAGTTTCACAGTATGTATACGATAATACGACCAGCCAGCAGGAAAAAATGCCCGAATTTATGAAACGAATTCTGGCCCGTTTGGCAGCATGGCTGTGTGTAAATCTTATGGGTCAGGTGGAATGCATTCCCGTTTACCGGGATTCACCAACAAAACTGCTGAATACATTCCGACAGACAATAGAAGCAATGGATGCCGGAGACAACATTCTGATATTTCCCGAAAATACAGATACAAAATATGCCAGGGAAGGCATCGGAAATCTTTCTCCCGGATTTCTGATACTGGCCGATTTGTACTGGAAGCGCAGGAAAAAGAAATTACGGATACTTCCTATGTATGCTGATAAAAAACACAGGACAATAACTTTCGGTAATATCATTGAATATAATCCTGAAAACGAGACCAAAAAAGAGCAGGAACGGATTGTTGAAGAGACTTTACGTCAGATCCGGGGAATTGCCAAGGCAGCAGAGGAGGAGAAGAAAAAATGAAATTCAGAAAACTTGTGTGTAATCTCCTGGCTTTCATTCTTATATTTTCATCTTTTCCGGTATTTGCAGAAAATGAAAACGCAACAAGTATCAGGGATCTTGTTATTTCCGAAAAGAAGCCTTTTTCTTTCCGGAACGGTGTTTCGTGGGCAATGACACTGCAGCAGGTACAGGCAATTGAGAATATACCAATGAAGCAGGTTCCTTCTTCTGACTGGTCTGTCCTGATTTCCGAATCCCCGGTACAGGTCAGCCGCTTTCAGGCAGATCTGGTTTATATATTCTATCAGGATGCACTTCGGATGATCACCTATGAATTCCAGCAAAATGACAGTACTTCTCTGAACTTTCAGTATCTGACCGGAGCGCTTTGCTCTGTGTATGGAGAAAACAAAGATGCTAACCCGATTGTTATTAAAAGCTGGATGGACCGGATATACAAGGATTATTATCAGCTGGATAAAATCCACGATGCCAAAGAATGGACCGCAGAAGACGGCACCAGCATATTCCTGTACTATTTCAAAAATGAAACTTTCGCGATTCTTTATGTATGTCCTGTAACAGGGAACGGAAATAATGGCTATGATACCAATGGACTTTAATTACCTATTTTGCGGTGATTGCAGCAGCCATGCATCTGGATGCGTACACACAATGAATATGGATATGGAGAAATAACCGAAGGATATACAGAAGCTATACTCGTTGTCATCCGAGGTAAACAGACATAAGATAATCTTGAAATAAGAAATAACCCGCGATAATCATCGCGGGTTTACGTCTGGGTGAGAAGATTCGAACTTCCGGCCTCTTGAACCCCATTCAAGCACGCTACCAAACTGCGCCACACCCAGATAATGCAGCCGAATGATGAATCCGACAACATTTGAATACTATCATAAACAAATGAAATTGTCAATCATTAATTCAAATTGTTATGTTTAAGCAGGGGATCAGATGAAAAGTTTTCAGACCTGAAAGCGTTGAATCAATTCATCTCAGGGAGGGCTGTTTTTATCTCCAGGATTTCTTTTTCAAGCGTTTCGATATCTTTTCGAAGCGTTTCGGCTCTTTCTTCTGATTCCTCGATTGTTACCTGGGCTTCCCGAAGATCATTCTTTACAGCTTTCAGTTCTTTCTGAACTTCGAGCTTTTCTTCGTTTGTTTTTTTCCATGCAGCCGTACTGGTTTCCAGGTCGATTTTCAGTGATGAGAGTTCTTTCCGGGCAGAAAGGTATTGTCTTCCCATAAAGATCATAACGGCAACAGCCAAAATGATAACAGCACAAAGCATGAAGATCTGCATTTTATTCTTCATCGGTTTTGCCCTCCTTTGTGATGTCAGAAGATTGTGCAAGTTGCTCTTCAAGTTTCTTTTTTTCTTCTCTCAGTGCTTTGCGACGGGCTTTTAGATCAGAAACAGTCTGTTCAGCCTCCGTAGCAAGGGGTGCTGTATTTTCAAGTTCAGCTTTTACCACGGGAAGATCTGAAACGGCTTTGTTATATTCATCCATCTGTTTTCCTTCACGGCCCCTGCTGGTCTCAAGGTTTTGACGTGTTTCATTCAAAGAAGCCTGAAGGGAGGACAAGGAAGGAATATACCAGATCATAAATGCGGAGAAAAGAAAGAGAATGACAATACACAAAACGCTGAATAAAGACATTTTCTTTTTCATGATTCAGCCTCCTTCAAAAATGCAAGTACTTTTTTCCACCAGGGAAAGAAATCCGCGTTACAGGAACGGAATATCTCATGACGGGATCCCTTCACAAAAAGATAGGATCCTATCTGCACACGGCTAATAAATGTCTTCTGCGGATCGGGCATCACTGACCAGTCCATATCCGCGGCACTCAAAAGCACTGGACATCTGATCGATTCAGGCGCACCTGGTGCCAGGATCTTTTTTGTTACTTTTACGGACTCAAGAATCCAGCGATAAGAAGGAATTTTGTTCTGGAATTCTCTGTGGGAAGCTTTTTCATCATCGTACCATGAAAAGCGGGCAGGATCCGTTGCACATGATTCCTCAAATGATTCAGGGCCGGAATATGGTTTCATAAAAGAAGGATATTTCTTTCCTTTTCCCAATATGCAATGAAGAGAAGAGAAGGATTTAACAATCGACGGCGGAAAACTGCCAACATTGGGAGCAATCATCGGAGAACACATCGCTGCGCAAGTAAATGTATCATGATATTTTTCCAGATAAAGTGCAGTAACTGCACCTCCCATGGAATGACAAAGCACCAGCCATGGCTTCGGGCAATCCGGAAGAACATTTTCACAAACGGAACGAAGGTCTTCAACATAATCTTCAAAACGATCCACGTGCGTAACAGAAGGATCCGGCAAGCCGGATGCACGACCGGAAAAACCGTGTCCTCTCTGATCATAGGCAACCACAGTAAAATGATTTTTCAGAAGAGAATAGATTAGTTCAGAATATTTGAAAGAATTCTCCGTAAATCCATGTACGATTAAAACAGTTCCGATTGCATTCTCAGCCTGAAAAACAGAACAGAAAAGGTTTATTCCACCTGTTCCGCAAACATTTTTGACTTCCCGGGTTTTTCCAAGTTCAGGAAGTACCATTTTGTTCATTACAGCAGCGTAATCCGGCGCACTGATCAGGAAATCCTCATTGAACATTTCGCTCATTCACAGTGATCCTTTCCGAATAATAATGAATATCAAATAAATCAGCGTGTACGGTATCTGATACGGATATGATATGGATTGTGCAATGTCTGTGGAGTATTAACCGGTATTGAAACAGAACGGTTTCGGGTAACATTCAGAACTAGACCGATACCGCCCATGTTTGTCATCATATTGGAACCGCCGTAGGAAAGAAACGGAAGAGGAATACCGGTGATTGGCATCAGTCCAAGCGTCATGGCGATATTTTCAAGCACATGGAAAAGGAGCATGCCCATAACACCACAAATAATAAGTTTTCCGAATTTATCCCGGGTATACCAGGCCAGGTGAAGCATGCGAAGTAGTATCAGAACATATACGACCAGGACAGAAACGCATCCTACAAATCCCCAGGTTTCTCCGATCGTTGAATAGATAAAATCGGTCCAGTCCGCCGGAACATAATTCAGCTGCGAAATTGCACCGTTTTTAAACATACCTATCCCACTGAAGCCGCCGGAACCGATTGCCATTTTGGACATCGTCTGCTGGTAAGCGTCGTCAGATGCATATAATTCAGGATTCAGCCATCCGGCGATCCGAGCCAGACGGTAGTCTGTTGATCCTGTGGCCACCATAAATCCATATACAGCCAGAATGCCAAGAATTGCAATTGCGGCCAGGATCCCGAGTGTCTTTAAGGACACATTGGAGAAATACATCATTACTGCAAAAAGGAAGATGATAACGAGCAGCGATCCTGTTTCACCCTGAAGGAGAATGACAAGACCCGGAATCATAACCATCAGGAACACACGTGAAAAGGAACGAAAATCAGCCAGCGGTTTATCCTGCTTCGAAAGGTTTTTGGCAAGGATCAGAATCATAGCCAGTTTTGCAAATTCAGAAGGCTGTATTGTATATCCCCAAATAATATCCATCCAGGCCTTCACACCTTGAGCGCGGTTAAAAACAGTTGTAATGGTCAGTAATGCAAAAGATATCCAGTAGAAAAGTTCTGCACGCTGACGAAGAATTTCATAGGGGAAAGCCATAATAACGCCGACAACCAGAGGCGCAACCAGGAGGAAAAGACCTTGACGTGTTGCATAGGAAGATCCGAAGATATGGTTGAGGAAAGATGCATCCGGATCGTTCCCAGGTGAAAAAGTAGCAACACAAACGGCCACAATTCCAAAAAGAGACATGCCAAAAACAAGCGCAATCAGTATTACATCCACATGCGCACGGGAATGGCGATTCTCATCAGTGACGGTCAAGAGAAGTAACCTCCTTCACAGTTTTAGGGAAAAGGCGCCGTATCAGCGAAACTTTTTCTGTGCCGATTTCAGGAAAAGGAATCATTTCACCAGTCATTCGACCAGCAATACGAAGCACAGCACCCCGCGCTTTACAATCATAATTGATAAAAAGGGAATGACGCAGAATTGAACGATAAACTACAGGATCCTCCGGAATTTCTCCCAGGAGAGAAAGATCCAGATTATCGGCAATTGAGCGGGCCGAAGGCATTTCATGCTGTCGGATGAGCTCGTTATCAAGCCGGTTAACAATCAATCGAGGACGGGGAAGTGATTTATTTTCAACAATACTTGCTGCATGTTCTACATCCCTGATGCAAAGGTCATCAGGCGTTGTGATCAGAACAATTTGGTCTGCACCAGCATTCAGAAGTGTCCGGAATCCTTTTTCAATTCCGGCAGGTGAATCAATCAGAATATAATCTGTCGTAATTTTGAGGATTTTCAAAATCTTGCGGAAACGATCACTGTCCAGTGCACGCATGCGTGCGAACTGAGATGCCGGAAGCAATCTGAGTCCTGGAACGGAAGGACATTCGATCAGCGCCTGGTCAAGAGTACAGTCTTTATTCACAACATCAATAAGGTCAAAAACAACGGCATTTTCAAGTCCCAGGAATGTATCCTGACTTCGAAGACCCATATCTGCATCAACAATCACAACAGAAGCACCGCGCCTGGCCAGGGCAGCCCCCAGGTTGGCAGTCAGTGTGGATTTTCCTACTCCGCCTTTTCCGGAAGCAATCAAAACGGACTGTGACATTTGTATTCCTCCTTACCCGATCATGGTGCAATGGAATTGCCAATGGGAAGATTATAGTCAACACTGCGCAGATCTTTCTGATCAAGATACCATTTTATAAAATCGCGCGGAGCTTTACATGCTTCCGAACCTGAATATCCGTTCGGTATAAAACATGCAACTGCAATTTCCGGATTCTCATATGGCGCAAAACAGACAAACCAGGAATTGTTTTCAAGGTCTATTTTCGTAACCTGAGCTGTACCTGTTTTAGCAGCAATCTCATCCGTATAAGGATATTTCTTAAAATATTTTGCTGCAGTACCGGATTCGTCAACCACGCCCTTCATCCCAAGACGGATCAGCGGCAGATATTCATCTGAATAATCCAGACGATGAATCAGTGTGGGTTCGCGCTGAGAGAGGATTTCACCTTCGGGTGAAGTGATGGAATCAATCAGAGAAACATTGTAGAGATATCCACCATTTGCAACTGTACAGACGTAGCGTGCAACGGCAATCGGAGTAAGAACGGTAACGGATTGTCCGATACCGGTAAGGATTGTCTGGCCGCCGCCCCACTTAATATCATTCATATAGTTATAAGTGTCTCCGATAACAGACTGAAGATAGACCATATCCTTGGTCATGTTCAATTCTTCCATAAGAATTGTACGCATATTGTCCAGCCAGTCGCTTTCATTGTAATTGACTGCCATATCCATCAGTCTCTTTGCACAGATGGAAAGGCGCTCATCGTCATACTCAATATTCCTTGTCTGGCCGCAATTGCGCAAATGACGCTTGATGGAATTGAAAACGATGATGGGCAGTGAAGTGTCCTGATTGGCCTCGTTAACCGGTTTGGAAGGATCATACAGCGTGTTTTGGGAGCCAACAACAGAACGGACTTCACCAGGCAGGTCAATTCCAGTTTTGGATGTAAGACCGAAAAGGGCCGCATAACGGTACAGACGTTCTTCTCCGAGACGGTCAGCAAGCGTATAGAAGAAGTAATTGCAGGAATGTTCCAGTCCGTTGACAATTGTCTGATTGGCATGCTTGTAGATCAGGTTTTTACTGATCCAGCATTTTGGAGCGGTTGTTTTATCTGAGTTGTATTTGGTGTAATAACCCATATCTGAAATTCGTTCATTCGGATCCAGTTCGCCTGTGGCCAGAGCACCCATTGCTGTGACCATCTTGAAAATGGATCCCGGGGTGCCGCGAGCATGAATTCCATAATTCAGGAGAAGATTTCTGCTGTCGCCCAGAATTGCTCTGGCTTCTTTGCCGCCGGCGACCAATGCATTCAGATCGTAAGTAGGGTAGTTTGCCAGCGCAAGAACACGGCATTGCATGTCCAGAATAACAAGACAGCCATGTTCTGCCAGTTCAAGCGGAAATTCGGTCCAGTTCCGGTTGTGGATATCGGTTTTGTTGTCTTCTCGCCAGCTTTCTGAAGCCAGCTTTGTTTCCTGAAGATCACGTGTTGAATTTACATTATCAGCGAGGCATCGTTCCGCCATCTGCTGATAGGAAGCATTCAGGGTCAGCTTAACATTGTTTCCATCTGTCGGAGCAATATAATCAAGTTCCCTGACAACGCGCGACATCTGATCGCGTTCAACAACCCTGGCTCCTTTGCGCAATGAGGAATTCTGCGTAAGCCAGTCTTCCATCGAGGACTCAATTCCATCACGGCCGATGGTATCGTTATAGGAATAACCTTTTGCCTGTAAATTGAGCCACATGGAACGTGATGGAATAGCACCGGTATATCCGATGATCTGCGAAGCCAATGTGGAACGCGGGTAAACACGTTTTGTTCCGACCTGAATGCTCATTCCCGGAAGAACCATGGATCTTGTTTCTATTTCTATAACAGTTTCATAACGAACATCTTTGGCTATTACAATAGGTTGGGAATTGAAGATATTCATCTGCATTTCTGAATAGATTGCCATGATTTTCAGCATTAAGTCTTCGGATACATCAGGATCAATCTGATATCTGGTCCGAAACTGTTCAATGCACTGCTCTGCAGTAGTGTAACGTTTACCAGTGGCGTAATTGTTTTTGCGCCACTGGTTTTCACGCGTCTCAAGAACAGATTCGGAAACACCGGATCCGAAATTAAATACCCATTCGTTTGTTTCCGGATTCCGTTCAATCACGTAACTTACGGAGATAGTTCCGCCGTTTTTTTCAATAATTCCAATTGTTTCGATGATGGATTGGGTATAGGATTTGTAAAGAGCTTTCGTATTGGCCGATGCATCCTTCTGGAAGGTGACATTATAGATCAGCTCGTCTTCAGCCATTACAACAGAGTCAGATGTTGAAATAGATCCGCGTTTGCCGCGAAGGGCGATCGTATAGGTTCTTGTATCCTCTGCTTTTTCTTTATACATTTCTGATTGACGGAGCTGAAGATTGATCAGACCTGAAACAAGCCAGATAAAAATGACAAAAAGAAGAATCAAAAAAGCTGCAAAACGCCAGAATTCAGCACTTTTTTTCTTTTTATCCCTGGATTCCAATTCTGCTCACTCCTTTCATAATAATCAGAAACATATACAAATCAACTTTTACTGAAAACAACAGGAGAAGTCTTCATTACAGGTTGATTCCTCCGGCGTCCGAAGATCAGCCGGCGCAAAGGAATCACAAGGACAAGGCAAAAAGCACCCGTAACAATCACATCTGCGAAGCCGCGAAGGAAATGGGCAAAAGTCAGTGCGGATCCTCCGAGATAAATATATGTAATCTGAACCACTTCATAAACGAATGTATTCAGCATCGTGCAAAGCACGGACCGAAGCCAGGCGGGGATTTCCTTTCGTTCGCGCCGGATTGCTTTTTCATACTCAATCGTTTTCAGTGGTTTATCCGCAAAAGCAAATGAACAGAAAAGTGTAGTCAGCGGATAAAGAGCCAGATTCAGATAAGTGACAGAAGGCAGCATAACCTGCATCAGAATTCCGTAGATCAGTCCGACCCAGAACACACGGAGTTTTCCGTATGCAACGGTAATAATGCCAATCATTACATAAAGAAGATTCGGTGTAATTCCAAAAACTTTGATATAGGGCATGACACAAACTTCACACAGATATCCCAGCATGGTAAGGATAAGGAGAACGAGATATTTGCGAACATTGCTTGTCTGCATTTTACTCATCCTCCTCGAAAGTCATGTCATTCGGGTCGGGTGTGAAATATGGGGTTGCAGTGGGTCCCGGTGTGGGTGAAGGCGTCGGTGTAGGATCACCGTGAAGATTGACAACCTGATATTCGAGGATTGTTTCATCAGGTGTAGGCTGCGGCGTAACGGTTGGTGTAAGGGTTGGTGTTGGTATTTCCGTCGGTTCCGGTGTAGGAGATGGTGTGATCTGAGAAGATGATACCGGGTCAGGTGTCGGAGAATCAAACAGCGAAGCTGCAATTTGCGGAACGACCGGTGAGGGTCTGGCGCTTTCAAGAGGAACAAGTTCAATATCTGTCCTGCCGTTTTCACGGCCTTCAATCGCTTCAGCACGTGGTTTGTAACGCAGCACAATAACATATTCCAGATGCTGGAAATCAACTTTCGGCTCAATGATAATATACTGTTTGTTTGAATCCATTCCGCGCGTACTTTCACGTACTTCTCCGATTGGTATCCCTTTGGGGAAGGACATGCCTACACCGGAAGTAACTACAAGGTCACCGGGGCGGGGAAGGTTGTCATCCGGCAGATAATACATTCTGCACATCGGCGTGCCGTCAACACCGAGTGTGCCGCGAACCGTTCCCTGATCTCTGGAAGATTGAATAATCGCAGCAATGGAAGCATTGGAATCAATGATTGTACGGACGGTAGCTTCATTTTTTCTCGTGTTTTCCGTATATCCGACAAGCGCTCCTGAAATTGTGACGGCCATATAATCTTCTACGCCGTCGTTTGTTCCTTTGTTGATTGTCATTGTGGAAAAATAATTTGTATCTGATCTGCCAACAACTGTAGCAACAATGGGTTTCATTTCCTGGTTGGCTTTTATTTCGTCAGAAAGATCTTCATACATTGAAAGCGTCTGCTGCAGCTCTTCAGCAAGCATTGCTTTATAAACCAGCTGTTCGTTTTCTGCCCGCAACGCATTATATTCTGATTCAATGTTGCTTCGCAGTTTCATGGAACGGAAATATCCGGCTATGGATTCAGTAATTCCGGAGAAAAAGGTCTGAATCGGTGTCATAATTGAACTGACAGCATTCTCCGGTGCCCCAAGAACAGCAGTATCAGGGAAAAGCCTGTGAAGGATAAAGGATCCTGCTGTCACCAGAAGTACAAGGGTAACAATTGTCAGGATAAAGCCGCGAAGAACCGGATGGGACCGGCGTTTCACTTTGCCAACAGGTTCCAGATTGTCATCAAGAATAACGCCTGAAGAATATACTTTTCGTTTGTTCGGAACAGGACGACTTTCGCCGGAATATTGATCATTTTCTTCAGAAGAAACAGAATTGTCATTTTCCCGGTCTGTTCTGCCGCGCAATTTACGAACAGCTTCTTCAGGGGTATCAGAAAGAACCGTTACAGAATCATCTTCTGTCTGTTCATAAATAAAGTCATCTGTAGCGACAGGCCTTGGATCTTTTTCGGAACGTTGTCCACGCCGGGGTCTTGCCAAATCAGTTCACCTCCTTCAGAAAAAATATGTAGAATCATTTGTAAGCCGGCTTTTCTGATTGCCTGTTCCGAGGGGAAACAAGCTGAATGTTCTCAGTAAGATATCCGATACCGAGAATACAGCAGTCGCCGGGATCACGTGCAAGGAGAACCGGTATACCGACATTTTCAGAAATATAACGGTCCAGCGCAAAAAGCCTTGCTGCATCACCCGTCAGATGAATACCGCCCCTCATAATATCCGCGGCAAGTTCAGGGGGCGTCCTTTCTAGTACCCACCTGATCGCCCGGACAATTGCGTTACACGGTCCTTTCAGGGCTTCATACGCCTGTGCGGAAGAGAAACTGACTGTTCCGGCAGATGTATTCAGCTGATTGATTCCCCTTACAAGAATGGACCTGTCTTCTTCTAGCGGAAGAGCTGCAGCAAGATCCTTTTTAATGTTCTCTGCTGTCTGGTTTCCAATGAGAATGCTGCATTCTTTACGTAGATATTCCATCAGGGCCTCGTCAAACTTGTTTCCACCTACTTGTACGCTCTGTGATACAACCAGCCCTCCCAGGGAAATCACAGCAACATCGGTGGTCCCGGCGCCGATATCAACAACAAGATTGCCCACGGGATCATAAACCGGAAGTCCTGTTCCAATGGCAGAAGCGAACGGCTTTTCAATCAGAAAGACATGTTTTGCACCGGCATAGCGGATGGCTTCAGTTAAAGCTTTCCGGTTAACATCATCCAGATTGCAGGGAACGGAAACAATTACACGCGGTTTTCCAAGATATGAAACACCAATGGCTTTCCGGAAGAAATATTTGAGCATCAGTTCCGCAATATCAAAGTCCGCGACCAGTCCGTTCCGAATCGGATAAACCTGTGTAAGACGTTCAGGAGAACGGCCCAGCAGGAATCCCGCTTCATCACCGACAGCTTGTACGGTATGCCGATCTTCCCTGTCCAGGACAACAAGAGCAGGTTCAGAAATAACAACACCGCGACCACGGACATATAGGCTGATATTCTCCGTGCCAAGGTCAATTCCGATATCAGGCGCCCAAAATGGCATAATTGTTCCATCCTTTACGACAAATAATCACATAAATGCTTCCAGCGGAAAGCCGCATTTTTGAAGCAGGCACCGGACCAGATACAGTGGCAGGCCAATGACAGATGAATAACTGCCTTCAAGCCGGGAAATCCACAGGGAAGCACGCCCCTGAACCGCATACGCTCCGGCTTTGTCCATCGGTTCGCCCGAACGGACATAGGCAAGGATTTCCTTTTCTGAAAGCGGACAGAACGTAACATCGGACCGATCTGTTTCCGTAAATATCACACCAGAAGGGGACCGTACAGAAACTCCGGTAAATACCTGATGTGTACGTCCGGAAAGCATATGAAGCATATTTACTGCATCCGTCTCATCAGACGGCTTTCCCAGCGATCTTCCGTTCAAAGATACCAGTGTATCGGCTGCAAGGATAAACCTTCCGGGGAACAGGTTACCGACCGCTTCCGCCTTGCGGGCAGAAAGAACAGCAACGGCCTGATCTGCGGGGAGCGTACATGTTTCATCAACATCCGGTGAAACCGTATCAAATGGAATACCTGCCACAGTAAGCAATTCACTCCTTCTGGGAGAGCAGGAAGCGAGGATCAGTTTTTCCATTACATACCCTCCCATACTAATGAATGAACTGAATAATTATATCATACTCTGCAGATGAATGAAAGCAAAATTGACAAAAGGAGGGACGGAGCAATATAATAATATGAATAATTATGTATCGGGGGAACCGTTGAAATGACGAAGGCTCTGATTTCCGTAACTGGTCTGGATACTACAGGTATTATTGCAAGCGTGGCTACCAAACTGAGCGAGATGAATATTAATATTCTAGATATCACGCAGACAATTCTTGACGGATATTTTACAATGATGATGGTTGTGGATCTGGATGGCGCAAATATGGATTTTGAAGAGATTGACAAAAGGCTGCAGCCGGTCCGTGAATCCCTTAAAATGTCGATTCATATGCAGCGTATGGATATTTTTGATGCGATGCACAGAATCTGAGGGGGAACTGATATGATTGAAACAGGCGAAATCCTCCAAACAATGAAAATGATCCAGGAGGAAAACTTTGACATCCGAACCATTACTTTGGGCATTAATCTTCTGGATTGTTCACATCCGGACGCAAACAAATGTGCTCAGAGAGTTTATGACAAAATTTGCAAAAAAGCAGAACATCTTGTCCGAACGGGGGAGGAAATCGAAACAGAATTCGGTATTCCGATTGTTAATAAACGGATCAGTGTTACGCCTGTCAGCCTTATCTGCCAGGAAGACCCCAGGCCCATCGCACGTGCCCTTGACCACGCCGCTGAATCTGTCGGTGTAAATTTTCTTGGCGGTTATTCCGCCTTAATGCATAAGGGTGCTACGCTTGCAGATGAAAGGATACTAGCTTCCATTCCGGAAGTGCTCAGTGAGACCAAACTTCTCTGTTCCAGTGTCAATGTTGCTTCCACGCGTTCCGGTATCAACATGAACGCTGTACGTGAAATGGGAGAAATAATTAAAAAAACTGCAGAGATGACTGCTGATCATGATGGGCTTGGATGTGCCAAGCTTGTTGTATTTGCCAATGCTGTTGAAGATAATCCTTTTATGGCAGGCGCCTTCTGCGGGGTCGGTGAGCCGGAATGCGCGATCAACGTAGGTGTTTCCGGTCCCGGAGTTGTAAAAGTTGCTTTGGAATCTGTCCGCGGACAACCTTTCGATATTATTGCAGAAACAATCAAACGCACCGCATTCAAAATTACAAGGGTTGGCCAACTTGTTGCCAGGGAAGCAAGTCAGCGGCTGAATATTCCTTTTGGAATTGTTGACCTGAGCCTTGCTCCCACACCGGCGCGCGGGGATTCTGTGGCACATATACTGACTGAGATGGGTCTTGAGATGGCTGGAGCCCCCGGAACAACAGCTGCACTTGCATTATTGAATGACGCTGTAAAAAAGGGCGGTGTGATGGCCAGCAATCATGTTGGCGGTCTGAGCGGTGCTTTTATTCCCGTCAGTGAAGATATCGGTATGATAGAAGCTGCAGCGGATGGAGCGTTGTCACTTGAAAAGCTCGAAGCTATGACCTGTGTATGCTCAGTCGGACTGGATATGATCGCGATTCCTGGCGACACTTCTGCATCTGCCATCAGCGGCATTATTGCGGATGAAGCCGCTATTGGTGTCGTCAATAACAAAACAACCGCGGTGCGTATTATTCCTGCTGTAGGAAAGAAAGCCGGAGATCGGGTTGAATTCGGCGGATTGCTTGGATATGCGCCCGTCATGCCTGTCAATACAAAAGGGAATGAAGCGTTTATTGCTCGTGGAGGAAGAATACCGGCACCGCTTCATTCTTTGAGAAACTAACGGATAGCAGAGGTTTTTATGAGCAATTTTGTTGATCAGGTCAGGATTACAGCAAAAGCCGGAAACGGTGGCAATGGTTCAGCTTCTTTCCACCGTGAAAAATACGTAATGAATGGCGGCCCTGACGGAGGAGACGGTGGCAAAGGCGGGGATATTATATTCCTTGCGGATGAAAACTGTCATACGCTTCTCGATTTCCGCTACAAAAGTAAATATACAGCAGAAAACGGTGCTGACGGTTCTGCAAATTGCTGCAACGGGAAAAATGGCGAAAATATGATTATAAAGGTACCCGTCGGGACGATTATCAGAGACGACGAAACCGGAAAAATTATGGCTGATATGGATCAGGCAGGCGAAAAGAAAGTGCTGCTGAAAGGCGGAAAAGGAGGATGGGGTAACCGTCATTTTGCGACACCGACACGGCAGGCTCCAAATTTTGCCAAGCCTGGCATCAAAACCGCAGTGCGCTCTTTACGAATGGAGCTGAAGACAATTGCGGATGTTGGCCTGATCGGATATCCAAATGTTGGTAAAAGTTCTATCCTCAGTGTTGTCACCAGCGCTCGTCCCAAAGTCGGGAATTATCATTTTACGACTCTGACTCCGAATCTTGGCATTATTCGCCGTTACGGCAAAGATATCGTTCTTGCAGATATTCCGGGCTTGATTGAAGGAGCTGCTGAAGGCGCCGGACTTGGACATGATTTCCTTCGTCATGTGGAACGTACCCGTCTTCTGCTGCATGTTGTAGACATATCAGGAAGTGAGGGACGCGATCCATTGGATGATCTGGATCAGATTAATACCGAACTGGATCATTACGGAAATCTTTCAGAATTGCCACAGATCATTGTATGCAATAAAACAGACCTATGCGACACAGATGAAAATCTGAAAAGAATGAAGGCTTTGGGTGAAGGTATGGGATGCCCCGTTTTCGCAGTCAGTGCAGCGACACATGAAGGATTTGATGCATTGCTTGATGAGACGGCTAAAATGCTCGATACACTCCCGCCGGTCAAACATTTTGAAACCGAAGAAGAAGATGTGATTTCCGTTCCGGATGAATCCTTTGAAATCATAATGGATGGTCCTGTGTATGTTATTACCGGGCCGGGGATGGAAAGACTCATTGACAGTGTTAATTTCGACGATCTCGAGAGTATGAACTGGTTCCACAAAATGCTGCGCAAGCTTGGAATTATCGATGCGCTTCGCGAAAAAGGCGCCGGAGAAGGATCGACTGTGCGAATTGCAGAAATGGAATTTGATTTTGTTGAATAAAATGCATTTTTCACTAAGAAAGCAGGTATAATTATGACAGGAAAACAGAGAGCCCGGCTCAGAGCAATGGCCAATACAATCGAAACGATTCTTTATGTTGGAAAAGAAGGCGTCACGGATGCCACAGTGAAAGAATGCTACGACGCTCTGGAAGCAAGAGAGCTGATCAAGGGGTGCGTACAGCAGGGAGCACCCATCACCGCAAGGGAAGCACTCACAGTTTTGTGTGAAAAAACCGGTGCTGAGCCGATTCAACAGATCGGAAGACGTTTTGTAATGTATCGTCAGAGCCGTGAAAATCCAAGGATTGTCATCGAATAAGCAGACGGAAGGACAGCGATCACATTAAGATGGATAACACCTGTAAAATAACCGATTTCCCGGGAGGGCACATCCACCTGATCGGAATTGGAGGAAGCAGCATGAGCGGTCTTGCTGAAATGCTGATTGATCAGGGATATACTGTTTCCGGCAGTGACCGTGATGAAGGATACCTGATTCATCACGTGCGTGAAAAGGGCGGCAATGTATATATCGGCCACTGTGCCGAAAATGTTCAAGACGCAGATCTTGTGGTTTATTCCGCGGCAATCACGTCCGAAAATCCTGAACGTATCGAAGCATCACGGCTCGGAATTCCATCGATAGAACGTGCCGTGCTTCTTGGACAACTGATGGAAGGTTTTCCTAAAGCTGTTGGTATTTGCGGAGCACATGGAAAAACGACTGTTACTTCCATGATCAGTCAGATTCTTCTTGAATCCGGAAAAGACCCAAGCATCCATATTGGCGGTCGGCTTGATGCTATCGGCGGAAGTACACGTGTAGGTCACAGTGATATTTTTGTTGCTGAAGCCTGTGAGTTCAACCGTTCTTTCCTGAAACTTCATCCCACTGTAGCAGTTGTACTGAATATTGACGCTGATCACCTGGACTGTTACCGGGATCTGGATGAAATCGAAGAAACCTTTGGAACATTTCTCAATCTCTTACCGGAAGACGGTGTAGCGATCGGAAACGGTGATGATCCGCGGGTAAGAAGGCAGATCAGCCGTTTGAAGTGCCGGAAAGTATTCTTTGGATTCCATCCTGAAAATGACTGGTATCCTGAGAACGTTGTGGAAGATGAATATGGAAAATCTCAATTTACCCTTCATCACCCTGGCAATACACGTGTAGATGTTCGTATGGAAGTGCCTGGAAGCTTTAACAGAATGAACGGAATCGCCGCCATTGCAGCTGCGGCAGAGCTGGGTGTTGATCCTGTGAAAGCTGCCGAAATACTGGGACACTTCACCGGAGCTCACAGAAGGTTTGAATGTACAGATATTATAGATGGAGTTGAAATCTTTCATGATTACGGACATAATCCGACAGAGATGCGCAATGCGTTGTCCATTGCCCGCAAACGTTGCAAGGGAAGGCTGTGGGCAGTTATGCAGCCACATACTTTCAGCCGGGTCCGCACATTATTCAGCCAGTATCTGACCTGTACAGAAGAAGCAGACTATACCCTTGTCACTGATATATGCGCTGCAAGGGAACCTGATCCTGGAGATCTGAACAGCGGAATGCTCGTAGATGGAATGATCCGAAACGGGATAAATGCCAGATGGACCCCGACATTTGACGATACTGAAAAATACCTTCGTGAAAACTGGAAAGCCGGAGATCTTGTGATTACAATGGGATGCGGAGATATCAACCTTTTGAATGATCAGATACACCGGCATGAATCAGAAAGGAAATGCGAAGGGAAGTGAAACTGTTGCAGCCGCGTAATCGACGGATTATCCGTACGGATCTTTTACATGAAAATATGCAGAAAATCCGTGCGTCAGTCCCTCAGGATGTAAAGATTCTTGCCGTGGTCAAAGCTGACGGATACGGTCATGGCGCAGTTGAAACTTCTCGGGCAGCACTGGCCGGAGGCGCGGATATGCTTGCCGTTGCTTCTGTGTCAGAAGGTATTCAACTTCGTAAAAACGGTATTATCTCTCCTATTTTGGTTCTTGGCGCCACAACAGCTGCTGATGTTTTTGAAGGAGCAGAATACAGTCTGATTCAGACAATATGCTCCGCCGATATGGTACAGCTTTGTGAAAAAGCCGCCTCTGCATTAAACAAGCAGACTGAAGTCCATTTGAAAGTTGATACTGGTATGGGAAGGATAGGTATAAGAACGGAAGAAGAGCTTGAAAATACCATGGATGCTCTCCGGAATTCAGAGCATGTTGTGCTGACCGGCGCATTCACTCATTTTTCAGATGCTGACGGAAACGAGGATGGGATCCGGTATACGGAACAGCAGTTTGCACGTTTCCTGAATCTGACATCCTCTCTGCCCGGAAATATTATCCGACACTGCTGTAATTCCGCCGCCATCCACAGAAAACCTGAATTTG
>JAEEGL016964653.1_pt1 | contig 20074 bp, 14 predicted proteins | sample 9134231 | NCBI WGS metagenome assembly JAEEGL01 (sample SAMN16246548, study PRJNA631951) | gut metagenome | biome: gut microbiome; feature: rumen; material: fiber-attached | host: Bos | place: Iran: Karaj | collected 2018-10
AGATGGAGGTCTGGGCACTTGAGGCTTTCGGTGCCTCCCATGTGCTGCAAGAGGTGCTCACTGTCAAGTCTGACGATGTTGTGGGTCGTGCCAAAGCCTATGAGGCCATTGTCAAGGGCGACAACATGCCTGTTCCCGGCATCCCCGAGTCGTTCAATGTCTTGGTCCACGAACTGCGTGGCTTAGGCTTAGAGGTAACATTTGATTAATTCTTAATCCTTACAATAACAAGATGGCTTTTAAACAAGAATCACAGTTAAGGAACGACTTCAATTCGATAACCGTCAGCCTGGCATCGCCCGAGTCCATTAAAAAACGCTCCTTCGGCGAAGTAACCAAGCCTGAGACCATCAACTACCGCACTTACAAACCCGAGCGCGACGGCCTCTTCTGCGAGAAAATCTTCGGCCCCACTCGCGACTGGGAATGTCACTGCGGCAAATACAAACGCATTCGCTACAAAGGTATCGTCTGCGACCGTTGCGGTGTCGAAGTAACGGAAAAGAAAGTCCGTCGCGAACGCATGGGACACATCGAACTCACCGTCCCCGTCGCTCATATTTGGTTTTTCCGCTCCCTACCCAACAAAATCGGAACCCTGTTGGACGTACCGAGCAAAAAACTTGAACAAGTAATCTACTACGAAAAATACATCGTCCTCCAACCCGGTCGTGCCACACTCAACGACACCCCCGTCAAAAAACTCGACCTTCTCACCGAAGAAGACTACTACGCCATTACCGAAAACCTTCCCGAAGGCAACGACCAACTGGACGACAGCGACCCCAACAAATTCATCGTCGGCATGGGCTCCGAAGCCCTCTACAAACTGCTCTGCGAACTCGACCTCGACCAGATTAGTTTCGAACTCCGCGACCGTGCCTCCAAAGAATCCTCCAACCAACGCAAACAAGACGCCCTCAAGCGACTCAACATCATCGAAGCTTTCCGCGAAAGCCGTCGACGCATGCAAGAGCGCGGCATGGACAACCGTCCCGAATGGATGATTATGACCATCATCCCCGTCATCCCTCCCGACCTGCGTCCCCTCGTTCCGCTGGATGGCGGCCGTTTCGCCACCTCCGACATCAATGAACTCTACCGCCGCGTCATCATCCGCAACAACCGACTCAAACGACTGTTCGAAATCAAAGCCCCCGAAGTCATCATGCGCAATGAAAAACGCATGCTTCAGGAATCTGTCGACTCCCTGCTCGACAACAGTCGCAAAGTCTCCAGCGTCAAATCCGACAGCAACCGCTCGCTCAAATCACTCTCCGACTCCCTCAAAGGAAAACAAGGACGTTTCCGTCAGAACCTCCTCGGTAAACGTGTCGACTACTCCGGCCGTTCCGTCATCGTCGTCGGTCCCGAACTCAAAATGCACGAATGTGGCCTTCCCAAAGACATGGCCAGCGAGCTCTTCAAACCCTTCATCATCCGCAAACTCCTTGAGCGCGGTCTCGTCAAAACCGTTAAATCGGCCAAACGCGTCGTCGACCGCAAAGCCCCCGTCGTATGGGAAATCCTCGAAAACATACTCAAAGGCCACCCCATCATGCTCAACCGTGCTCCTACCCTGCACCGTCTCGGCATCCAGGCCTTCCAGCCCAAACTGGTAGAAGGTAAAGCCATCCGACTCCACCCCCTCGTCTGTACCGGATTCAACGCCGACTTCGACGGTGACCAGATGGCCGTCCACGTACCTCTGGGCAATGCTGCCATCCTCGAAGCTCAGCTGCTCATGCTCTCCACCCACAACATCCTCAACCCCGCCAACGGAGCCCCCATCACCGTGCCCTCGCAGGACATGGTCCTCGGACTCTACTACATGACCAAACCGCGTGTCTCCACCGCCACCGAGCAAGTCAAAGGCGAAGGCTACCGGTTCTACTCACCCGAAGAAGTCATCATTGCCTACAACGAAAAACGCGTCTCACTCAATGCCTGCATCAGCGTCCGCATCAACTCCGAAGGCCGCGATGAATACCAATTCATCAAAACCGACAAAACCTTCATGGAAGTCATCAAGGACCGCAACGGCAACGTCCTCACCGACATCGACTGCAACACCCCGGCCGAAATAGCCGAACGCAGCCGCACCGAATACGAAATCAAACGCGACAACGAAGGCAATCCCATCCTCGATGCCAAAGGCCACTACATCAAAACCGACCGCATCCGCACCACCGTCGGACGCGTCATCTTCAACGAAGTCGTACCCAAAGAATACGGCTACGTCAACATGGTCCTCGGCAAAAAGTCACTCCGCGACATCATCGGCGACCTCTTCACCGCTTGCGGCAACGCCGTCACCGCCAACTTCCTCGACGACATCAAAAACATGGGCTACCGTCAGGCATTCCGCGGCGGTCTCTCCTTCAACCTGGGCGACGTCATCATCCCCAACGAAAAAGAAGAACTCATCGCCAAAGCCAACGACGAAGTGGAAGAAGTCCTCGGACAATACTCCATGGGTCTCATCACCAACAACGAACGCTACAACCACGTCATCGACATCTGGACCACTACCAACAACCGCCTCACCGAAACCCTCATGAAACAGTTGAAATCCGACAACCAAGGTTTCAACCCCATCTACATGATGTACGACTCCGGTGCCCGTGGTAGTAAAGAACAGATCCGTCAGCTCTCCGGTATGCGCGGCCTTATGGCAAAACCCCAGAAAGCAGGTGCTGCAGGTAACGAGATTATCGAAAACCCCATCATCTCCAACTTCAAAGAAGGCCTCTCCGTGCTGGAATACTTCATCTCCACCCACGGTGCACGTAAAGGTCTTGCCGACACCGCTCTGAAAACCGCTGACGCCGGTTACCTCACCCGCCGACTCGTCGACGTAGCACACGACGTCATCATCACCATGGAAGACTGCGGCACCCTCCGCGGACTGCCCACCACCGCCCTCAAAAAAGGCGAAGACATCGTCGTCTCCCTCGGCGAAAAACTCCTCGGCCGTACCTCTGTCCACGACATCTACCACCCCCACACAGGCGAACTCATCGTTGCCGCCGGACAAGAACTCACCGAAGACATCTGCAAAATCATCGACGAATCACCCATCGAAGAAGTCGAAATACGCTCCGTACTCACCTGTGAAGCCAAACACGGCGTCTGCGCCAAATGCTACGGCCGCAACCTCGCCACCGGCAACATGGTGCAGAAAGGCGAAGCCGTCGGCGTCATCGCCGCACAGGCCATCGGTGAACCTGGTACCCAGCTCACCCTGCGTACCTTCCACGTAGGCGGTGTCGCCGGTGGAAACATCGGTACCAACTCCAGCCTCTCGGCCAAATACGAAGGACGTCTCGAAATCGATGAACTCCGCTCCATCCCCTACACCGACAACGAAGGCAAAGAATACCAAATCGTTATGGGCCGCTCCGCAGAAATGCGCATCGTCGACGAAAACACCAACGTCACACTCTTCTCCGCACTCCTGCCCTACGGTGCCAAACTCTTCAAACAAGCCGGCGAACACCTTGCCAAGAACGACTACATAGCCGAATGGGACCCCTACAACGCCGTCATCATCTCCGATGTAGCCGGACGCGTCTCCTTCGAAAACGTCATCGAAAACGTCACCTACCGTGTCGAAAGCGATGCTCAGACCGGACTGCAAGACAAAGTAGTCATCGAAAGCCGCCAACGCACCAAGAACCCCACCCTCAACATCATCGACGGAGAAGGCAACGTACTCAAAGTCTACGACCTCCCAGTGGGTGCCCACATCGGTGTCGACCAAGGCCAGCAACTCAAAGCCGGTGACATCATGGTCAAAATACCACGCAGCTTCGGCAAAGCAGGCGATATCACCGGCGGTCTGCCGCGCGTCACCGAACTCTTCGAAGCCCGCAACCCGTCCGACCCCGCTATCGTGGCAGAAATCGACGGTATTGTCTCCATCGACAAAAAGCTCAAGCGCAACAACCGTCAAATCACCATCACCAGCAAAACCGGTGAACAACGCACCTACCTCATCCCCACTTCCAAGCAAATCCTTGCACAGGACAGCGACTACGTCAAAGCCGGCACACCCCTCTCCGACGGTGCCATCACCCCTGCCGACATCCTCGCCATCAAAGGCCCGATGAAAGTACAGGAATACATCGTCAACGAAGTGCAGGAAGTCTACCGACTCCAAGGTGTGAAAATCAACGATAAACACTTCGAAGTCATCGTCCGCCAGATGATGCGCAAAGTCGAAATCGAAGACCCGGGCGACACCCGCTACCTCGAAAGCGAACTGGTCAACAAAATCGACTTCCACGAGACCAACGACAAAATCTTCGGCATGAAAGTAATCGAAGACAGCGGCGAAAGCGAAAACGTCAAAAAAGGACAAATCATCTCCGCACGCCGTCTGCGCGACGAAAACTCCATCCTCCGCCGCCAAGACAAGAAACTCATCACCGCCCGCGACGCACGTCCCGCCACCGCCAAGCAAATCCTGCAAGGTATCACCCGCGCCTCGTTGCAGACCAAGAGCTTCATCTCGGCAGCATCCTTCCAGGAGACAACCAAAGTACTCACCGAGGCTGCCATCAATGCCCGCCAGGACTTCCTCGAAGGCATGAAAGAGAACGTCATCGTCGGTCACCTCATCCCCGCCGGTACCGGTCTTCGCGAATACGAAAACCTCATCGTGGGAAACAAAGAGGAATTAGAAAAAGTTACCAACTAAACAACAACGAAACATTATGGCTAACAACCGCAACACACCCAACCCGAATGATTTGAAACTGGACGTGTCGTCCGAAGTAGCCAACGGCACCTATAGCAACTTGGCCATCATATCCCACAGCCCGACCGAAATCATCCTCGACTTCGCACAAATGCTGCCCGGAACACCCAATGCCACAGTCCGCTCACGCGTCATCATGAACCCCGTTCATGCCAAACGCCTCCTTGCCGCACTCAACGACAACATCCAAAAGTATGAACGCAACTTCGGCACCATAGTCGACCCCCAAAACCAAGCCGCACTCAACGCCGACACCGTTCCATACGACATTCTGGGCAAAGCCTAATCGACAAAAAGAAGCCGCATCCAAAAATGCGGCTTCTTTCTTTTTCACCATAACCCGCCACCCCATCCGCTCCAAAACAAACACACACACCTTCCAAGTCTGTACTACCTTCGCTTGTTTTACACTTTTTTCCCAGTTGTTTCCCACTTGTTTTACACTTTAAAAGTGTAAAACAACCATTATACAACTGAACATAAGGCGTGAGACCAAGGGACAAAGAGCCACCTTACAGGGCAAAAGAAAAACTCTGCAAAGCATTGCATAGCAAACCTGTAGCACACATACAGGCTACTCGGTGACAATTTCCACACGACTTCGGCCTTCGCCGTGGCGTGTAATGCGAATCTGAGTGCGGATGCGTTCGTTGAGTTCCTCTCGATGCGAAATGATGCCCACTCGGCGGTTGGACTGGCCTGCTATTCTCTGAAGTTTTTCAAGCGTTGACATCACACTGTCCAGACTCTTCTCGTCCAAGGTGCCGAAACCCTCGTCAATGAAAAGGATGTTGACATTCAAATCGGGACGGTTGAGCGACGACAACGCCAACGAAAGAGCCAATGACACCATGAACCGCTCACCGCCCGAGAGGACAGTGGCACTGCGCACCGTGTCCTTGCTGTAGCGGTCTCGCACCAGGATGGAGAGTTTTTCGTTCTCCTCGCTACAGGTGAGACGGTAACGGTCTGTAATTTGTTCAAGGTATATATTGGCATTGTGCAACAGCGGACGCAGGATATGCGTCTGAACAAGGGTGCGGAAACGGGTACCTCCGAAACGTTGGTTGATGGCATACCACTTGTTGAAGCGTTCCACAGCCATGTCATAACGTTTACGGGCCTCTTCGGTGCGAGCACGGTTCTCGCTGTCGGCGGCCAGACGGTTTTTTGTCGTGGCATAAAGACCTGTTGCTGTACTTAAAAGCTCCGAGACTCCGTTTTTGTCGGTAACAAGCTGCTCGGTGTCGGGGTCTGGGTCACATTCTTCCAGTTTCAAAGCCATACGGCACTCGGCAATGGCCTTGAACGCAGTGTTGAGGGCATCGGAGGCGGATTTGAGACTGGCATCGACATCGGCAACCCGTTTGCGAGCCGGCTCGAGCAAGTCCTTTTGACCTATCAACTGTTCCAAATCGGTTTGGGAGCTTCCTGTCGCCTCATACCATTCGTGCAATACAGTGTCGAGACTCTTTTCCTTTTCCTCCAACTCTTTGACAGAGTCGTGCAACTGGGCTACAATCGAAAGGAGTTGGTGCCAGTCGGCCAATTCAATCGGTTGGGGAGGCTGCTGGGGTTCCACGGTTTGCAGCCAAACAGGGTAATATACCTCGACTTGAAGCTTCAAATCCTCCATCTCCCTGCACTGTTCCGTCTGTTTTTCGAGCAACTCCGCCGCCTTTTTGTAAGCCTCTTCCCTTTGTTTATACTCAGTGGCTTCTTTTTCAATATTGTCGGCGGTGGTTTTTACATTCTCACTCCAACCTTGGTAGTTTGAGCCTAAGCGTTCAGTGATTTGCTCCTTGATTTCATTCAAGGCGCGGGCTATTTCCTCGAGTTGTGTGGAATGGTTTTTGATGCTTTGACGGTTCTGCTCCAACTGCGATTGGGCGACATGTTCGGCCGCAACGGCATCGGTATGTTTATTTACCAACTGTTCTTTCTCCTTTTGCAAAGACTGAATTTGCTTTTGCAAAGTTTCGGCCTGCAACAGTCGTTGTTTCAGTGCTTCCTTTTGTTCAGAGAGTTCGGCGAGCTTGGTCTCCACCCTTGCGGGGAGGGTATCGTCGTACTCCCAACCCTCGCTACATACATCTTTTTTGAGTTGATCCTCGGCATCGCGACATTCGCTTTGTTGTTTAGCTAAAGCCTTGGTTTGGGCATCGTATTGCCCGTTAAGCCGGTCATGGAGGCTCTTCGCCTGGTCGCGGCTGTCGGTGGCTTTATCCAATGCCTGACGGGCTTCCTGCAAGGCATTTTCGAGGGGAGACAAAAGATGGACGAAGTCTTCATCACAGTGTATCTCATGAAGGGGTTGTCCGCAAAGGGGGCAGGTGTCGGCATGTTCGGCAACCAAACGCCGGCGCAGGGCTTTCAAGTCCTCTTCGAGACCGAACTTTAGGGTGTTGTACTGAGTGAGACAGGTGTCGTGGTTCTTTTTTGCTTGTTGGAAACTGGTTTCGGAGGTGTCGAGGTCGTGCTTGGCGGCATCGAGCTGTTTATGATGTTCCTCCAATTGGACATTCATCTTGGCAAGTTCTTCGCGACGGCGGTCAAGGTCGGAATACCTCTCTTTCCACTTGGTGCAAAGAGACCACTGGTTGTTCAACAACTCCAGTGATTGGTTGGCGGAATCGGGGTCGAGACGAGTGCGCTGTTCAGTAATGCTGTCAACGTTTTTTTGTTTCTCTGTCACCGCTGCCGCTGCCTGCCGCGAAGCACTCTGTGCCTGAGCCAAAGTGCTTTCCAATTGAGGAGTTTTCGCTTCTTCGGCACCCTTGGCTTTTTTGTGTCGGTTTTGATCTTCCTGTCTATTGGTGAAGGTGTTCAAGAGCAGTATTATTTCGGCCGCACGCCTATACATTTCTACCCGGTCGGCTCTTTGGTCCAGCCACGCCTTCTCCTGCTCGAGCGATGTTTCACGGGAGGAATTCTGCTGCTCTTGCCAAAGCAAGAAAGCCGAAAGGGTGAGGTGGCGTTGGCGACAACGTTCCAACTTCACCTTGTTCTGGGCTATCATATTGGCCGCATCGTGTTTTGCCTTGAGGGTTTCGCGCTGCTGCTCGGTTTTGTCCCAACTGTCCACCAATTGTTTCATAGCCTTGAACTCGTCGCTGTCCATAAAGGAGTGCGTGTCTTCGATTTTCTGTTGTGCCTGGGCGGCCTGGGCACGGCTGTCGCGGATGCGCAATGAAATTTGAAGCCGGTTGTCAAGTTCGCGCAACTGTTTTTCGAGCCGGGTTTTGTTCTCCTCCTCCTGTTTGCAGCGATGTTGCAGCTCGTCAACCTGTTCGGAGGTAAGAAGGTGACTCTGCTCAGTATTTAAGGCAACTTCAGCCAATTCCTTGTCTTTCTTTGTCCTGTCGAAAATGGACTTAATTGCATTGCCATAGACAGTGAAAATTTCGGTATTGGTAAGTTGCTCGAGAATTTCTTCGCGCTCTTTCTTCTCACCGCAGAGAAAAGAGGCGAACTGCCCCTGGGCAAGCATTGCCATGCGGTTGAACTGCTTGAACGAAAGGCCTATGGCCTTCTCAATCTGGTTGTCGCGACTATCTACCTTCTCCCAATCGCCGTTGCCGGTTTTGACAGTCCATTTGGGCGTGGCATGGTCACCGGTACGTTTAAGGCCCAACTCAAGGCGTGCATGGTAATCAATGCCGTCGTTTCCCTCAAAGACAACCTCGCTATAACAGTCATCCTTGTGTGATATGCCGATGCGGGTGTATTGTCCTATGTCGTTGATGCCGATGGGTTCCTTGGCATCCTTTGTGGCACGGAAAAAGTTCTGTTTCGAGTCGGTGACATCCTTGATGCGCGGAGTGGTTTTGTATAGGGCAAGACAGATGCCGTCGAGCAGGACAGACTTGCCCACGCCGGTGTCGCCCGAAATAAGGAAAACGGGGGCTTGAGAGCCGGACACCCCGTCGACTAAATCGGTCTCGAAATTAATGTCGGCTTTTTCGATAGAGGCGATATTACGCAGGTGCAGTTCCTTAATCTTCATGGGATGGAGTGTTAGGGGTTTCGGTCTGGCGACGAAGCTCTGCCTCTACTTCCTGAAAGGCTTGTGCCAGGTCGTCGATATCCAGTTCGGGGTAATGGCTTTGGGTTTGTCGGATAAACTCCATGGGGTCGGTCATCTGCTGCAATTCGGCCACCTGAAAGACCGGCTTGTCCTCTTCCTCCACCGTTTCAGGGACATTGGTTTCAATCCTTTTGGGGTTGTAGCGGATTTCCTCGCCATAGGGTTCAATAATACGGTATATCTGCTGGTCGAAATCGGCAGGGATGGCGGCATGGTAATCCATTGTGAGCCGGAAGTATCCAGAGCCTGTCTCTTCAGCAAATTGTTTTACGGCAGCGAGAGCCTCGTCGGCGGTGGCGGCAGCACCTGTGCGGGGAAGTTCATAGAAATGGCGCAGTTCATCAATTCGGAGCCTTGTCACCGTCACCATACCACCATGTCGGTCAATATCCACAAGACTGACGCTGTGAGGATATTTCTCATCACAACTGACGTGCAGGGGACTGCCCGAATAACGCACAACACCGGCGAGATAGGTGCTGACGGGTTCTTGCTCGTCGGGGTGGCCAATGGTTTGCGGACGATGGATATGGCCGAGAGCCATATAGTCGAAGCCAGTGCCCAAGTCGTCGAGGGGAACTGTTTGCAGATGGCCAATATCGAAACCATGGCCGGTGAAATCGGAACCGGATACAGCCATGTGCCCCATAAGCACCACTGGTTTCTGCTCGATGTTTTGCCGAGCCACATAGTCGAGGAGAGCCTGCACCACATCCTTGCGTGTAACCGTGACGAAAGGCATGGCAATCACAAACCCCTGAGGTATTTCCACAACATATTCCCGTTGCCAGCCATCCAGACGGCTGAGACAATCGGAGGCAGGGGGAAGCCCCACCAACTTGACATTCCCCAGACTCCAGACAGCGTTGTCGGCATGGATGCGCGAAGCAGAATCGTGATTGCCTGCCACGATGACCAGTGCCATGTCGGAAAAGGCTTTATGGAGCGAGACAAAATACTCGTTGAAACGGCGTTTGGTGTTGGCACCCGGTTGCTGAATGTCGAAAATGTCGCCGCTTACCAGCAATGCGTCGGGGCTATAGGTGCGGCACCACTCTTCCAACTGACAAAAGAAATGGTCGTGTTCATCTTCGCGGGTGTAGTTTTGATACATCACCTGCCCTAAGTGCAAATCGGCTGTATGCAATATTCTCATGATGGATTGTGCTGCTTGGGAGATATGAATAATCCCCGTGCTGCCCAGAGAGGAGAACGGGGATTGTATGGACTGACGAAAGAATACTATTTCAGATTGGCCAGAGCATCCTTGATGCGGCGGAGAGCTTCGCGAAGGATGTCCTCGCTGGTGGCGTAGCTGAGGCGGATACATGAATCGTCGCCAAAAGCGGAACCCATGACAGTGGCCACGTTGGCTTCGTTGAGGAGATAGAAGGCCATGTCGGTGGAGTTTTCAATCTTGGTGCCGTTGAAACTCTTGCCATAATAGGAGCTGACATCAGGGAAGAAGTAGAAAGCACCTTGCGGCAGACGGACTTTGAGGCCGGGGATTTCGCAAAGGAGTTGGTAGACCATGTCGCGACGCTGACGGAAGATGTTGCGCATGTTGATGATGTCCTCGCTGGTGGCGGGATCCATCTGCATGGCACGTACGGTGGCCTTCTGAGCAATGGAGCAGGTGGCACTGGTCACCTGGCCTTGGAGTTTGTTGCAAGCTTTGGCAATCTCGAGCGGAGCAGCGATGAAACCGATACGCCAGCCAGTCATAGCAAAGCCCTTGGCGACACCGTTGACGGTGATGACACGGTCTTTGACCTCGGGGAACTGGGCGATGCTTTCGTGTTTGCCTACAAAGTTAATGTGCTCATAAATCTCGTCGGCCATGATGAAAAGGTTCTCGTGTTTGGCCACCACTTCGGCGATGCCTTTCAGTTCCTCCTTGGTGTAGAGCATACCCGTGGGGTTGCTGGGGCTGGAGAACATGATGAGCTTGGTTTTGGGGGTGATGGCAGCCTCGAGTTGCTGAGGAGTCACTTTGAAATCGTTTTCGAGGGCGGTCTTGACATAGACGCATTTGCCTTCAGCCACGCGCACAATCTCTTTGTACGACACCCAGAAGGGGGTGGGGATAATCACCTCGTCGCCGGGGTTGACAAGGCACTGCACCACCTGATAGATGCTCTGCTTGGCACCGGTGGAGACAACAATTTGCTCGGGCTTGAAATCCAAGTTATTGTCGCGTTTGAATTTCTGGCACACAGCCTCACGAAGGTCGGCATAGCCGGGGACGGGAGGATAGTGAGTGAAATTGTCGTCGATGGCTTGCTTGGCAGCCTCTTTGACAGTTTCGGGGGTGTTGAAATCAGGCTCACCAATGGAAAGGCTGATAACATCTTTGCCCTGAGCTTTGAGTTCGCGGGCTTTGTTGGTCATGGCCAGCGTCTCGCTCTCGGCCATGTTGAGAATTCTATTACTAATGATGCTCATGATACTTAATTATTGTTTAGGCTGCAAAGATACGTATTTTTTTTGTATTAGTGAGGTTTCAAAAAAAAATTGTATATTTGTATTTTGAATTATATACTATAACAGCATACATAATAACAACATAAACAACTGTAAATTATGGCAAAAGAAATGACAGATGCCGAGGCTCAGAGACTCGAAAAATTAAAGATTCTACAGAGTACACTTGATAAGATTGAAAAAAATTACGGTAAAGGCTCCGTTATGAAATTAGGCGACCGCGCATCAGAGAAGGTCGATGTCATTTCCACGGGGAGCATCAACCTTGATGCCGCCCTGGGCGTGGGAGGGTTTCCCAAAGGTCGTATCATAGAGATTTTTGGACCGGAATCGTCGGGAAAAACTACTTTGGCAATACACGCCATAGCCGAATGTCAAAAGTCGGGCGGAATAGCTGCCTTTATCGATGCAGAACACGCTTTTGACAGTTTCTACGCCAAGAAACTGGGTGTGGATATCGACAATCTGTTGGTGTCGCAGCCTGACAATGGCGAGCAGGCCCTTGAGATTGCCGACAATCTGATACGCTCCGGTGCAATAGACATTATCGTGGTTGACTCTGTGGCCGCACTGACTCCCAAAGCCGAGATAGACGGCGAGATGGGTGACTCGAAAGTGGGTCTACAGGCAAGGTTGATGAGTCAGGCCATGCGTAAACTCACCTCCACTATCAGCAAGACCAATTGCTGCTGCATCTTCATCAACCAATTGCGCGAGAAGATAGGTGTTCTCTTCGGCAACCCCGAAACCACTACGGGCGGCAATGCATTGAAGTTCTATGCCTCGGTTCGTGTTGACATACGGCGCATACAGGCCATTAAGGACGGTGACCAGAACGTGGGCAACCGTGTAAAGGTGAAGATTGTGAAGAACAAAGTGGCACCGCCTTTCCGCACTTGCGAGTTCGACCTTATGTTCGGGGAGGGTATTTCGAAGTTGGGCGAAATCATCGACCTGGGTGTTGAAAACGAAATCATCAAGAAGAGCGGGTCGTGGTTCAGCTATGGGGACACCAAGCTGGCTCAGGGACGAGAAGCTCTCAAACAGGTTTTGCGCGACAACCCGGATTTATGCGAGGAGCTGGAGACCAAAATACGCGCCTGCTTAAAAGAGAAATCAAATCTGTAATGAAACGGATACTGACATTAACTGCCCTGCTGCTTGCAGGCGTATATGGCTATGCCCAAAACGATAAAGTGGACGACAGCCTTTATTACGCCTATAGTGCCATCGACGACACAGTGGAATACCATGCTCCGAAAAGAAACCCTATCTATTATTTCGGCAACCCGTTTAACGACCATTTTGCCGAAATAAGACTTTTTGCCGGTCCTTATGATGCCGGTGTCGGGCTTGACTATACCTATTTACCCGAAGTGTGGGGTTTTAACTTGTCGGGAAACATTGGCTTTGCCAATCTGTGGCTTTCGGGCGGCACCAGTTACCGGCTTTCGAAACCCTGGAGCAACAACGACTGGCACCTTTATGGAAACGTCGGCATTTGCTGTGAGGATGGAAGTTTCAGACACATCAGACCCACCCTCGAGGCCGGCATACGCTGGGCTTCGCCCGAAGGAATAAGACATTTTTGCTACTCGAGCGGGACATTGGGGGTGATGACTAACTTTGACGGAGTGTATTTCACTTTGGGATTTGGACTCTCGGTGGGTGCATTATTCTCTCTTGTATTACTATTGTTATGATTTTATGGGCCATAAATAACTGAAAACGATGTATGTGATTGACGAGGCTCGCGAAGAGCAAGAAATTCAGACCAAGTACGAGGAATTATTGGCAGCCTGCCGTAAGAATTCCCCCCTTACTCAAAAACAGGAGGATGAAATATTCCGTGCCTTTTCTTTGGCAAAGAAAGCTCACGCCGGAACACGTCGCAAATCAGGGGAACCCTATATTTTCCACCCTCTTGCGGTGGCGCTTATAGCCGTACAGGAGGTGGGGCTCGGACCCATTGCCGTGGTATGTGCACTGCTGCACGATGTGGTGGAGGATACCGACATAACCCTTGACCAAATACGTACTATTTTCGGCAACCGGGTGGCTGTCATTGTTGACGGTGTGACAAAAATAGAAGACGTACTCATTATGCAGCAAACAGCATCGAAGCAGGCCGAGAACTATCGAAAGATATTGCTCTCGATGTGTAACGATGCTTACGTTATCTTCCTCAAGCTATGCGACCGCCTGCACAATATGCGTACGCTTGAGGCCATGAAGGACACCAAGAAACTGGCTATTTCGTCCGAGACACAATACCTATACATTCCCTTGGCCCACCGCCTTGGTCTTTACGCCATCAAAACGGAGTTGGAAGAACTTGTGATGAAATATACCAACCCGGAGAAATACAATGAAATTGCTGCACTTATCAACCAGAGTGCTGGAACGGAAGAGAAACTGAAGGGATGCTTTACCGAAAAGGTGACCCGGATGCTTGATGCCAACGGATATAAATATCATATCAAGACCCGCATCAAATCCGTCTACAGCTGTTGGAAGAAGATGGAGCGCAAAGGGGTGAAATTTGATGAGATTTTCGACCTTTACGCCATGCGAATTATCCTGGATGTCCCCCTGGAGAACGAGAAATCGGAATGTTTTAAAGTCTACTCCCTCATCTCCTCCGTGTTTCCGCCCGACCCCACCCGGTTCCGCGACTGGATTACTACTCCCAAGACCAACGGATACGAATCGCTGCAAACCACTGTCATGACCCCCATAGGGCAATGGGTTGAGGTACAAATACGCACTGAGCGAATGGATGTGATTGCCGAGAAAGGCATGGCGGCCCACTTTCTCTACAAAGAAGCCCACCCCGAAGAGAATATCGAGAACAGCCCTGTGGAGATATGGCTACAACAAATCCGCAGCTCGTTGGAGAATACAGAGAAGAACGCTCTCGACTTGGTAGAAGAGTTTAAGGAAACCTTATATATTAAGGAAATATATCTTTTCACCCCCAAAGGCGACATGATAAAACTACCCGCACATTCCACAGTGCTTGATTTTGCCTTTGCCATACACACTAACCTCGGCATCCAATGCATGGGAGCCAAGGTCAATGGTAAGGTGGAGCCCATCAACCACGTGCTGCGTGCCGGGGAACAGGTGCAGATACTCACCAGCCGCAAAACCCATCCCACCGACGAATGGCTCACAATGGTCCACACCTCGCGTGCCAAAGAAGCCATCAAAGACTACCTGCGCAGCCAGCGAAAAGGTTATCGCGACGAAGGGGAACTCAGATTGAAAGAGATACTCAAATCGCTCCGCATCAAACATTCCGACGCTGTCGTCGGACAAATCAAACGCTATCTGGGACTGAAGAGCAATACCGACCTTTACTTCCAGCTGGCCATGGGCATCACTACCCAAAACGACATTGCACAATGCTTTGGTAAAGGCTTTAACCCCAACCACAACACCTACTTCATGGGCGAGTACATCTCGCTTTTCGACAAGGACAGCACCGCCATCAACCGAAACTCTACCTCAACAGGAAACAACCAAAGGTCGTTCCTGCTTGACGAGGAGTATGAACGCTACGCCACCGAGCCCGCCCCCTGCTGTAAACCTGTTCAGGGAGACAATGTCGTTGGCATTGTAACCGATGGCAAAATCATGGTACACCGCACAAACTGCAAGGTGGCCATGGACGAAATGGCCAACCACGAGAACCATATTGTCCGTGCCCGCTGGCGCCCAGGAGAACATGTGGCACTGCTCTCCGGTATCGCATTCACCGCCCTCGACCGCAAAGGACTCCTGCAGGACATCACGGGGGTCGTCACTGGCGAGATGGATCTCAACATGCGAGCCATCACCCTCGAAGCCGTGGAAGGCATTGTGCGTGGCATCATCATGCTCTACGTACTGAATCTTGACAATCTCAACCACTTGTTAGAGAATCTCGAAAAACTTGAAGGCATTGAGGAGGTGCGCCGTCTATGACCGATAACGATATCCAGGCTTTTAAACGCCTTGGCGACATCCTTGACATATTACGCCAGAAATGCCCATGGGACCGTGTGCAGACCATGGAGAGCCTGCGCTACCTCACCATTGAAGAGACCTATGAACTGAGCGAGGCCATTCTCAACCTCAACAGTGGCGATGAAGCCCCGCAAGAGATGAAGAAAGAACTCGGCGACCTTTTCATGCATCTGCTCTTCTATACCAAGATTGCAGAGGAGAAACAACTCTTCTCCACTGCCGATGTGCTTAATGCCATTTGCGACAAACTCGTCAGCCGTCATCCCTTCATCTTCCAGCCCGACACCTACGACGGCGAAAGCTGGGAACAAATCAAGATGCACGAGGGACGCAAATCGGTCCTCGAAGGGGTGCCCGCCAGTCTGCCCCCTCTTGTCAAAGCCGTTCGACTGCAAGAGAAAGCCGCCGGCATAGGGGTCGAACCTGTCCTTGCTGACGGACAGGACGCAACCACCCAGACTCCCCTGCCCGATGAAACGCCTACCGAAGAGACTTTTGGCAACCTGCTTTTCAATCTCATCCACTGGGCACACGACCACGGCATCAACGCCGACACAGCACTTGCACGTGCCAACCTACGGTTTCAGGATAAAGTAAAAGCCTTCGAGCAACAAACAGCCAACAACTAACACTCCTTACTCCACGTCCATTTCTCTGCGCATCAATCGCAGCGTGTCGCGGGTGTTCGAGTTAGGATAATATACTTGGATCGCTTCACATGTGTTCTGGGACAGGTCTGCTATCCAATAAAGAACATCCTTTGGCATAAATAACTCTGTGACACCATCAACCGTACACCCCTCCCCACGGGGAATTGCTGAGTCATCCAATGCAAACCAGAATTGTCGTCAACATACGAAAAGCGATTGACCTATGCATCCTCAAACTGAATTCTTGACACTTCAAAGAAACGTCTCCCCTTGATACCCGAAAGAATTGTATCAACCGTTTCAAGATTCACCATCAAACTGAACGTGCTATCAACATATTTGAATGGCAAACCCTGTATGGCTAACATTTGCTTTTAAATTTCTACTCTTATTTATTTTCGTTATTTTATAAGAACTTGATATAGTGTACCACCTTGTTCGCAAAATCCTCATAGTTATTGTGAATTACAGCTGACGAAAAATTACCGAATTGAATAGGAGATTCACAAACTTGAAAATCGTCACTATGCTCATAGTAATTTTTGTATCCATCTCGGTCATAAATATTCCCATCTATTTCAGGCAGATGTATAACAAATAATAAAGTTTTTGTAGGTGTGTGTATTGATGTTTGGATATCATCTTTTGATAAGGTCAAATATTTCTTTGAATTATGATTAGTGAACTCTTCCCATTTTTTGATAACTCCTTTTTCATTATAATATGGTAGTTTGTCCGGAATAATGAATATTTGAAAATAAGGAATATTGGCACATCGGATATTTGCAGTCTCTCCCAACATGTTTTCAAAGTAGTTATTGGAGTTTTGAGAATAATTCTGCATAACAAATTTCACTCCAATGCCTGCTATTGGGGTACAGCCTTTAAGGATAGTTATATCTACAACCTTTTCGATGTAACGGCCATCTAATTTCATTTCTTTTCCGTTGCCTACACCTAATGATTGTACATAATATCCTGGGCCAAGTCTCGATTTCATATCTCTGGCGATGGCACCATGCAGGATTTTCAGTTTCTCATTGCTGCGTGACCCTGTTTCAAGGAACTTTTTAAAAGAGTTCCCGACTACCATTAGAAATTCTTGATTGTCCATATCTTTCTGTTAATTTATAGTTTAAAAATTGTTCCAAATCTTTTGATGAAAATGTATAATATCCACCACTCTTATAGTTCTTTAGTAGACTTATATAGCTAATAAAATCCTTTGAGAGTAGTAACTGTTTAATTGTGTCAAATTCGATATCGGTCAAAATATAAAGACCACTATATATTCCACAGCCTTCTGGAATATATTCCAGCCGTATGCTATTTATGTCTTTAATAATTGTATTGATAGCATACTTCTTTTGGGACACGTCTCTCAAAGCCTGGGTGCGTCCGAAAAGATACCAGTATTTGTCCTCCTCAATGTCTCTACCTTTTGATAGTCTATCTTTATGAGATAATAAATGATAATATGCGGATTCATTTTTCATGAAATCATTTAGTGGTAAAGGTTTTCCAATATTATCGTAAGGGTATATGCATCTGCTCCATTTTCCTGTTGATGCCTTTAAGATGTCAATAGTACCCTTTTTAAAATCAAAATCTCCAATAAATATTTTATCTGCAAGTGTGGCAAATCCATTTTTCACAGATACGTAAGGATAACAATACGTGGATTTGATATTCTTTAGGAGGATAAGGCTTTCTTTATTTGAGAAATAGTAGTTTTTTCCAATCAGTATTTCATCGTACATCAATTTGTCTTGGAAACACATTTCTTTTTTTATCCCGTCATAAACATAGTAGTCAATATTATTAACTCGTATTGTTCGATTGAAACGAGAGATAAGGGTATATGTAGTAGCTTCAAATGGTTGGAAATGTTCTAAATCAATAACTCCTGTCAAGTTATGATGAAACCAAATATATTCTCGGAGACTCTTGCCTGCTAAACTATTTAACCAAGAACTAGGAGTTATCAAACACATTTTTCCATTTTCTGCCAACATGTTGAATCCTATCTCGAAGAATACTATATACAGGTCTGTCATGCCGCCTTCAGCGAATTTAAACTTTTTCACTGATGCATAGTTTTCCTCAAGATTATGGACTCGAACATAGGGTGGATTACCAAATACAAAATCCATTCTACCATTATATTGGTCAATAGTTAAAGTATCTGCATTCAGGATGTCCCAATTCACATCAATAATTCCATACTGTTCAACAACATGATTAAGATTACTGATACAAGCATTCTTTTCATCAGAATCTAATTCAATGCCATGAATATATGTCTCCAAATCATGTTTCAACCTGGATAGACTCTGCTCTTGATTAAGGAAAAAAGTACAATAACGTCTTACTATCTCAATAAGGAATGCACCATCACCGCAACTATTGTCAATGACATGTTTCTGCAGGAGGTAGTTATTGTTATAACCCCCAAAATCCAATATGGAATTAACTAAATAGTAGGGCGTATAAACGCGCCCATGTTGTTTGACTGCCTTTGCCATACGCAACTTTTTTTGCGTTTGGCAATTTGTCCCCTACGAATACAGTGCGCGGGCATTTTTGCCTTAACACTGCGGTCGTAGGAAACCGATTACACAGACAAAACGCCCACGCGGTGGGTGTTTACAATCTGTTCTCGGTGTAATAATGAAATTTCCTACGTTTCAGTGTTACTCGAACAAATAGCAAACGCTATGAGTTAATATGTTGTTTATTTATGTTCTATATCATCATGTATAATTTGTTTTTGACGGTGCAAAGTTACGGAAAATATTTGACATGTAAGGAAATTAAGTTGGTCTGGACAGATTAAGTATGTATATATCTATTCTTTAAAGAATCATTTATTCCTGACGGAAAGGTTGTTCCCATTGTGATGGGTATCTTATTTACAGCTCTTATGAAACAGAATTGCATTCTGCCTCATAAGAGTTTACAAATTTGCAATCTTGCTGCAAAAAACGACTGACTCACTCATAAAACCATGTCCCTGCCGTACATGGCAGGAACATAGTTATTTATTCTCTAATCACCGTGACCGTACCATCGGGGTTTACTTTCAGTATGCGGCTGGAGCCTGTGGCGGTGTGACGGAATTCGGGCAGGTCGGGCAGGCAACAATCCACCCGTCGCTTCAGTTCTTCCGCTATGTCAGCATAACTACCCGGTGAAGGATGGCCAGAGAGGTTGGCTGAAGTGCTCACTATCGGATGGCCGAGCTGCCTCAGCAGTTCCTGGCAGAAGGCCATCTTCGGCACACGCACACCCACTGTGCCGTCGGCAGCCAGCAGGTTCACCGGCAAGGGCAACATCACATACCGAGCGGGCACCACCACCGTTGTAGGCCTGTCACTCTCCAACAGCAGGGTCTTCACCTCCTGCGGAACATCGGGCGAAAGCATATCAGACGCCACCAGAATAAGCATCGACTTGCTGTGGTCGCGCCCCTTGATGGCATAGACCCGCTCGATGGCGGAGGCATCAAAAGCATCGCACCCGATACCCCAAATGGTGTCGGTGGGATAGAGCAGAGTTTGCCCTTGCTTGAGGGCTGTAAGGGCGGTTTGGATGGGGTCTTTCACCATGTTTTTTTGTTAAATTTTTTTGCAAAGATACGAATTATTCAGATTTATTCGTATCTTTGCATGGTAAAATAATTCGCTATAGTTGATTGTAACAAATTCAAATTATTAATAATCAAAAATGTACTATTATGAACAGTATCATTAATCTTTGGGAGACCAACCGCCCGTTATGTGTTTTAATAGGCGTTATCATCATTGTCATCCCATTTTTAATTTACTACATTCGCAAAGCGAGGAAAGAACACCCCAAGGGACTCATTGCGGCAGCCTTGAGCAACATGGGCGAGCGTTTCGGCTACTACATCATGAATGCCGTGCTCGTACTCTTCATCTGCTCCAAATTCGGTATATCCGATGAGGTGTCGGGCATTATGTTCTCCGTCTTCTACTTCCTGATTTATGTGCTTAGTCTGCCCGGCGGCATCATTGCCGACCGCACGCAGAACTACAAGAGCACCATTATCTGGGGTAT
>JAEEGL010222764.1_pt1 | contig 20073 bp, 19 predicted proteins | sample 9134231 | NCBI WGS metagenome assembly JAEEGL01 (sample SAMN16246548, study PRJNA631951) | gut metagenome | biome: gut microbiome; feature: rumen; material: fiber-attached | host: Bos | place: Iran: Karaj | collected 2018-10
AATGGAGGGTACACCTTATTTATTTAAGGAAAGCCAGCTCTTGTCCCGAAAGCTTCGTTTCAGCGACAGGCGGCAGGTCTTCTGACTTACTCACTTATTCTGGTCGCCTTCCCGAAAGACAAGGTTTTCAGTGGCATAATGACCAGCGTGAAGAGCTTACAGCAGCGGGAACTGTACGGGATTCTCACCCGATTCCCTATTGAGCCTTGCGGCACCGCTTATCGGCGGCAAAGATACAGCATTTTCAACAAAAAGTATATAAGTTCCGAGAAAAAGTATTTATTTTTGCAGATTAATTCTTGAACAGACTAATGAAACAACACCTTCCATGAAGAAAGCTTTTATACTTATCGCTGCCTTGGTTTGCATAAGTGGCATAGCCCACGCCCAAGATGTCTATTTCGCTGGCAACGCCGACACGATAGGCAAGATTTGGAAAAACGACACGCTGATTTACAGTATATCAGATAGTATCAGCATCAAATTGAACGACCTGCAACCGAACCATAACGGTACAGTTTACACCGCAGGCTACGCTTACGACTATTCACAAGGATTTGTGTTGGGGCGCATTTGGACAAACGAATCATGCATCTTCACATCCGACACCAACACTTTCTTTGATCATTTAGTCATTAACGACGAAGGTTGGACAGCTGCAGGTGGCAACACCGTGTGGCACAACGGTGAAACCTTGTATACCTACACCTATGGAGAGGAGAGTTGCCACATCAATAGCATTGCCATCAACAAGACCAACAACGATTTTTTTGCAGGAGGCACCATCGAAACCTTGGAAGGAGACTTTTTTGCCTGCATTTGGGAAAACGACACCATATTATGGCTTGAAGAGCAGATTTCAAGCGTTGAAGACATCTGCTTTGATGGAGAAAACCTTTATGCCGCCGGTTTCTTCAATGACGGCGACACTTGGTATGGCATCATCTGGCAAAACGACTCTATCCTAGTGCAAACTGAAAACGCCAATTTCTATTCCATTGCATCCTACGAGGGCAACCTTTATTGGGCAGGAATCCAAAACGACACAGCATACGTTTGGCAAGACGACGAAATACTTTACACACATCCTAACTACACGGAAATCAACAACTTAATAGCAAACGAGTTTGGTATTTATTATTCAGGTTCATACGATGGTACCGCTACCGTGTTTAAAGACGGGGAGATTCTCTACCAACCCGAGGGCTGCTCAAACATTATCGGTCTCGGCGTGATTCCTTCAGAAGTTCCCCAACCCACCTTCACCCTCACCGTCGGGGTTGACAGCCTCGGTGGCGGCACTGTCACCGGCGGTGGCACCTACCATTATGGTGACACGGCCACCATTGAAGCCATTCCCTACACGGGATACGAGTTCCTGTATTGGAACGACGGCATCGTCACCAACCCGCACGACATCATCATCACTCAGGACACCACTTTCACCGCCCATTTCAACCGTTACGCATACACCATCGAGACTGCGGTAGTACCCATCAACTCCGGCACTGTGGCTGGGGGTGGCACCTACCCTTACGGCAGCACCATTACCTTGGAAGCCATTGCTAACAGCGGTTACGAGTTCATCCATTGGAGCGACAGTATCACCGACAACCCACGCGACATCGTGGTCACGCAAGATAGCAGTTTCGTTGCTATGTTCAGTCTACGCCAATATACCATCACCGTCGTTTCTGATCATCCCGAATGGGGCTCAGTGACAGGCGGCGGCACATTCAACTTCGGAGACACCATTCAGATTGCAGCAACAGCCAACCTTGGCTTTGAGTTCGTCAGTTGGAATGATGACGACACTGACAATCCTCGTGAAATCATCGTCACCGAAGACATCACTTATACTGCTCATTTTGGCATCCAGCAATGCTTTATTGACACGAAGGTCGACCCAGAAGGGGCTGGCACCATCAATGGCGGCGGCACCTATGACTATGGCTCTACGGTATATCTGACAGTCCATAACAACATCGGTTATGAGTTCGAAAGTTGGGAAGATGGCACTATTGATAATCCTCGGACCATCTTCGTGGAAGGCGATGCCGTCTATACTGCCAAATTCTCTCCACTTCCATACGAAATCACTACCGAAAGCAATCCAGTGGAAGGTGGTACGGTAAGTGGCGCAGGCACTTATGACTACGGTACAATTGCCACTCTGATTGCCACTCCCAATGAGAATTACTCTTTCCTCTGCTGGAGCGACGGTATCGTCAGCAACCCTCGACATATCACTGTGACTGGTAATGCCCACTATAAAGCCCTGTTCCACCTCAACGGCACACCGCAATACACCCTAACCGTAACCGCCAACGACCCAACCTTAGGTACCGTCTCCGGCAGCGGCACATATCCTCAAGGTGCAACTATCGAGATCAGTGCAGCACCCAATGTCGGTGCCATCTTTTCGCGTTGGGACGACGGCAGCACCGACAATCCGCGCCTTATCACCATAACACAAAACATGGAAATCATTGCCATCTTTGAAAAGATAGAGACTTACACCATTACCGTAAGAGCGGAGAGTCCCTTACTTGGCACCACCTACGGCAGCGGTGTCTATCCCCTCAACCAAGTCATCAATATCGGGGCGACTCCAAATTCCGGTTTCTTCTTCTCCGGCTGGCAAGACGGCAATATGGACAACCCACGCACAATCATTGTGACAGGTAATGCTGAATATATAGCCTCGTTTGCTCAAAATCCAATAGCAACTTACACCATAACCGTGTATTGCAACGAAACTCAAGGCTTCATCCTTGGAGCTGGCTCCTATATCGCCGGAAGCACAGCTACCATTGCGGCAATCCCTGCCGATGGCTACGTTTTCTCAAGATGGAGCGATGATACCACTGACAATCCCAAGGAAATCCTTGTAGACCATGACATCCTACTGTCAGCTTTTTTTGACCAAGTTGGTATAGACGAAAATGGCCTTGGCCATATCAAGCTTTTCCCTAATCCCGCCACCGACAAGATTCGCATTGAAGGACTGGAAGGCAAGTATATGGTTCAGATTTACAACTCTTCCGGAATGCTCATTAACACTTTTAGCATCAATGGTGACGATGAAATCTGTATTGAAAACCTTTCAGCTGGCTTATACATCATCCGCATTAATGGACTCGCAATGAAGTTGATGAAAGAGTAATGAGCAGCCAAAACAGGAAAAGGTGAGCCTTGCACAAGACTCACCTTTTTCATATATGGGAAAGCATCTTTTATTTTGTCACCACAAATTTCAACGTCTCGCTACGCGACTCCGATACCGCGTTGATGAAATATATGCCCTCGTTCAGCGTGTTGAGATAACGCTCAAACGACGTGTGATTCAAACCGTTGAAGCTATAGGAATACAGTTTGTGACCCATAACGTCAAAAACAGTCAGTTCAGCCTTGTGGGCATCATTCAGCACAACATGCACATCGCCATTGGAGGGATTGGGGTACACAGTAATGATATGGGCAGGAGTACTACCTATCGGATCCTCCACGTTCAACAATTCCAAAGCCAGACTGAAGTCAGGAATGCCATAACCATATTGGTTGTCGGGATTATCAGTATGGTCGCTGCTGGAACGAATGACATCGCATATCTCTTGGACAGAAGAATAAGGACGAGCCTGACGCAAGCAAGCCACAGCACCAGCCAGCACTGGCGTGGCAAACGAAGTACCGTTGCCATTGTAATAGGGCCACCAGTCGCCGTAACCAGAAGCCACATATGTGCCTTCGCCCATTGCCATCACATCAGGTTTGATGCGTCCATCGTAGGTCGGACCCACCGAACTGAAAGAAGCACGATGGCCGTTGGCATCGACAGCACCGACGGTCACGATATGCTCGGCATCGGCTGGGATGCCCAAAGTGCAAGTACCACCACCTTCATTGCCAGCGGCATTCATGCAGATCATACCACGTGAAGCAGCAATTTCCGCGCCGATTGACATAGGAGCCGTTTGACCATCGAAATGCTCAAAAGGATGGTCCCACTGACTCATGTCGAAACCAATGTAGCCCAAAGAAGTGGAACACACGTCCACACCCAAGCTATCGGCATATTCGGCACCCGACACCCAATTGTATTCCTCGATGATGTTTTCTGAGTCGCCATCCTCAGTATGGATCAAGTAATAGGACGCCTTGGGAGCCGTTCCCACCATATTGTTGGGGTCATAAGCAGCCATGGTGCTCAAGCAGGAAGTGCCGTGTGTGCTTTGCGTATAGACTGAGGGAGAGCCATACACGAAGTCACGAGTGCCCAACAGGCGGCCTTCTTCGCGCATGTTGTCGAAACAGGACGTCTCTTCAGTGCCCTGGAAACCGCCATCGAGGACAGCCACGATGACACCAGTGCCGTCAAAGCCCATCTCATGCAAGATGTCAACATTCAACTGCTTCACCTGAGCCTCAGCTCCACCGTAATAACCTCTCGTGCCACGATTGGACTCAGCAGAAGGCTTCATCTCGTTGGCCAACCAACGTTCTTTCTGCTCTTGTGCTTTCAAGTCGTTGGGGCAGTTGCGCACGACTTGCACAAAGTCAAGGGCATTGATGGCCTCAATCACCGTGAGATCGGTGACGTACACCGAGACACCGTTCAACCACTTGGAGGGGTTGATTAGCTGGGCTCCACAATCGGCCACAGCCTGAAGATATTGCGGATTGACAGGGATATCGTACTCGTCGACGGTAATGCCTAGATTGGCACGACGTTGCAAAGCTCTCGGGCTCAGATAAGCCTCGGGATTGTCAATAGAATAAGGTGAGTCGTTCTTGTCGGTAAACTGCACCCAGTAAATGTTGGTCGCGATTTGCGCCTCAGCGAAAAGAGAGGCCATAAAAAGCAGCAATAATAATGATAGTCTCTTCATAGAAATAAGATTTAAAACGCGCAAAAATAAGAAGAATTTGGGATTCAAAGATTTAAAATTCAAAATTTAAAATTCAAATTGAGCTTCCATAAGAGAATGGAGTACTTCATTTCGTTATTACCAGCGGCTTGAGACAGTTGCTGACGAGTAATTGACAAAGGCCGCCGCTTGTTACTATATGCCTAACTCCATTCCACGTAAAGGAATCTCCTTCCGCATTCAAAAATTCACTACCTTTGCAAAAATTTTCAAAGCCATGCGCATCGACATCATCGCCGTTTTTCCCGAAATGTTTGAAGGGCCCTTCACGGAATCCATTATCAAACGCGCTGTAAACAAGGGCATCGTGGAGATTGGACTGCACAACCTCCGCGACTACAGTACCGACAAGCACCACAAGGTTGACGACTACAGTTTTGCCGCTGGTGCGGGCATGGTGATGATGATCGAGCCTGTCGACAATTGCATCTCCCACCTAAAAAGCCAACGCGATTATGATGAAGTCATCTATATGAGTCCCGATGGCGAACTTTTGGACCAGCCTTTGTGCAATCAACTCTCGATGAAACAGAACATCATCATCCTCTGCGGACACTACAAAGGCATTGACGAACGCATTCGTGAACATTTGATTACCAAAGAAATATCCATTGGAAACTATGTCCTTTCCGGTGGTGAATTAGGTGCAGCAGTTTTGGTTGACGGTTTGGTGCGTTTGATTCCCGGTGCTTTGGGCGATGAGACTTCTGCCCTCTCCGACTCCTTCCAAGACGGATTGGTGTCACCTCCCGTCTACACAAGACCTAGAAATTACAAGGGTTGGGAGGTTCCGGAAATATTATTATCAGGCAATGACAAGCTCATTAGCGAATGGAGGCTTGAACAAGCTATCGAACGCACCAAGCAGCGTCGGCCTGAAATGTACGAAAATTTCAAAAAAAGCTAAGAAACTTCGCTTCATATTGAATTATTTTGTATTTTTGCACCCACTTTTTGGAGAAAAATATACAAAAATATATAAAAATGAGCAAAAACGCATTAATTCAATTCGTTGAAGATCAAATCGTTGTAAAAGATTTTCCGAAATTCAAGACAGGCGACACCATCACGGTGACCTACAAGATTGTCGAAGGACAAAAAGAACGTCTTCAGAAGTTCCAGGGCATCGTCCTGAAACGCAGTGGAGAAGGCAAGGTTGGTACTTTCACCATCCGCAAGATTTCCAATAACATTGGCGTTGAAAGATGTTTCCCCATCGCTTCTCCTATGATTGAGAACATCGAGGTGAACAAGAGAGGCGACGTCCGCAAGTCACGCATCTACTACCTTCGCGGTTTGCGTGGTAAGAAAGCCAAAATCAAGGAACTCAAAAACTGATTCCTTCACAAAACAACGAAAAAAGAAGCTCCGAACGTTGCTCGGAGCTTTTTTCATATCATACTTTCTTCATTTACTTACCAGGTGCATCTTTTTTCTTCCGCTTAAAGATTTTTGTCCTCAGCATAAAGATAGTAAGCGCCGCCCAAAAGACGACCAATATGCCCAAAGTGATAAAGGTAGCCTTGAGGCTCTGCGGGGCATAGCCCACCAAAAGCAACACTGGGAAGCCTAACACGATGGCCGAAAGGGTTTGCAGCACAAGATTATTGGCAGCAGGCGTCTCAAACTTCGGGTCGATTTCACGCAGCAGGATCATGCCGTTGCTGGCCGTGCCCGTCAGCATCCCAAACATCGAGAAAAAGCCCTCGTATTTATAGCTCGGATACAAGTGCTTCGAAATCCACAACACATATACAAAGGTAACTACAGCACCCAAAGTAACGATGATGATGAAGGGCAACACAAACTTGCCAAATTCAGTAAAATTAATGGCCGCTGTACCCGCCACAATCATAATGTCGAAACAGAAACCGCTGATACGGTTGAGCATATAGTTGTTGATGTACTCGCGACTCATCAGTTTGACTTTCTTGAAACGGCCCAACAGCCATTTGAATAAAATTCCAAACAGTGTGCCAATCAAGAAGTTGAAGCCCCAAAGCATAGGTTTCAAAGTATTGGTGCCAAAGTCGCCCAGTTCCATCCCTTGGATCCAATTGGTGAACAGAAATACTAGGAAATAGACAAACAGCACCATACAGATCTGCACCGAGAGCTTATCAATAGACTCCGCATCCGGAATTTCGCCCTTGCCTTCATAGTCTTCCAATTTATTCATCTGTGCTTCAGCAATTTTCTGCCTTGAAAGCACACCTTTTCGGCGAAGGATGTTCATATAAATGACACCCACAATACTACCCACAATAAATCCCGTGGCCGCGATGGAGAGGCCGAAGTCGGCACCTGGGAAATCTATGCCCTGCTTCGCGGCCCAGCCTGTAAAGATTTTACCAAAGTTCAAAGCCTGACCCGGTCCCTGTCCGTAACCCATAGGAAGCAGCAAGCCTGCAGCATAGAACAAACGCTTACCAAAATAGAAGAACAAAATCGAGACCATAAGACCTACGATGCCTTGTATGACATAGGTGGAGGCCGTCAAGGCACCCGTCTCTATCACTTTCATCGGGGTGGACTTCGACTCTATCTTGTTGTTTTTCAATGCCAATGCAACAAATCCCAAGCCCAAGGCATGATAGGTCACAATTTCCATCACTGGCTTGTTGATAAGGTCTTTGCATCCTGGAATCGCCTTAAATACCAAAAGCAGCAATCCACCAATCAAGGCAGAGGGAATCAGGCTCTTACCCAAGAAAGGAATCTTGGTTCTCAACACGTTACCTAACAACAAGGCTGTCGCCAAAATACAGAATTGCACCAGCCAATTCCAAGCTATAGGTTGGTCAAAGGTCATTACAGAAACGTCTAACAGCATAATATTCAGTTTTTTGATTATTATTTACTGAAGCTTCACTGCCGTACCTGAAACAGAAACCATCAGCATTGAACCGCTTTGGCCTAACACCTCATAATCTATATCAATGCCTACCACAGCATTTGCATTCATCTGTCGAGCTCGTTCTTCCAACTCTCTCAGGGCTTGGTTACGAGCATTGATTAACTCATGTTCATATGATCCAGAGCGGCCGCCAACAATATCGCGAAGACTGGCCTTAATATCTTTGATAAAATTCACTCCGGAAATCACTTCCCCGAACACAACGCCTTTGTATTCAATGATGGTGCGACCTTCAACGGTCGGTGTAGTTGTAAGTATCATAAATCACTTCTTTTTTAGGTTTAACTTTAGATTTTGCAGACTGCAAAGATAATGTTTTTTTGATATTCGTATGAAAAACCCGTATTTTTGCGCCATGAAAAAGCCGTTGCAACTGTTCCTAACTTTCTTCAAAATCGGTGCCTTCACCCTCGGAGGCGGCTATGCTATGCTATCAATGGTGGAAAAGGCCGTCGTCGACCAGAAGAAGTGGATTCCCACCGATGAGTTTTGGGACATGATCGCTGTGGTTCAATCGCTTCCGGGCGTATTTGCCGTCAATACAGCTTTGTATGTCGGGCATCGTATAGCAGGCAGGAGTGGTGCCTTTGCCGCTATGCTGGGTGCCATCATTCCATCCATCACCATCATCTTGCTTTTGGCCACGGTCTTTCACGAATATCGCGACCAACCCATAGTTGAGCGCATCTTCAAAGGCATCCGTCCATGCGTGGTGGCCCTCATCCTAGCCCCTTCCCTTCGTATGATCAAGTCGGCCAAGGTGACCTTGAAGACCGCCATCATCCCCATCGCTACAGTGTTTCTTATCTGGTGGTGTAAGATTTCACCCGCCTACGTCATCCTTGCCGCTATTGCGGGCAGCCTCATCTATGCGCTAATCATAAGAAGACGCGAGATTACGAGACTGCGGGACTGCGAGACACCCAGAGGTCCCGAAGTCCCGAAGTCCCGAAGTCAAAAAGAAAAGGAGGCCAAGCCATGATTTACTTGCAACTGTTTTGGGTGTTCGTGAAAATCGGCGTGTTGGGCTTCGGCGGCGGCTATGCTATGCTTTCGCTCATCCAGCACGAGGTGGTGGACCATTACACTTGGATGACGACTACCGAGTTTACCGATATGGTGGCCATTTCGCAGATGACTCCAGGCCCCATTTCCATCAACTTGGCGACCTACGTGGGTTATACTACGGCAGGCTTCGGCGGCTCGCTATTGGCTTCGTTCGCGCTCTGCCTGCCGTCCATCATTATGGTGTACTTCATCCTAAAACTCTTTATGAGCAAGAAGAACAACGCACTGATGGACAACACCTTGAAAGGCTTGAAGCCTGCCATCGCCGGCCTCATTTTCGCCGCCGGCCTTTCTATGATTAACCTACAAAACTTTCCTGATTTCGGAAAAGGGCAGTACAACATCAGCGTCATCATATGCATATTGGCCTTTGTAGCCTCGTATTTCTTCAAAGCCAACCCGATACTGCTCATAGTGCTTTCGGGCGTGGTGGGGCTCATCGCGTATTAGCAAAGACACAGCCGAATGAAGAGACCGAAGGAGAAATATAAGATTTTATAATTTAAAGATTTAAGATTCAACAAAATATGAAACGTTTTATTATCAGTCTGCTTGCACTTTTATCCTCTTCATTTGTCTCGGGACAACATCTTCTCATTTATAAAAATTATGCCAAAGGTGTTACGGAACAAGACACGACCACTATTCAAGTCATTGAAAACGCAAAATGCTTGAAAATACGTAATGAAGAAAAAAAGGTCTCCAATCCTGTCCCCGGCTATGCAGAGAGCAGCACCTACGTGGATTATGCCCAGGATTCCGTATATACCATATTAGACTATAGCGACGGAAAGTATTACAGTTCAAATTCTTTGACCAATAACGACGTAGTTTTCAGCAAGGAAGGCAAAGAAAAACTATGGGGTTACGACTGCACAAAATACAAAACCAGCATCAACTCCAACAACATTGAGGTGTGGATGACAGAAAGCCTCGGTTTCGAGGCTACACCCCTGCCTGGACTCGGATACCTGAAAGGCGTGATGGTGCGCTGCACGAGAAACGGTTCTTTTATCACCGACCTCGATACCGTCAAAAAGCAAAAGTATGCCTTGGTCGACATGATTCCCGACTATAAAGGGCGACATAAGACCTCGCGAGAATTGAGCCAACTCAAGAAAGACAAACTCGTGATACGCATTCCCATCTTCAAAGCCGAACAAATTCATTTTGCAGATTATGAACCTATTGGTGGTGACATCCCTTTCGACACCACTCTCCATTTCAGTCATGGCACACTGATTGTCAAGCGGATAAAACTACCTGAACTTCCGGCGCATTACCAACTCTTCGCCGAAATCCATCAACGTAGCAACGGCGATGCCTACGACCGCACCGCTTCCGTTTTCGTCATCCCGACCGAAAAGGCCAAGAGTTTCAAAGACGGTTTGCAACGTTTGGAGGCGTTGCCCTCCTTTGTCGGAAAAGACGGCAAAGAATACCAAGGCATCAAGGCAGAGAAAGACTATTTGCCCCCTGTCGAGTTGGTAAGGTTCTTCACCTCGTTTGGTGCAGGGCATTTTAACGACAAAGTGCAAATAGATGGTTTGGAATGGACCGATGAGAACTACTATAAAATGGAAGTCAGCGAATTGCGTGATCGTCTGCGCGGCGATGTCCTCATCGGGGCTTTCATTGGCAACTACGACAAAGGGGGGCATAAGATTTCTTTAGACCTCCTCGCCTATCCTGGAGAAAACAAATGGAGCGACAAACCTCTGAAAGAACATTCCATACCGCTTTTCAACACCTGCAATGTGATGGAGATGAGCGGGCAAAATTATGGTCGGCTATTCGCTACAGATAGTCTTGAAGTGGAATTCGAGATTCCCAACAATACCAAGAATATACGATTGCGCTATATCAGCACGGGCCACGGTGGATGGGACAATGGCGATGAGTTCAACCCCAAGGAGAACACCATTTTCATCGACGAAGTGAAAATGTTCACCCATACACCTTGGCGTTGCGACTGCGCCACCTTCCGTGACCAAAGCCCCGTGTCAGGCAATTTTTGGAACGGTGTTTCCTCTTCGGATTACTCCCGCTCAGGCTGGTGTCCTGGAACGGCCACCAATCCTGTCTATTTCGACCTCAGCGATTTGAAGCCAGGCAGACACACGCTCCGCATCGCCATTCCACAAGGCAAGGACGAAGGTGAGTCGTTCAGCCATTGGATGGTGTCAGGAGTATTGTTGTACGAACTTTGAGCTATTACTTCATCTCAAAATGCGGAATCGGCTGTAGCTTAAAGAGATTAGTAATGTGCTTATGGTCGATGAGTGCCTTAGTCTTAGGGTCATTGCAGACGCCTGTGCGGATGTAACGGTCCAAGACCGCGTAAGTGAAACCAAGATTATCCTCGTCGCTTTTATTGGTGAGGCCGTCAGATGGGGTTTTCTCCACCAATTCGATGGGCAGGCCCAACTCCTTCCCTATCGCCTTGACTTCCTGCACAGTGAGTCCACCTAGAGGTGAAAAATCACCAGCGGCGTCACCATAGCGTGTCGAGTAGCCCACCCAGTCCTCTGAGAGGTTGCAGGTGTTGGCCACACGACCGTTCATTGACTGCGAGACGGCATAAAGCGTTGACATACGCAGACGTGGAGGGAGGTTGATTGTGGTCTGACGACTGACCTCGGCATCTAAAGAGTTTAACTGTTCTCTTACGGCTTCAATCAAAGCATTATAGGTGTCACCGATGTTGACACAACAATGACGGATACCAAGATGGCGAATGAGTTTCATCGAGTCGTCAATGTCAGGTTGCACACCATTGGGCATAGTCACCCCGATGACACGATCTTTGCCGAGAGCTTCGACACAAAGTCCGGCAACGACACTGCTGTCCTTGCCACCAGAGATGCCGATGACGGCGTTGCAGCCTTTGCCATTCACTTCAAACCAGTCGCGAATCCATTGGACAACTTGATCTTTTACTTGTTTTGCGTTAAATTCCATTATATTTAAAATTTAAAATTTAAAATTCAAAATTCAAAATTTTACATAAAGCTGCTACCGCCGATGAATTGACGAAGCATTGAGGTGGCTGGAATCTCCTTGTCAGAGACAGGTGTGAAATAATGTAGAAAACGCAGCAACCTATGCGCTTCGGTGTATTCTGGACAATTGTGCGGCACTGTGGCCAAAATGCTTTCGGCATGGTTGCGCATAACCGCGAACTCCAACAGATAGGCAGAATTGAACATTACGTCAGCATTTTCCTGATAGGGATTAATCCATTTTTCCTCGGCATCACGTACACTGGCCCACTGACTGATAGTCTGACGCGCCGTAAAAGCCCCTTTATTGTAATCGCGCACGATGCGGCGCAAAAGGCGGTTGTCATCCGTCGGGATGACATTGTGGTCATCCAATGCGGTGCTCGTCAAAGTGGAAATGAAGATACGGAACTTTGTCGACTCGGGAATCTGCTCCGTCAGCATAGGGTTCAAGGCGTGAATGCCTTCCAACAGCAACACGGTTCCTTCCTTCAATTGTAGTCTTTTGCCTTTGTATTCGCGCATACCTGTAACAAAATTATACTCAGGAACTTCTATCTCCTCCCCTTTCAGCAAGGCAATCAAGTCACGTTCAAGTGCAGTATGATCGACGGTATCGAAGTTGTCAAAATCATAGGTACCGTCAGACAATTTGGGCGTATCCACACGGTTGACGAAATAGTCATCCGTCGAGAACGAGATGGGCTTCAGTCCACATGCCTTCAATTGGATGCTGACTCGGCTACAGAAGGTGGTCTTACCGCTGCTGCTCGGCCCTGTAATCAGCACCAGGCGGACAGGATGTTCGCTGTGATAACGGCGGTTGATTTCTTCTGCTATCTGGACTATTTTCTTTTCCTGTAAAGCTTCTGCCACCTGCACCAACTCACGCGCCATCCCATTTTGGCATGCATGATTGACGTCGCCCACAGTACTCAACCCCATAATATCGTTCCATTTCAAACACTCCGAAAACACTTCGAAAGTCTTCGGCTGGTCTTGCATCTCCGCCAACCGGTCAGGATAATCGCGGTCTGGGACGCGCATCAGAATACCATTGCGATAGGATTCAATGTCCCAAACGCTCAGGTAACCTGTGGAAGGCACCAAACGACCATAAAAATAATCTGTAGTTTCATCCAAAGTATAGTAATCGGTGTAAGCTTTACCACTAGTCTCCAACAACTTGACTTTATCCACTTGCCCCAGCTTACCGAACATATCAACTGCTTCATCAATGCGAGCTTCATGACGATGGAATTGGATGTCATCAGCCACAATGGCTCTCATCCGCACCCTTAAAGCTGCTATATCATTGGCATCTAGCATCTTGCCATTGCTCTTCGTGACACGGCAATAAAAACCTTTAGAAATGGGATGCTCCATATTCAGCTTACTACCAGGAAACAAATCTTGCGTTGCCTTGTAAAGCAGAAAACCAAGTGAACGGAAATACACCAGACGCGCCGTGTGATGGGTAAGGTCAAGGAACTCCACATCGCGACTATTATAGACGCGGAATTTCAATCCCTGAGACACGTTGTTGACCTTGGCAGAAACAATAGGGAAAGGTCTGTCAAACTCAAATTCAGACAACATTTCCAACAAGGTCATACCCTCATTGAATTCTTTGGTGGTCTTAGTGTTGATGCAATAAACTTGGATCATAACTATATGTAGGTTTATGAAATAACTTATTCATTTTCTTGATTTTGCACTCGATTAATAGCATCAATGGCCAGTTGATAGTCAGGACGAGCCTTGAGAACTTCCTTATAGACACCCATAGCCTGAGTATAATCCCCCATTTGTTCCAACACACGACCTTTATTATATTTGGCATCAAGATAATTTGGATTGGCTGACAATGCTAGATTGAAATAGTCCAAAGCTGTCTGATTGTCTTCTAGGTACACATAATTGACATAACCCTTGTTGAAGAGTACGATGTAGTCGTCAGGGCGCTGAATCAGCAAGGTATCGTAATGCAACAGAGCCTCTTCAGGCTCACCGTGGCTTTGGAGATAAAGTGCCAACTCATAACGCGCCGTCGGAAAGTCGGGAAATTGTCGCTGCGCCTTGCGTAGATAGTCCAATGCATACGGAGGTTGCTGCACAGCATAGATGCGGCTAATCTGTTCGACTGGGTCATAGAAATTGGCATCCTGCTCCGATGCCAACTGAAAATTTTTCAGCGCATTAACAGTATCTTGCTTGGCAGCCATATAGCACATACCCTTCACGAAATAGGCGCGAGGATTATATGATGAAAGACCCAAAGCCTTATCGACATAACCAATGGCCAAATTAAAGTTTTGTTGCAAGAGGTTCAATTCAGCCAACTTCACCAATGGACGAGCATCCAAAGAGTTGATTTCCACAGCACGGTTGAGCGTAGAAGCAATATTGTCCTTGTCACCCAAAGCATAATACACATCGGCCAACAAGAGATAAGTCTCAATATTGTTGGGGTCGAGTTGCAGCGACTTGTTGATATCGACCATAGATTGCCCAACTTGCTCATTGGCAAAATAAGCCTTAGCCCTGTTCAAATAGAGGTGAGCACTGGTGCTGTCCATAGCGATGGAGTCCGAAAGAATCTGAATGGCATCATTTACAGTGACTTGGGATGCAGGCTCTTCAGGCGTATTATGTGCTTCAGGTTCAGGTTTTGGTGCATTGCCACATGCAAAAAGCAAGAGCGTCAGGCCGAGGAATAGGATGGTTTTGTTTCTCATAGATAATTATTTATCACGATGTTTCATTGATAGTCAGCTGTCAGCAATCAGTTTTCATCCCGCAAGAATCCAGCTGATTGCTGACAGTTAATGGCTTACAATTATTCTTCACTCTTCTCCAATGCTTCGAAAATCTTGGCAGCGAGTTCATCAGCCAATTCGGGGTTGTCTTCAATGAGTTTCTTGACTGAGTCGCGACCTTGGGCAAGCTTGGAGTCGCCATAGCTGAACCACGAACCGCTTTTCTTGATGATGCCCATCTCCACTCCAAGGTCGACAATCTCACCAGAACGTGAGATGCCCTCGCCATAAAGGATGTCGAATTCGGCCTTGCGGAACGGCGGGGCCACCTTGTTCTTGACGACCTTCACCTTGACTCGGCTACCCATAACGTTCTCGCCGTCCTTGATTTGGCTGATCTTGCGGATATCGATGCGAACAGAACTATAGAATTTCAAGGCATTGCCACCAGTAGTGGTCTCGGGATTGCCAAACATCACGCCTATCTTCTCGCGCAACTGGTTAATGAAGATGCAGACGCAGCCCGTCTTGTTGATGGTGGCGGTGAGCTTACGCATGGCCTGGCTCATCAAGCGGGCTTGGAGGCCCATCTTGCTGTCGCCCATCTCGCCTTCGATTTCGCTCTTGGGTGTCAAGGCAGCTACGGAGTCGACGACGATGACGTCGATGGCGCCAGAGCGGATGAGGTTCTCAGCAATTTCGAGAGCTTGCTCGCCATAGTCAGGTTGTGAGATGAGCAGATTCTCGATATCGACGCCTAATTTGGCGGCATAAAAGCGGTCGAAGGCATGTTCCGCGTCGATGAAAGCGGCGATGCCACCCTTCTTCTGAGCCTCGGCCACCACGTGGAGTGCCAGTGTGGTCTTACCAGAGCTCTCGGGCCCGTAAATCTCAATGATACGGCCTTTCGGCAGGCCGCCCACGCCGAGAGCATAGTCCAGGCCGATGGAACCGGTGGAGATACTCTCCATCTTCTCTGCCTCAGCACCCAAGCGCATAATGCTTCCCTTGCCGAAACTCTTTTCGATATTTCCCAATGTGGCTTCCAAAGCCTTCAGTTTCTCCTGCCTCAGTTTTGCAGCTTCTTCCTGTGTTTTTTCTGTAGTCATAATTGTGGGGGTTTTTAGATTGTTGATTGTTTATTTGTTGAACTGTTTAATTGTTGATTTCAAGATTTAACTTCGATGAAATCGAAGATTCGATGCAATCAATGCTTCGCATTTCTAATTTCAAGATTCTTTTGACGCGTGACTGCGAGACGCGGGATACGAAACGCTTTTCGCGTGATTGATTCAATTATAAAGGGACAAAGATAGTAATTTTTGGCATGATGTAGATAATTTGTGTTGTTTTTTCTCATCTTGACTTGCTTATTATGAAAAAGTTGCTTTTTTACAAACAGTTGGTCGTGGAAACGGATAGAAAAACAGCGGACTATCAAGACATAAGGGACTAGCTTCGGCAAGACACCCCTCGCGATAACACATTTTCCAATACACTTTTGATGAATCAGTTCCACCAATTCCGAAAACGGGATCTTAGTTGATTGTTCTTTGTCGAATGGTCTCTTGTCCGTCATAGCATTTTCGATTTTGATGCTGCAAAGTAACGGAGTTTGTCAAGAAAAAGCCGTTGATTAAACGTTTGTAGTCGACTGTAGTCGTTTGTTGTCGTTTGCTGTCGGATATATAATTGATTATCAATATACAACACAAACAAACATAAAACAGATATTTGAAAGGGTGTTTTATTTCGGACAACTATCTTTTTACCCGATGTTTTCTTATGAAATTCAACACAGGAGAGGCCAAACCTATAAGCAAGACAGCGACATTGCTGTGCCTCAGGCAGAAAGTCGTCCATAGGGTCAGATTTAAGGAGGGGGTCTTACGGCCAACCAAGAGTTTTCGGTCATAGGCAGCATCAAACCTGTCATAAAAAGATGCAATTTCTTTCATGCTGCCCAAAAGATAAAGCATCTGAAATGCTTTATTTAAGTTGTAACTGCCGCCAGCAGCCATACTCTCCGCATACTCCTTTGACTCATCCCAAAAACTTTCGCAAAGCCCCAACATACGAGTTCCCAGCAAGGCATAATCGCTCAAATGACGATACGAAATCGTATGCGTGACAGAGGCGGAATTGAATAACACCTTGTACCCGCATTCATCACAATAGGACATCCGTTTGGCATGAAACAAATGCTTATACAGAAAATCCGAATCCTCATACAAAACATCTTCTGCAAAAGGATAGCGGACTTCTTTTAGAAAATCCGATCTGAAAACATACGAAACCACCCCAGAAAACCAAAACGGATGCTCTTTTTGAAATTCATTGCCAGTAAATACAGTTGATGAAGAATAGGGCAGGGCTATTACTTTATCAATCTCTTTTTTTGCGGACATTTTTGTAACCCGCATTGCAACCATATCCAACCCCAATTCGTCAGCCATCCTTATAGCCGTCACCATTCCCGAATCCACTTCATCGTCGCAATCAACAAAAATGATGAAATCGCCCTTTGCACTAGCTATTCCAACATTGCGAGCACTACCTTGACGATGGTTTTCCGATTGTTGAAAGAGTACCAGGTTGCTATAAGATGTCGCATAATTCTCTACGATTTCAACCGTATTGTCAGTCGAGCAATCATCCACCACAATGATTTCAAAATCCATATCATGCCATGCCAAGCCATAAATGCTGCCCAAACAACCTATTATGGTTGACGAAGCATTGTGGGTAGGTATAATCAAGGAAGCGAACATCATTCTATTGGTTTTTCAAATGCAACTGGACAATCGAGTTAAAGACTTCACGCGTAAACTGAGAAGCAATACTTTGGTATGCCAGTTCTGTCATTCGATGGTTTCTCTCCATATTAGTCAACAGTGATACAACTTGATCTGAAAACTCCTTGTCATCATCGGCCACCACAAGCTCCCGATTTTTTGAGAAGCTAACATCAAGCCCACGAAATCCGCAAGATGTCGTAACACAAGGTCTTCGTGCCTGCATCGACTCCAATACTTTGATATTGGTTCCACTTCCGAAATAAATGGGAGCAACTGTGACACGTGCGGCTGCATATTCCACCAACAAGTCACTAACGAAGCCCCTAAACGACACACCATCCGTCTTTTGCAACCTTTCGGCCCATTCTTGTTCATTAAACCCACCTACCAAATGTAGCTCTGCATCGGGAACTTGCTGACGAATCAAAGGAAATACACACCTAACGAAATGCTCTATACCGTCACGATTGGGAGCATAGCTTATGTTTCCCACAAACAGAATCCGAGGCGTGGTGCAACAGAAATCAACGGCAGGAATCTCAAAGCTGTAGAAAGGAATGTTGGGCAAATAAGCCGAATTAGGAAACTTAGCGTGGCTTGGGTTGGAGTAGAACGTAAAAAAGCACCTTTTTTGTATGGTTCGCAGTGTTCTCTCCATAAAAAACGACCTGACACGATGAAACATCTTATTGCGCAAAGTACGGGCAGTTTGGGCATAAATCCGTTCGGTGTCTATAGGATTGTCATCAACATCAATCACCAGACGTTCGGCATAATCCATTAGTCCACATCCCATAGCTTCAGACACATAGCGGCAAACGATGAGGTCGTAGGGATAGTTCGATTGACGTATAATTCCACCAATGACGTTCATCCGAGATTCATTACGAGGAAACATATGATTTGGTCGCCACGACAACAACATATCCAACAGATTCTGCAAACGCCTTTTTTCCCTAACCTCCCTCTCCTCTTGAGACCAAAGCACTCTGCAATTCTCCCGTGAAGACTCAACACCTTCCTTAAAAGCAATGACATCGACTTGACCAAGTCCAAGGCAGGCTTCAAAAAGCAAGTTGGTTCGCTGGGTAGCCCCCCAACCCTCACCATCGAATGGATTGTATGACGGAGAAACGAAGAGGATATTCATAACCTATTGTTTTTTTTCCAATTCTTGATGCCATATCTCATAGCGAGCAACACATACCCCAAAAAAGGAGGCAGTTTCCAATGAAGCAACTTCACGTACGTTTTTATTTCGTTTATGTCTCCCCGCATTGACTCGAACGGGTAAACGTAAGCCTCGCGGATTTGTCGGTAAGTTGCCAGCCATGGCACTTTGTTACCAAATGCCAGATGAGCGACAGTGTCGAAAAGATAGAGGGCAAATGCATCGAAAGACTTTTCGTCCACATTATGTTGCTTAGCACAGGCCAAGACACACAACAGCACAACCGAATAAGAGGAGAACTCACGTCTGGACTTGTCCTTTCCCTTGCTTTGTGACATAATGGAATCCTGACGCTTACGGTAGAAATAGGTCGTTTGATGAACGACACACATCGCATTCATCACACAAGCCATCGCGAAACTCCAAGGTATGTCTTCGTGAAGAATTGCCTCAGGAAACTGAATGTCGTTCTTCTCAACAAGTGTCTTCGAAACCAACTTGTTCCAAGCCATAACATACACCTCTTGTTGGCAAACCGCTTCAAGGATTGCCGACTTGTCCAACAAGCCACCTTCGCGGTAAGTTAACTGAGTGCCCATCCCTTTGCCACCCAGAGGGAAATAGTCGCCCACCACCATATCGTATGTTGTTTCCTTTAGTGGTCGCGTCAGCACTTCGATGCAGTCGTCGGAAATGTAATCATCGGAATCCAGATAGAATAGATAATCCCCGCTCGCATTTTTTGTACCAGTGTTGCGCGCCGCACCCAAGCCCCTATTGCGTTCGTGACGCAATATCCTAAACTCCACTGGTCCGTCATATCTCTCCAATAAACGCCCCACAACATCCATACTGTTATCGGTTCCGCAATCATCCACCAACAGACACTCCATCTCGCCCAAATAAGTTTGATTCATCACCGATTGCAGGCAATCTTCGATGTATTCCACAACGTTGTAGACGGGTACAATGATTGAAATTTTAGGAGACATTATTGTTTTTTAGGGATTCAATTACCATTCAAGATGCAAAACTAATAAATTAATTGTTTCGTTTCAAAATCAATTTGATTTTTCCACCCTTGCCCCATCAAACCGCACAATTTCACAATCTCATATATACTCCTAAAGCTGTTGTTTTTCAATCCATTGACATCCGTGGCGATACCAGAGAGCGCGATGCCATACTTTTTCACACCATTAACGATTTCATTCATATATGAATCGTTCTCAGTTCTTCAAGCAAACAACCAGCATCGGAGAATACAAGCGACTGGCGTTGAGTATGACGAGCGGTGGGCGTTTGAGACGGATTGAGGCAAGCACACTCTATTATGCGGAGGTTGAAACCATCTGAACTATGGCATCCTTAATTGCAACTCGTCAATCTCAGAAATCATTTCCTCAAACTTTTTCTTGATATAATTAAAA
>JAEEGL012101007.1_pt1 | contig 20072 bp, 10 predicted proteins | sample 9134231 | NCBI WGS metagenome assembly JAEEGL01 (sample SAMN16246548, study PRJNA631951) | gut metagenome | biome: gut microbiome; feature: rumen; material: fiber-attached | host: Bos | place: Iran: Karaj | collected 2018-10
ACGGTAGCGGTCTGAGTACCAACCACTCGTACTGTTGCGCCGATAACATCTTCGCCTGTAGCATCTTTCACATGGCCTTTGACATCAATCTGAGCAAAGGCACCTACCGATAGGAACAAGCCTAACAAAAGGCCTAGCATCCTAAGCGGAAACTGAATGTTTACCTGCTTCATCATTATTTAAATTAGAGTTAATTGTTATAATATATTTCGTTTTGTCGCGTTTAGACGCAATTTCACGATGCAAAATTACAATAGTTTTAGTTACATTGTACTTTTTTTTATTTAAAAATGTTATTAGGATAGCGCAAACGTTTGCATTGATATACATCAACTTAATTGAAGAATAGAGAATAGCGAATACATAAAAGTTGTACCTTTGCAAATGAAAACTAAAAACGGATGGAGAAGAATGTACCATTGACAATGAAGGATATCGCACGGGAACTGGGAATTTCCGTGGCTACGGTGTCGCGTGCCCTGAAGGACTCACCGCGTATTAGCGAGGAGCGCAGGAAGGCGATACAGGCGTACGCACGCGAACATAATTTTTATCCTAATGCCGTTGGTGAAGCTCTGCGACACAGTAGAGTGATGCCGCAACGTCTGATAGGAGTTATTGTTCCGGAATTTACACATTATTATTTTTCTTCTATTCTCACGGGTATTGAAGAGGCGGCATCGGCCCGGGGATTTAATATCATGGTAGCTCTGAGTGATGAGAAGTATGAGAAAGAGGCGAGGATATGTGAGAATTTTCATCGTTCGAAGGTGTGTGGGGTAATTGTGTCGCAGGCAAAGGATACCCGTAACTATGACCACTACCAGAAACTTATTGATGCCGGCATCCCGCTCGTGTTCTACGACCGTATTTGCACAGGCGTAAATGCGAGCCGTGTGGTGGTCGATGACTATATGGGAGCATATAATGCGGTAACGCATCTGATAGAGACAGGCTGCAAGCGGATTGCATTCTATGGTGGACCGATGCAGCTGGAAATTTCGAAGAACCGGTATAACGGCTATAAGGATGCGCTGCTGAAACACGGTATGGCTGTTGATGAAGCCATCGTTAGAGTGTGCGACAATCGCCCTGATGCTGAGGCGCTTACGCCTGAGATGCTCGCGCTCGACCATCGTCCTGACGGTTTCTTTGCAGTTAATGATGATACGGCAATAGGTATCCTCTATACAGCGAAAAGGGCTGGCTATAAGGTGCCTGAGGATATTAGCATCTGTGGATTTACCAACGGACAGCGGGCAATCGCCTGCGACCCGATGCTCACGACTGTAGAACAGCGGGGACGACTGGTGGGCGAGGAGGCTGCAGAGATTCTGATGGACAAAGTAGAAGGGCTTTCGCCGATAGAGAAGGTTGAGAAGCGAGTGGTAAGGACGCGGCTGATCATCAGAGGTACCACGAGGTGATAGGCCCTCCTAGGAAAACCTAGGTGACCTAGGCTGACCTAGGAAAAACCTAGGATATCCTCGGAAACAGAAAGAATAAGAACTAAGATATATAAGTAAATGAAGCAAAAACCTGATTTAAGTTTCTGGAAGTTGTGGAATCTGAGTTTCGGATTCTTCGGTGTGCAAATCGCTTACGCACTACAGTCGGCGAATATCTCGCGTATCTTCGCAACGTTGGGCGCTGATCCTCACAATCTCAGTTATTTCTGGATTCTTCCCCCGTTGATGGGCATACTTGTGCAACCGATTGTCGGAACGCTGAGCGACAAGACTTGGACACGCTTCGGGCGTCGTATTCCTTATCTGTTTGTGGGGGCGGCTGTGGCCGTGCTCGTGATGTGCCTGTTGCCAAACTCCGGGTCGTTAGGACTGACAATCAGTGCAGCGATGATGTTCGGACTCATTGCCTTGATGTTCCTCGATACGAGCATTAATATGGCCATGCAGCCGTTTAAGATGCTGGTGGGCGATATGGTCAACGAGAAGCAGAAGGCAAAGGCTTACTCGATACAGTCGTTCCTCTGCAATGCTGGAAGTGTGATGGGATATGTGTTCCCCTTTGTGTTTACGTTTATCGGGATCAGTAATGTGGCAGAGAAGGGTGTCGTGCCCGACTCGGTCATCTGGTCGTTCTATGTCGGTGCTGCTATTCTGATCCTTTGTGTGATCTATACGACATCGAAGGTAAAGGAATGGAATCCGAAGGAGTATGCGGAGTATAATCCTGTATCGGAAGAGAAAGAGGACAGTGCCAACTGGATCACGTTGCTGAAAAAGGCGCCGTCTACATTCTGGAAGGTTGGATTGGTGCAGTTCTTCAGTTGGGCGGCGATGCTCTATATGTGGAACTATACTACCGGTGCCATCGCAGAGGTTGTCTGGAACACCACCGATCCGGCGAGCGAGGCTTTCCAGGAGGCAGGCAACTGGGTGGGCATCCTCTTTGCGGTCCAGGCTGTTGGCTCAGTCATCTGGGCAGCCCTGTTGCCTCAGTTTAAGAATACGAAGGTGGCTTATGCGCTGAGTCTGATTATTGGTGCCGTCGGCTTTATGCTCGTGCCGTCTATCAGCAATCAGTATTTGCAGTTTGTGCCTTTCCTGATGATTGGCTGCGCTTGGGCCGCAATGCTGGCAATGCCGTTTACGTTTGTGACGAATGCCCTGCAGGGATATGGTCACATGGGTGCATATCTGGGGTTGTTTAACGGAACGATCTGCATTCCACAGATTGTGGCTGCTGTCTGCGGCGGAGCGATACTGTCGATGGTAGGACATCATCAGTCGACGATGATGATTGTGGCGGGTGTCAGCTTCCTCATTGCTTCAGCGTGCGTATTTGTAATTAATAGGAAAGACTAGGATGCCCTAGGATTGCCTAGGATAACCTAGGATGAACTAAGATAACTTAAGAAAAGAAAGGAAAAGATATGGAACAAAGTCTGTTTTTTGAGATTTGTGGCTGGGTGGGAAGCATCACAATGATTCTGGGATATCTGCCCCAGGCGATTTATACAATAAGAACCCGTGATACTGACGGCATTGCCCTGCCCACATTCCTGATGATGGGTATCGGTAGTGCATGTTTCATGCTGCAGGGAATACTGCATGACCCCAGTCCTCTGTGGGCTCTGTTTGTGACAAACCTGATTACGACCACATGCAGTGCCATCGTTTTCGGCATCAAGGTGTATAATGACTATATTAAGGTTAAAAAGTAAAAAGATAAAAATATAACAGTCTATGAAATTACAGTTTAATATAGAATACCAGACCACCTTTGGTGAGGAACTGGTAATGAATATCCTCAGTGGTGATAAAGCCTCAGGTAAGGTTGAGCGTCATAAGATGGCTACGCTCGACGGGACACACTGGAGTTGTGAGATGAGCAAGTCGGTTAAGACAAGTGCATACATTGATTATTTCTATAGTGTGTATCGTGGTGATGAGGAGACCCGTCATGAGTGGCTCACCGAACCGCATCGTCTAGAGTTTGCCGCCATCAGGGGCATCCGTTATACCATTTATGATCATTGGTTGGATATTCCGGAGGACAGCTATATGTACTCTTCTGCTTTCACAGATTGTGTGTCGGCACGTAAGCGCGGGATGAGTGAGCTTCAGGAGACGGGCAAGACCGTACGTCTGAAGGTCCGTGCCCCACAGCTTCGCAGCAATGAGCGTCTGGCGATTGTCGGTGGGGGTATGGCACTCGGCAACTGGGAGGCCCGTCAGGCACTGCCGATGACGGAGCATGACGCAAATGAATGGGTCATCTCGCTGGATGCAGACAAGCTTCCGCAGACTTTCGAATTCAAGTTTGTGATGAAGAGTGACGAGTCGGAGGGGGCGAACGGCTCACAAGGACAGGTGATTTGGGAGAACGGTATGAACCGTACGGTGGCTTTGCCAGAGATAGAACTCGGCGAGGTGGTGGTGTATGAGTTGCCACAGGCGTATTTCCCTGTCTATCCCTGGAAAGGTGCCGGTACGGTGATCCCCATCTTCTCACTGAGGAGCGAGGGCAGTTTCGGCGTGGGTGACTTCGGCGACCTGAAGATGATGATTGATTGGTGCGACAAGACGAAGCAGAGAGTACTGCAGGTATTGCCCATCAACGATACAAATATGACGAAGACCTGGCAGGACTCTTATCCTTACAACTCTATCAGTATCTATGCGCTCCATCCGCAGTACTGCGACTTCCGTCAGCTGCCTGCCATCAAGGACGAGGCAAAGCGTGCGGCTTTTGAGAACCTCCGACAGGAGCTCAATGCCCTTTCGCAGATAGACTATGAGAAGATGTTTGCAGCCAAGATGGACTATCTCCGTGAGATCTTTGCACAGGAATGGACTGTTGTGCAGCGTCGTGAGAGTTACAAGAAGTTCTTTGAACAGAACAAGGAGTGGCTCGTACCATATGCAGCCTTCTGCTATTTCCGTGACCTTTATGGAACGGCAGAGTTCCCAAAGTGGCCGAAGGAAGCAACAGTGCAGGCTACCCAGAAGAGCACGTTTAAGGGGAAGAAAGAGCTACAGTTCTGGTATTTCGTTCAGTACAACCTCGATGCCCAGATGCATGAGGCGCATGCCCATGCCCGTGCGCATCGTGTGATACTGAAAGGTGACATCCCCATCGGCATCTCGCGCGACGGCGTGGAGGCATGGGTAGAACCAAAGTACTTCAATCTGAACGGTCAGGCCGGTGCTCCACCCGATGCGTTCTCTGCCGACGGACAGAACTGGGGCTTCCCGACTTACAACTGGGATGCGATGCTTGCTGACGGTTGCTCGTGGTGGGTGCGTCGTTTCCGTAAGATGGCCGAGTATTTCGATGCCTACCGTATCGACCACGTTTTGGGCTTCTTCCGTATATGGGAGATCCCAATGCCGCACAAGTCTGGTCTGATGGGACAGTTCTCGCCGGCACTTGGCATGAGCCGCGAGGAGATAGAGGCGTACGGTGTGGAGTTTAATGAGGGACTGTTCTTGGTAGACCACAAGCGCAGTGACCGTTGGCACCCGCGTATCGCAGTACAGTATCAGGAGGCTTACAAGCAGATTGACGACGGACAGAAGTTCTGTTTCAATCGTTTGTACAACGACTATTTCTATCGTCGTAACAATCAGTTCTGGTATACAGAGGCGATGAAGAAACTGCCAAAGCTTACTCAGGCCACCCGAATGCTCGTGTGTGCAGAGGACCTGGGTATGGTGCCCGACTGTGTACCCTGGGTGATGAACGAGTTGCGCATCCTTAGTCTTGAGATTCAGTCAATGCCGAAGGACCCGAACACCCGTTTTGGAAAGCTCTCGCATAATCCCTATCGCTCTGTAGATACCATCTCCACGCACGATATGCCTACACTCCGTCAGTGGTGGGATGAGGACGAGGAGCGTTCACAGGCGTACTTCAACACAACGCTGCGTCGTGGTGGTGCAGCACCTCGTCCGTTGCCGGGTTGGCTTGCAAAGGACATCGTGAGCCGTCACCTCACATCGCCTTCGATGCTCTGTCTGTTGTCGTTCCAGGACTGGATGAGTATCGATGAGAAGCTCCGTCTGCCAGATGAGAGCGCAGAGCGTATCAATATCCCTGCGAATCCCCGTCACTACTGGCGCTATCGCATGCATCTCACCATCGAACAGCTGATGCAGGCCGATGACCTCAACAATGAGATCTCAACATTAATCATACAAAGTGGAAGAAAATGAAGAAATTACTAGTATCACTGCTGCTGGTCTTGCCGATGATGGCAATCGCCGGCAGCGTTAAGTCGCCGAATGGCAATATCGAGCTGAAGTTCTCGCTCGATGAAAAGGGCCGTCCCGTTTACGAGATGACGTATAAGGGAAAGGCCGTGGTGAAGCCCTCGCATCTGGGTCTTGAACTCGCGAAGGATAAACACGCCTCGAAAGGCATGGAAGAGACAGACTTGATGGACGGTTTTACGATCGTTAAGGAGGAAACTGTCACCTTCGATGAGACCTGGCGTCCCGTCTGGGGTGAGACGGCTACCATCCGTAACTACTATTCAGAGTATGCCGCTACACTGTCGCAACCCTCTACCAACCGCGAGATAACGATCCGTTTCCGTGTCTACGACGACGGTATCGGCTTCCGTTATGAGTTCCCTCAGCAGAAAGAGCTCAACTATTTTCTTATCAAGGAAGAACGCTCTGAGTTCGCAATGGCTGGCGATCACACTGCCTGGTGGCTTCCCGGTGACTACGACACACAGGAGCAGGAGACTCAAGAGACCAAGCTCTCTGAGATTCGTGACCGCATGAAGGAAGCCGTCAACTGGGGAAACAGCTCGGTGGCCGTGTTCTCAGAGACAGGCGTACAGACCTCTCTCCAGATGAAGAGTGACGATGGCCTTTACATCAATATCCACGAGGCTGCCTGTGCCGATTATGCCACTATGCACCTCGAACTTGTCGATGGCCAGACCAAAGCCCTCACGACAAAACTCTATGGTGGCAGTAACGCCTATACCCCGAATCCTAAGCCATCAGTATGGCCGATACCCCAGCCGTTCACATTCGTGAGCCATCTGACGCCTGACGCAACAGGCCTGAAGGGTGCTATGCAGACGCCTTGTGAGACACCTTGGCGTACGGTGATGGTAAGTGATGATGCGCGCGACATGCTCTCATCAAACCTCATCTTGAATCTCAACGAGCCTTGCAAGTATGAAGACACTTCGTGGATTCACCCTACCAAGTACTGTGGCGTATGGTGGGAGATGATCGTTGGCAAGAGCAACTGGCACTATACCAATGACTTCCCCAGCATCAAGCTCGACCAGATCGACTGGCAGAAGGTAAAACCCAATGGCCGTCATGCAGCAAACAACGAGAAGGTGAAGCGCTATATCGACTTCGCAGCAAAGAACGGTCTCGACGAAGTCCTTGTAGAAGGTTGGAACGTCGGCTGGGAAGACTGGGCAAACATGTGGAAGCGCGATGTCTTTGACTTCGTGACGCCATACCCTGATTTCGATATCAAGATGCTTAACGAGTATGCCCACTCTAAGGGCGTAAAGATCCTTATGCACCATGAGACATCAAGCTCAACCCAGAATTATGAACGTCATCTGGAGGATGCATTCACTCTGATGAACAAATACGGCTATGATGCAGTGAAGACAGGTTATGTGGGTGACATTATCCCCCGAGGCGACCACCACTATTCACAGTCAATGAACAATCACTATCTCCATGTAGTGAAAGAGGCTGCAAAACATCACATCATGGTGAATGCCCACGAGGCGACACGTCCTACTGGCCTCTGTCGTACATATCCTAACCTCGTGGGTAATGAGTCGGCACGTGGCACAGAGTATGAGGCATTCGGCGGCTCTCGTCCTGACCATACTTGTATCCTGCCGTTTACGCGTCTGCAGGGAGGACCGATGGACTATACTCCTGGTATCTTTGTGACAAAGCTCTCAGAGTGGAGCGATAACCCATCTTGGGCACGTATTACCCTCGCCGGTTCTCTGGCGCTCTATCTCACGATGTATTCTCCGCTTCAGATGGCAGCTGATCTGCCGGAGAACTACGAGAAGTTTGACGATGCCTTCCAGTTCATTCGTGATGTGGCATGCGACTGGGATGACTCCAAGTATCTTGAGGCTGAGCCGGCCGACTATATCACTGTGGCCCGTAAGGCTAAGGGTACAGACAACTGGTTCATTGGTGGAAAGTGTGACGAGAACGGGCATGTTGCAGTAGTGAAGCTCGACTTCCTCGATAAGGGCTGTAAGTACGACTGCACCATCTATGCCGATGCCAAGGATGCCCACTACGATACCAATCCTCAGGCTTATACCGTTACAAAGAAAGTCGTGAAAGCAGGTCAGACTCTTAAGATCAATGAGGCCCCAGGCGGTGGCTTCGCTATCACACTAAAGGTGAGAAAGTGAAAGGGTGAAAGAATAGTAAGAAATGAAAAAAAGGATATTGACTAATACATTGAGAATGGTGATAGGTGTTTCACTTTTTCACTTTTTCACCTTCTCTCCTTTATCTGCCCAGACAGCAGAGCAAATAGATCTTGACGCACTCTATCAGCAGATTGACGAAGCCATTGGCTATTCTCCACAATATGTTGCAGAATTGGAGCGTCAGATCAGGGCTGGCCGCGACAATTTCTTTATGGAGAAGGACTTGGAGAAAAAAGTCTTGAGCGCTGAGAAGCTTTTCCAACTGTACAAGTCCTATAGGAATGACTCAGCTTTACATTATGCTGAGTTGTGTATTAGTCTTTCCGATTCTCTCCGTCGTCCCGACCTCTCAGGGCGCTTCCGTTCAATGTTGGCTTTTCAGTGCTCAAATACTGATATGTACGCTGAGTCACTTGCTGAGCTCCGTGCCGTTGACAGGTCTGCGCTTGACAAAAAGGGACTGGTCGAGTATTATCACGCTTGGATGCATGTCTATGGTGAGCTTGGCTTATATAGCCAGCGTGAGAACTTGCGTCAAAGGTATTTTGACTTACAGAACCTTTATCGCGACTCTGTGCTGATGGTGGCTGATGAAGGGAGTGAAGAATGGCTGCATCTGAAAGTGGATATCCTCAGTGCGCGGCAATTGTTTCAGGATGCTCTGGCGTTGAGCAATAAATGGCTTAAGAAGGTGACTGACTACACACATGAAAGTGCTTATGCTGCCTTTTACCGTTCGATGGTCTATGAACGCCTCGGCAATCACGAAATGACCTGCTATTGGTTGGGGAAGTCGGCTCTCGACGATATCAGGTGCGCTGTGATGAACCAGGCCTCGCTTCTTTTCCTGGCAGAGCATCTTGCTGAAGACGGTGACATCAGCCGTGCTTACCGCTATATGGAGTTTGCCAAAAACTGTAATCTGGCTTTCAGTCCTAAAATGCGTGCTTATCAGGTGAATTCCGTGATGAGTGTCGTTGAGAAAAACTGTCAGGCAATACAGTCTCAGGCAAATATGACGCAAATCATAGCTATTATACTGGCAGTATTGCTCATCATAGCCCTAATCTGCATCTTCTTGCTTTTCAAGAAAAAAAACTAGTAATTAATAATCAATCGCCTAAGAGATGAGAAAAATTTTATTCATATTACTTATGATGGCAGTTGCGACCATTAAGGCACAAACCCCTGATTTCTATTTCAACGAGATGGAGTATACGCCAGGCCAGACGACGTTCCGGCTTTTTGCTCCGTCATCTGCTAAGGGCGTCAAGGTGCGTCTCTATAAAGATGGTATTGGGGGAAAGCCCGTCAAAACCATTTCGATGAAACGTACTGGGGAGCCTGATCTGTGGATGGTATCTGTGAAAGGCGACCTGATGGGGAAATACTACACCTTTGATATGGGAAAAGGTGAGACCCCAGGCGTCTTTGCGAAGGCTGTGGGTGTCAATGGCAAGCGTGGTGTAATCATCGACAGAAGTAAGACGGATCCCGAGCACTGGTGTTGTGACGAGCGACCTGTGGTGAAGTCACCTGCAGACCTTGTCGTCTACGAGATGCACCATCGTGACTTCTCCATCGCTCGCGAGGATGCTAAGTATCCTGGTAAGTTCCTTGCATTGACAGAGCCTTGGGCTATCGAACATCTGAAGGAGTTGGGTGTGAACGCCGTTCATATCCTCCCAAGCTATGATTACGGTTCAGTTGATGAGACACGTCTCGATCCTGATCTGTATTTTGAGTATGCCTATCAGAGTCTGCCTAAGGGCGTAATACCAGCCCGTCCAGATTTCTCTCCGCAGTATAACTGGGGCTATGACCCTGTGAACTACAATGTTCCAGAGGGTGGATACTCTACTAATCCGTATGACCCAGTATGTCGTATCAAGGAGTTCAAGCAGATGGTTCAGGCGCTTCATAATGCAGGTATAGCCGTTATTCTTGATGTGGTATATAACCATACCTACGATATCGAGCACTCCAACTTCCAGCGTACATATCCCGATTATTATTACCGTAAGACGTCAGACGGTCAATACTCCAACGGTTCTGGCTGTGGTAATGAGATTGCCTCTGAACAGCCGATGATGCGTAGGTTCATGATCGAGTCGGTGAAGTATTGGTATAATGAGTTCCGCATCGACGGATTCCGTTTCGACCTTATGGGCTGTCATGATATCGAGACTATGAACGCCATCCGTAAAGAACTCAATAAGCTCGATCCTTCGATTATGATTTATGGTGAGGGTTGGAGTGCGGGAGAATGTGGCCTGCCTAACGATCAACTGGGTATGAAAGCGAATGTTCACTGCATGCCTGGCATCGCTGCTTTCTCTGATGAGATACGCGATGCCCTGCGTGGCCCTTTCTCTGATGATAAGGAGTACGGATGGTTGGGCGGAAAACCGGAAGAGGAGAGTATAAAGTTCGGCATCGTGGGAGCGATTGAGCATCCTCAGGTCGATATGTCGAAGGTGAACTATAGTAAGGAGGCTTGGGCTGCGGAGCCTACGCAGATGATGTCGTACGTATCGTGTCATGACGATATGTGTCTTGTGGACCGCCTTAAGGCCAGTATCCCAAATCTTACGGTGGAAGAGTTGATTCACCTTGACTTGCTTGCACAGACGGCAGTCTTCACCTCGCAGGGTGTGCCGTTCATGCTCTCTGGCGAAGAACTGCTGCGTACGAAGAAGGGGGTGCATAATTCTTATGAGTCGCCTGACAGCATCAATCAGTTGGATTGGACAAATAAAGAGAAATATCCTCAGGTATTCAAGTATTATAAAGACCTGATAGCCCTGCGTAAGCATCACCCGGCCTTCCGTCTCGGCGATGCCCATCTGGTGCGAAAGCATCTGGAGTTCCTTGAGGCACCGAAGGGTGTTGTCGCTTTCCGTCTGAAGGACTATGCTGGACGTGACGACTGGCGTAACATCATCGTGATTCTCAATGCCAACCGCGAGCAGACGACGGTAGATATTCCTAAGGGCATGTATACTGTAGTATGTCAGAACGGTGAGATCAACGAAGCAAGTAATCAGCGCATCTTCGGCCGCAAGGCCGCCGTAGCGCCGCAGTCGGCTCTCATCCTGCATGATTAAGCCTTATTTTAATTTATAGTATTCGATAGTAACTATAGTATTTATAGAGAAATGAAACGTATATTCTTATTCGCCATCCTGTTGGCAAACGTATTGACAATGAGTGCAGCAAAGAAATTAGTGATTGACCGTATAGAGCCTACCGACTGGTATGTCGGTCTGAAGCATCCGCAGGTGCAGCTGATGGTCTATGGAAAAGGTGTTCGTGATGTGGCTACGGTCACGACTGACTATCCTGGTGTCATCATCGACAGTCTGGTGCGCCTAGATTCGCCCAATTACCTGCTCATCTACATGAACCTCAAAGATGCGAAGCCCGGTACGATGACCCTTAACTTCGGCAAGACGAAGGTTCAGTATCAGTTGAAGGCCCGTGAGATGAGTGGCGACAAGCGTATGGGATTCACCAACGCCGATGTGCTCTATATGCTGATGCCCGACCGTTTTGCACAGGGCGCTGGCCACAATCCTCAGATCAAGGGTATGCGTGCCTATAAGGAGGATCGTTCGAAGCCTTCTCTCCGTCACGGTGGCGACCTCAACGGCATTCGTGAGCATCTCGACTACTTCAAGGAACTCGGTGTGACTGCCCTCTGGTTTACGCCTGTACTCGAGAATGACTCTCCCGATCAGGAGAACGGCTTCTCTACCTATCACGGCTACGCTACGACGAACTACTACCGTGTTGACCCCCGCTTCGGCTCTAACGAAGACTATCGTAAACTCTGCGACGAGGCGCACGCCAAGGGGCTGAAGGTGGTGATGGATATGATTTTCAACCACAGCGGCTTTGAGCACCCCTGGACACAGGATCTGCCAAGTAAGGATTGGCTCAACACGCCAGACTGGCTGACAGAAGAAAATTCCGGTCGTGATCCGATGACGGGTCTTACCGCAAATGAGGACGGTTCTGAGCCTGCCAAGAGCAAATATCTCCAGACATCTTATAAACTTACCCCGGTGCTCGACCCGTACGCATCGGAAGTAGACCTCAAGGAGACGGTCGAGGGCTGGTTCGTACCTTCGATGCCTGACCTCAACCAGCGTAATCCTCACCTGATGCGTTACCTCATCCAGAACAGCATCTGGTGGATTGAGACCGTTGGCATCGACGGCATCCGCATGGACACCTATCCATATGCATACGCTGATGCGATGGCCCAGTGGATGAAGGAAATTGATGAAGAATATCCTAACTTCAATACCGTTGGCGAGACGTGGGTGACAGAGCCCCCCTATACAGCTGCCTGGCAGAAGGACTCGAAACTCACAGACCACAATTCTTATCTCAAGACCGTGATGGACTTCTCGTTCTTCGACAAGCTAAACCAAGCCAAGAACGAAGAGACCGATGCTTGGTGGAATGGCCTGAACCGTCTGTATAACTCTTTCTGTTACGACTATCTCTATCCGAACCCGTCGAGTGTGATGGCGTTCATCGAGAATCACGATACAGACCGCTTCCTGGGTAACGGCCGCGATACCCTCGCCCTGAAACAGGGCCTTGCCCTGCTGCTTACCGTCAATCGCATCCCTCAGCTTTATTATGGTACAGAGGTGCTGATGAACGGTACAAAGGAGAAGACCGACGGTAACGTACGTAAGGACTTCCCCGGCGGTTTCCCGGGCGATGCACATAACTGTTTCATTAAGGAGGGCCGCTCGAAGTCAGAACAGGCAATGTTCTCCTGGCTGAGTCGTCTGCTCCACTGGCGCCAGAACAACGATGTTATCACCAAGGGCCGTCAGATACAGTTCATTCCCTATAAAGGCATTTACGTCATTGCCCGTCAGTATCAGGGACGTACCGTCCTGACTGTCCTTAATGGCACATCAAAGCCTGCAACGCTCGATGTAGCGCGTTATGCAGAGGTCATCGGCTCTGCTGCCAAAGTGAAGGACATCCTTACAGGCCGTTACTACGATCTCTCGAAGAACTTCGACATGAAACCTCGTCAGTCGCTAATCCTGGAATTCTAACTATATTTCCACTAAAAGTATCAACTTCCACGAGAAAATTTGTGGAAGTTGATATTTTTTTATTATCTTTGCGCCATGAAACTGAATAGCCAACAAAGATGAAACGATTTCTGTTTATTATAACATTCTTGCAATTGGGCATCCTGTCTTGGGCGCAGAGTGGTCATTTCTATACTTCTGAGAAGCTGTCGAGCAATCAGATTACAAACATTCGTCAGGACAAGGTTGGCTATATCTGGGTAGGAGCAGAATACGGTCTGAACAAATATGACGGTTATCGGTTTACTACCTATCTTCATGAGGTTAATCGTCCTAATACCATCAGCAGCAATATTATCTCTTATCTCTTCGTCGATTCTTATGGTAACCTGTGGGTGGGAACCCAAAGGGGCCTGGATCTATATGATTCTGTCAACGACCAGTTCCTGCATATAAAGCTTGAAGGTGCGAAAGATGTTCCCCGTATCAACCATATTGTCCAGGAAGATGAAAACAACCTTTTGATAGGAACTGCCGGATATGGCTTGTTCCGTCTGAACATTAATAGTCATAAGACGAATAAACTTGAAGGCTATGCCTTGGGTGATAATAACTACTTCAGCCATATTATGATTGACAGCGAGGGCGCTTTCTGGAAGTCCGGACATGGAAGTAAGATTGTTAGGAGATCACCTAACGGAAAACTCTCAGAGTTTGAGTCTCCCTATGGCACGGTTACAGATTTCGTTGATTACGAGGGAGGTGTGGTGATGGTATGTATTCATGGCCTGCTCTATTATCGTGACGGGCAGATGCATACTGACTATTTTGACTACAGCGGGCTTAGTGGTAAAGATATCCTGTTCCGTACTGCGATGATTGATCGTCGCGGCAATCTTTATGTCGGTACGATGGGCAATGGCCTGTGTCTTGTTCCAAGAGGTGAGCGTAAACTGAAGAAATATGTGTATCAGAGTGCTTCTTTCGACCTAAATACCACCAATGTCTGGGCTCTCTTTGAGGATAACCAAGACAATCTGTGGGTAGGTTGTCAGAAGCGAGGCCTGCTTCTTTTACCCCAGCAGAAACCTCAGTTCCAGAGTTGGAAGTTCGCTGACCTCCACATGAATGTTGGAGGCTCGCTGACATCACTTTGTGACGGCGGAGACGGCATCGTGTGGTGTGCTGTTCAGAATAATGGTATATTCGGCATCGACAGTGAGGGAAGAATTGTGTCCCACCCGTCGTCTCCTGAGGGTACATATATCTTGTATCGTGACAAGAAAGGTAACTATTGGGTAGGAACCAACGGTTGTGTCTATGCCTATAATCCCTATACAGGCAGTGCTCAGTTGAAGGTGTCTTTCAGCAATGGATTCATCAATGCAATGGCAGATGACGGAAAAGGTCATCTCTTCTTTTCCCTCTTCGGTGAGGGATTCTGCTCTTACGATATTGCCAGTGGAGAGGTTCGCAGATTTTCAATGCATGATGGCGACAGTAAGGACGGACGCCTGCATAACGACTGGCTGTCGGCAATGTATATTGACAGCAGGGGAAAACTATGGCTTTGTACTGCTTCTGGTGTGAACTGTTATGACCCGGAGGGGAATCACTTCCATCCTTACGGTTGGGAGGTGGTGCTCGACTATCATGCCATTCAGTCTATCTGTGAGACGTCTGACCGCCGTATCCTCTTTGGTACTGCCACAGGATTGTATCTTTACGACTCCAAGAAGAAGGAAGCGGTTCCTTTCCCCGAGGCTGAGGCGTTGAGTGATAAGATTGTATGTGATATCGTAGAGGATGAGTCAGGCGATCTCTGGTGCAGCACTACTGTGGGCATTTGGCACTATCAGCGGCAGAAGAAGAGTTTTGTAAGCTATATACGTGGTAATGGCCTCGCTAGTCAGGAATATGTCAGTGGCGTTAAGATGCACACTGCGGATGACAGGGTATGGTTCGGTTTCAGCGATGGTATCACTTCTTTTGAGCCGGAGGCCTTGCGTAATAGCCACTATAAGCAGGGAGAGGTACAGTTGACGGGCTTTTTCATCGGTGGAAATGCTGTCAATGCAAGCACCCTGTCTGATGACCGTCAGGTGGTATATGGCTGTCCTTCAAAGAGTGACCGTTTTGAGGTGTCGTACCTCGACAACACGTTCACCATGGAGTTCTCTACGCTCAACTATTCCAATGCAGAAAGTGTCGTTTATGAGTATCGTTTAAACGGTGCGTCGGAATGGACCCGTACAGCTGATGGCAGTAACATCGTCTCTTTCCATCATCTGCAACCTGGTTCTTATGTCATTGAAGTGAGGGCGATGGAGAATGGGGTCTACACAGAACCGCAACTGTATCATATCGTGGTCCGTGCGCCTTGGTACCAGTCTTCCCTCGCGTACATTATTTATATTTTAGCATTCCTTGCCTTTGCCGGACTCTTGGTTTGGAACTATCGCAAGAGGGCGCACCGTCAGCTCGACGAGGATAAGATGAAGTTTCTCATCAATGCCACCCACGACATCCGTTCGCCGCTGACGCTGATCATGAGTCCGTTGCATAAACTTATGAAACGCAATTTCGACCCTGACGTGATGGACGATCTGAAGACGATAGAGCATAATGCCAGCCGCGTGCAGAACCTTGTGAATCAGATACTTGACATCCGAAAGATCGACAAGCAGCAGATGAAGCTGCATTGTCAGGAGACCGATATCGTGCAGTATGTGGGCAATGTCCTCAAGTCGTATGTCTATACGGCAAAGGAGCGAGGCATCAACTTTACCTATGCCCCGGAGATTGACCGTCTGAACGTGTGGCTGGATCGCAACGGACTGGACAAGATTCTCGACAATCTCCTCTCCAATGCCTTCAAGTACACTTACGACAACGGAGAGATCACCGTCCGTATCGCCCAGCCGGATGCTAATACCGCCGAGCTGCAGGTGATCGACAACGGTATGGGTATCAAGGGCGATGTCCAGAAGATTTTCGACCGTTTCTATCAGTCGTCCGCCACGCGTTCGATGCACATCGAGGGAACGGGTATCGGCCTGAATCTCTGTAAGATGATTGTGTCCATGCATCACGGAACGATAGAGGCCGCCAACCGTCAGGACGCGCAGGGCAGCATTTTCACCGTCCGTCTACCGTTAGGGACTGCGCATTTCTCCAGAGAGGAGCTGCAGCAGGAGGAAGAGGTGGAGAACAAGAGTCATCGGAAGGCACAGTCTAACTACAAGGTGCTTGTGGTCGACGATGATGCGGAGATCGGTAACTATATCATCCAGGAGCTGGGCGGCTATTACTATATCACCGCCGTCACCAATGGCCGCGATGCCCTCCACAAGCTCCTTGAGGGTGTCGATTCCGAGAAGCAGTTCGATCTGGTGGTCAGCGACGTGATGATGCCCGAGATGGACGGCTTCACACTGCTCCGTATGATCAAGACGAACATGAACATCAGCCATATTCCTGTGGTGATGCTCACCTCGAAGGCCGATGTCGCCAACCGCCTTGAAGGTCTCGAAAAGGGTGCCGACGCCTATTTGGCGAAGCCCTTCGATATGGACGAGCTCCACATGGTGATCAATAACCTCATTAACAAGAACCTCCGTCTGAAGGGTAAATACTCCGGCTCCCAGCAGCAGAAGGACAAGGTTGAGGAGAAGGTGGTGAAGGGTAACGACGAGGTGCTCATGGAGCGGATCATGAAAGTCATCAACGACCATCTCTCCGATAGCGACTTCAATGTCGAGGTGCTTTGCAGTGAGGTCGGCATCAGCCGTGCACAGCTCCACCGTAAGATGAAGGATATGACAGGTCTGCCCGTCAGCGAGTTCATCCGTAACATCCGCCTTGAGCAGGCCGTACGTCTCCTGAAGGAGCAGAAGGTGAATGTGACACAGGTGGCATACGCCGTTGGATTCGGCAATTTAGCTCATTTCTCTACGGTATTCAAGAAACAGTTCGGTGTTTCGCCAACAGAATATATTGAGCAAAAAGCCAAGTCTGAGACAAAATAACAACTATACGAAACATACGTTAAAGGGGTGAATAATAAAAAGTAGTACCTTTGCAGCAAATTTTTCTATCTTTACAAACAATTATTCACTAATTAAACCAAACGTATGAGTTTCAAAGCAAAGAAAACAGCCATGTTTGTAGGATTGTGTCTCTTCGGCATGATCTCTGCACAGCAGGCTTCGGCAGCCACTGAATCAGTAGCTTCCGTACAGCAAACGAAGCAGGCAACTGGTCACGTGGCAGACTCTCAGGGTCCGCTGATCGGTGCCACCGTAATGGAGAAGGGTACCACCAATGGTACTGTTACTGATTTCGACGGTAACTTCTCTCTTAACGTAAAACCGGGCGCTACGCTCGTAATTTCTTATGTGGGATATGTCTCACAGGAAGTCAAGGCCGGTGATAACATTCGCATAAGCCTTAAAGAAGACGGTCACTTAGTTAATGAGGTGGTGGTTATCGGTTATGGTACCCAGCGCCGTGAAGCCGTTACAGGTTCTGTTGCCAACATCGGTGGCGAGAAGCTGAATCAGGTTGCTGCCACTAACGCTGCTCAGGCTCTTCAGGGTCGTGTAGCTGGTGTGCTTATGACACAGACATCGTCAAAGCCAGGTGAGGAGATGCAGATCCGTATTCGTGGTCAGCGCTCACTGAGTGCTTCTAACGACCCTCTGATCGTGCTCGACGGTATCCCGTTCATGGGACAGCTCTCTGATATCAATCCTACCGACATCAAGTCGATGGATATCTTGAAAGATGCATCTGCAACTGCCATCTACGGTTCTCGTGGTGCCAACGGTGTCATCATCATCACCACAGTGAAAGGTGCTCAGGGTACTCCTGCAAAGGTTAGCTATAATGGATATGTAAGCTTCAAGAAGGTGTTCCACAAGTATCCTATGATGGACGGACCTACATTCGCAAAGTTCCGTCAGTATGCTGGTAAGTATCAGAACTCACTTGATGAGAGTGACAATACCAATACCGACTGGCAGGATCTTTACTATCAGACTGGTGTAAGTCACAACCATGATGTAAGTATTGCTGGTGGTACCAATGGTGGTAGCTATAGTTTTGGTGCCGGTTACTATCACGATGAGTCTGTAGTGCCTACTGAGGGTTATGACCGTATCTCTATTCGCGGTAATTTCGACCAGAAGGTTGGCGACTGGTTCCGCTTTGGTCTGAGCACTAACAACAGCTACCGCAAGAATCAGGGTGTCAACGATATGTATGGTGTACTGAGCAAGAGCCCTTTGGCAAGCCCTTACGACGAGAATGGAAATATTAAGCGCTATATTTCGCTCCCTGCCGATGATCAGAGCGTTGTGACAAAGGAAACTGTTGAGCGTGATAAGGATGTATGGCTGAATGAGACCAAGGGTATCGGTACTTACAATACACTGTTTGCAGAGCTGAAGTGCCCATGGATCGAGGGCTTGAGCTATCGTATCAACGTCGGTCTGAACTTCCGTTCTTCAAAAGGCGGTAACTTCACGGGTACTGGTATCAATAACAAGGATGCTAATGCCGTAAACGGCGGAGGTATCTCTGAGAACCAGACACGTAACTGGGCTGTTGAGAACCTGCTCACTTACGACCGTACTTTCGCTGAGAAGCACAACCTGAATGTTGTTGCCATGTATTCTGCAGAGCAGACAGTCTATGAGTCAACAGGTGCCAGCGTTCAGGATATTCCTGCTGACTATTTCCAGTATTTCGCACTCGACAAGGCAGTAGGTCAGGTGAACCTTAATAACTACAACTATTGGAAGAGTGGTCTGGTATCATGGATGGGTCGTGTGATGTACTCTTATGATAATAAGTACATGATTTCTGCAGCCCTCCGTTCTGACGCTTCTTCACGTCTGGCAAAGGGCCATCAGTGGCATACATATCCTGCTGTCAGCGCTGGTTGGAACATCGCACGCGAGGAGTTCATGGAGAGCACTAAGACATGGCTCGACAACCTGAAACTGCGTATCGGATATGGTGAGACATCTAACCAGTCTATCAATCCATATTCTACGCTTGGTGGTCTTGCTGTTCGTAACTATAACTTCGGTGACACCTACAAGGCAGGTTACTATGTAAATGCTCTGCCTAACCCAGAACTGGGATGGGAGTATTCTAAGACTTGGAACTTCGGTCTCGACTTCTCACTGTTCAACGGACGCCTCTCTGGATCGTTCGAGTACTACACTCAGAAGACTAACGATATCCTGCTCGACGTTTCTCTGCCTTCTACCTCTGGTGTAAGCAGCTATGTTGGTAACATCGGTAACACAGAGAACAAGGGTTGGGAGCTCACTTTGAACGGTATCATCATTGACAATAAGAACGGCTGGAACTGGGAGGCTGGTATTAACCTCTATCAGAACCGCAACAAGCTGACTAAGCTGACGGGTGCTCTCGATGAGAATGGCGAGCCTGTGCCTGATAAGGCCAACCGCTGGTTCATCGGCTATCCTATCGACGTGATCTATGACTACAAGTATATCGGTCTGTGGCAGGCTGGCGAGGAAGAGCAGATGAAGGTGCTCGAGCCAGGTGGAAATGTAGGTATGATTAAGGTTGCTCATGACAGAGCTCTCGACGCAAACGGCAATCCTACCCGTCAGATCGGTGAGGACGACCGCGAGGTAATGAGCATGGAGCCGGATCTTATCGGTGGTTTCAATACAACTGTTGGCTATAAGGGCTTTGACCTGACTGTTATCGGTGCATTCCAGATTGGCGGTAAGCTGATCAGCGCCATCCACTCTGCCAATGGTTACCTGAACATGCTGACTGGTCGTCGCGGACAGCTTGACGTTGACTACTGGACCGAGCAGAACACAGGTGCCAAGTATCCGAAGCCAGGTGGTATCCAGAGCGGTGATAACCCCAAGTACGGTTCTACCCTCGGTTACTTCAATGCCGGCTACCTGAAGTTCCGTGCCATCACTCTCGGCTACAACTTTGACAACCTGAAGGCTATCAAGGACCTCGGCATCAGCCGTCTGCGCCTCTATGCTACAGTTCAGAACCCATTCGTACTCTTCTCTCCATTCAACAAC
>JAEEGL015792717.1_pt1 | contig 20072 bp, 9 predicted proteins | sample 9134231 | NCBI WGS metagenome assembly JAEEGL01 (sample SAMN16246548, study PRJNA631951) | gut metagenome | biome: gut microbiome; feature: rumen; material: fiber-attached | host: Bos | place: Iran: Karaj | collected 2018-10
GCCTTCTTCTCAGCATACTCCTTGATGCTGTCGGTCAGGAAGCCCTTGATATCGATACCACCGATAGCCACATGGATGACACCAATCTTGATATTCTCAGGCAGCGAGGCCACCATCGTACGACCGAACCAGTCGGCAGGGGTCAGGCCCGTATTGGGACGGCAAAGGGGCGGAATAGCCTCGTACCACTCACCCATCTTACGGGCAGGTAGTGTCTCCGTAGCGGGATAGTCAACGGCTGGCATCCACAGGAAACGGGGACCGGGGCTCTTCAGGTCTTGGGCCTCGGGCTTGGCAGCACCTTCCATGTTCGACTGTCCGAAACAGAGGAAGATATAGAAGTTAGGATCTACGGCAGCCTGCATCTTCAAGGCAGGCAGAATAGTTAATAATAAAGTGAGAACAAATGACTTTTTCATTGTCGTTAGTAATTGATTGGTTGTTGTTATCTGTTTAGGTTGCAAAGTTACAAAAAATACGCCTAACAATCTCCGCCAATTGTTGCATTTTGTTTCTTTAGCGTATCATTGTTGCCAATTACGCCAACAAAAGCGATATTATATTTGGTACTACTTCCTTTTATTTGTATCTTTGCAGCGAAAATCGTGTCATATTAACACCAATTAATCATATTAACTAATCGTATCACAATGATTAAAAGAATCTCACTTTCTTTCATCGTACTGTTGAGTCTTATAGCCGTACGTGCTGCAACAAAGCCAAGCTATACTTTAACGGTAAAGAGTACCCAAAAACAAACCATAACTGGCTTCGGCGGTGCCTGCTGCGATGGTGCTATGTGCCCGTTTGGAAATGACAATGAATGTGTCAACAAACTATATGGCATGCGTTCTAAAATTGGGTTAAATATCCTACGCATGGAGATTTCGCCAAATTTCGAAGGTGACATAAAAGTTCCAGAGTGGGGTAACTGGGACTCCCCCTACGACTGGAATGGTTCACTGCCTTCCGCAAAGATGGTCAAGCAGCGCGGCGGCATTGTATTCGGTACGCCTTGGTCTCCTCCCGGTGACTACAAGACCAACGACACCGCACAGGGAGGCAATTCAGCCGACCAAGGCAATCAAAAGGGGAAATTACGGAAGGATTGCTACGACAAATTTTTCCCTTGGTTGAACTCGTTCTTGGACTGGATGCATAGCAAAGGAGTTGATGTTGATGCAGTATCCATTCAAAACGAACCCGACTGGTGGGTCAGTTACTCTGGCTGTCTCTATGAACCAGAGGATCAGGTCGATTTAGTCAAAAATTACGCCTACATGCTTGACCGAGATAGCCACAAGAATGTAAAACTTATCAGCGCCGAGCCATTGGGATACAGAAAAGATTATTTCGATGCTTTGTTAAACGACAAAACCTGTCGTGAGCAAGTTGACATCTTTGCCGGACACATTTATGGACACATGCCTCTTCAATACATCAAGCCTGTTGCCAATGCAGCACTTCCATACGGAAAAGAGATTTGGATGACCGAGCACTCAGTGACTGACAACATAGACCACTTGCCTACATGGAAAGAAAACCTTATCTTTGCCGAAGAACTCAACGAATGTATGCTGGCAGGCTGTACAGGTTATATTTATTGGTATCTGCGTGCCCATTGGTCATTTACAGGAACAGGCGAAACAAAGTATGGAACCGAAAACAAAAAAGATGAGCTACTACCTCGTGCTTACGTCATGTCACACTTCTCCAAGAATGTTACAGGCTCCACTCGTCTAGAGACCTCAAAAGATGGGACGACAGGGCGTACAAAAGAGGAGCTACTTGCAGACTATGAGCATTCGGCATATATCAAGGGGGACTCGCTCATCGTGATGAATATCAACGCTACAGAAAATGCGAGGGCAATGTTAATAGAACTCCCTTACAACGTAAAGAGTGGTGAACTTTGGTTATCAACAGGCAATGAGGCCGAAAAGCGCTGTCAGAAATCAACTCTCGACATTACCGAATCCACAAACGAGTTTATTACTGAGCTTCCTGCCCAAAGTTTAAGCACCTATATCTTTATGATTGACAAAGGTAGTACGGCCATTGAGAATGTGCATCAGACTGACAATAACGACTCCAAGACCTACTACGACCTGCATGGACGTCGTTTGGACACACCTCATGGTCTCTGTATTGAACGCAGCGCCAATGGTCAGTCAAGAAAAGTTATCATGTAATCATCCAAAACAAAACGGGGTTGGCATTCATGTGCCAACCCCGTTTTATGATTCTTCATCATCTTAATCAGCCAAAACCTTGCGGCTATGCTTGACACCATTTTCATCGGTATATTGCTCGATGACGATGCCACGATGTTGCTGGACGCCAGAGAGACGACGTCCTGAGAGATCATAGCGCTGTGTCTTGAGAGCCTTACTGCTTTCTAAGGTCTGAATGCCAGAGGGGTCTGCTTCTGTAAACTGCCAGGCATCTACATAGAAATCAGTAGCTTCGGCAACAAAAAGATAGAGATTATTATTCACGTCCTTCAGTGTATTGGCAGGAATATCAATCGTCTGGTCTGTCATTTCTGTTGAAGAGAACTCTATAGTAGCAACTGTGTTACGTGATGAGTTGCCTGTGCGAATCTCCATCTTACCAGTTCCGTTGGCACGTAGTGTAAACTTCGCTGCGCCCGCAGTTCCAAAATCCACCTTACGCACGTTAATCCACGAACCAGCCTTCATCTTCACCTGCATATTCTCAGAAGCGTCATTGCCTAACGAGCTGACTCTGGTATTCTTCTTGACATTTGTGATGTCTTCATAGTTCACACCACCACAGCTGGCCATGGTCTCCATCTGCTGTAGTTCGTAGGGATTCACGTTCTTGATTTGCGTAACGCCCGTTTGATTCAGCGTGACAGGACTAATATTCGCTGTCGATTCACTCACCGCTGCCTTATTTACACAGATAGAACGATAGTCACCGGCACTGGCATCCACTGCACCATCCTTTTTCATAGCATCTAACAGGATGCTTCCATGATTGTGGTAGATATGGTAGTAGCTGCCTTGAAACTTCTGCAGATGTGAGTGGTTATTGCCAGCAACACCTGGGCCATAATAGCCCTTGAATTTCCAGGAATTGGGATCCAAAGGGTTGTCGCTGACCATATAGCACATCGTGCCGCCTCCTGGAGCACTGACTGTGATACCATGCTCACTCTTGTAGGCATCCCATTCAGCACTCTTGCGCTCTGCCCAGTTTGAGCAGTAGGTATAGACATACTTGCCGCCGATGACATTCAATTCATTAGCTTCAAAGTGATAAGGCGCTGGAATCTTAGCAGCCGAACCGTCAACTGCGGTCATTGAGGGCTTCAGTTTGATAATACGGGCAGCTTCTGGATTAATCCCATTGGGACCAAGGCCACCGAAAGTAATCCATCCCACACCGTTATCGTCGATGACCACTCCTGGGTCGAAATTAGCATTGGTGCCCTGTCTGTTGGCTCCTGGGGTATCGTAATGAATCATTAGTTCCGTGTTGGGCGATTTCCATGGGCCTATCGGTGATTCTGCTGTCAGCACACCAACGCCATGACTGTTATTACAAAAGTAGAGGAAGAACTCATCCTTATCCGTTTCATTATTATGACGCCAGGTGACGGATGGTGCCCATGAGACGCTATACCCTTTGTACCATGCGCTTGGTGTCCAACCTGCACAGAGTTTCTTCGTATCAATGGTACCATGGAAGGTCCAGTTCACCATATCGTCCGTCGAGAACACCACGATAGACTTGATGTTTCCATACTTATTCTCTCCTTTCTTACCATTGGCCAGAAATTCCTGATGGTCATTCGAGCCATAGACATACAGACGGCCATTGTACTCCATTGCCGTGGGGTCTGCACAGAAGACATTGGCACTGATGGGGTTGTTGTTGCTACTTCCCTTATAGTCGGTAGCCATTGTTTGAGCCTTTGTTGATATACAGGCCGCCATGACGGCGACACTCCATAATAGTTTTTTATACATATTAGCTTTCATATTATAGTTTTCGACTGCAAAGGTAAATAAAAATAAGGGAATAGCACCTTTCCCCATGTCTCTATTTCTTTCGATAGTGTATCAAAAACTATACCTTATAAATTCAATTATACAAATTCTATAATAGAAATTCTATAATTCAATATAATATTTGTGATTCAGTTCTACAAAAACCAATCAGTACTTGATCTGAAAATAGTCGAGTAAGGCTTTATACTGATCCTGAGCCGTTAGGCAGGTGTCTGTCAGGAATCCGTTTACATGGCCCCACTCACGCAAGCCACGATAATAAAACAGCTTGAGTTCATCAGTAATGATGAAGGGTACAACACCATTAGCCAGGCATTCCTTAAACATTAATAGGCGGCCTACGCGACCATTACCATCCTGAAAAGGATGTATCTGTTCAAAACGCACGTGGAAATCGATAATGTCTTCTATCGTCTTTTGTTTTCTGTGATGATAGTCGCTAATCAAAGCCTTCATCTGACGATGTACATCTTTGGGAGGACATGTATCCTGTCCGCCAACTTCATTGGCCAAACGTTTATAATCGCCTACAACAAACCAGTCTTTACGGCTTCTATCGGCAAGTTTTTTCCTTAATATCTACTGCAAAGATACTAATTTTTGCCGATACCGGCAAGTTTTTCCTTCAAAAGTTCTAGCATAAAGCGAGACTTTACAAAAGGAGCCTGCATCTTCACAGATACAGGCTGTAAGAAAGTTCTCGCATAAAGCGAGACTTTACAAAAGGGGCCTGCATCTTCACAGATACAGGCTGTAAGAAAGTTCTCGCATGAAGCGAGACTTTACAAAAGGAGCCTGCATCTTCACAGATACAGGCCCCCACACATGTAAAGTTCTAAAAATTACCTTCAGGGGTAATATTTTTACTGAGCCGTAGCTTTTTTAAGACCATCGGCAAAACCTGCATAGGTATGCTTACGGTAGTAGTTCTGATCCCAGAGACCAGTAGGCTCACCGGGACGCCAGCCACTCTTTGGATCTTGGTCGGTAACGCCCCAAGCGCAAACACCCCACTGTTGTTCCTTCGGGATAATCTCCAGATACTTCGATACGACGAACTTATAGAGCTCAGCCATCTTCTTGTGACCTTCCTCAGTCATCTTATCTGTCATAACAGCTTTACCTGCTGCATCGATGTAGCCCATATCAAGCTCGCTGACGCGGATGAACTTGTCTGTTGCAGCCATCTTCTGGAAAGAAGCGACAATACCGTCCATCATCTTCTGGTTTTCTACATCGTCCTCAAAGCAGTTAATGTGCATCTGAGTACCGATACCATCAATCTTGGTAACACCATCAGACTCCCACTTCTCGATCCACTTAATCAAGCTCTCGAGCTTAGGACGATAGACATACTTGCCATTAACAACATATCCCTCTAAGGCATAGTCATTGATGAACAGTTTTATGTCTTCGGGACCATACAGGCGAGCCAGTTTAATGACAGTACGAACATACTCTTCATCACCCAGATAGTCCTGCCAATAGAACTTGGTAGCATCAGGATTTTCTGCATTTGCATGCTGCAGAGGCAGGAGACCGGAAGCGTCAGCTGTGCCCCAACCATCAATAGGCTCATTGACAGCATCCCAGGCCTTCACCTTGCCATCGCAAGCTTCCATCATGCCCTTAATCCAGCCTTCCATAGCCCATGTCAGCGTATCTTTCTTCTCTTCATCGGTCAAAGGAATACCATTGGCTTCTACCTCATAATAAATCTCAATATTGTCGAAATAGATTTCACCATCCTGTTTTCCCAAATTGAAACAAAGACGCTTACAATTGTCACCTGTAATAGAGGTTGAAAGAGTATATTCTTTCCATTCTGTAGTCAAATGGAAATTAGGATAATCGCCTCGTCCAGAATAGTTAGAAGGATTCTGATAAGCGGCATTAACATCACCTTCTTTACTTGCCTTAGCCCAGAAATGCAGGAAATAAGTCTGACCTTCTTCCAAAGCATTGGCGAAATCAATAGCTGACTGACATTCCCATGAATTTACTGAAGAAGGATTGATTACCCTCCAGCATTTACCTCCTTGATAACCACCATCGACTATACCTTGAGTTGATCCATTACCCCAACCACCAATTCTTACATCATCGTCAAAGGTATACTCTACGACTTGCTTCGGAACTTTAACCGTTGGAGCAGATGCAGTATAGATACTCATATCATCAATACAAATAGTTCCCTTAAAGTTACCGTAGTTAAAAAGGAAGCGCTTGATGTTCTCACCTTGGACTGTAGCTTCAACAGTAAACTCTGTCCACTCTGTTGTCAACTCACATGGAGCGAAGTTTCCACCACCAGCATAATTTTGAGGATTCTGAAAATTAGCTGTAAGTGTATAGGGAGCAGAACTCTTTGCCCAGAAATGAAGGGTATAATTCGTTCCAGGCTCAAGAGCTGACGGAAAATCAACTGCGCCCTGTGCTTCCCACGAATTGGTAGCCTTGACGGTTTCGATTTCCATATATTTCGAACCATCATAAGAACCACTCTTTACAGAACGTTTATGATCGTTACCCCAACCACCAATTGGAGTTCCATCTTCAAAATCGCTCTTAAAAATGTAGTCTTTGCCATCACCCTTACCTTCTGGAATACGATCGGCAATCAAAGTGTTCAGCCAATCTGGCTGCTGTTGCTCATGCCAACAAAGGGTATGACCATAAACAGACAGGCCTGCATCTGTGGCATTCTTTACGAAATTTTCAACCGTAGTGAAGTCATAGATGCCCTTCTTGTTGACAACTGAACCCAACTTGAAAGTGTTACCTGTAACAACCTCCTCGAAGTTGTTCACAGCTAACGAGTACACCAGTTCGTGCTTATTGAAATCAGTACCGTCGATAGCGCCACCCAGTCGGAAGACTGGGTAGTCGCTGTGGTTGACATAGCTCTTCAGGCTACCATAGCTGTTCAGATAGTCATACTGGACACTATGCTCAGGAGCTGCTGTCTGAAACTGCTCAAACTTATCGTCGGCACATGAGGCCAGCGTCAAGGCGGCAGCTGCCATTATGAATAACTTATAATGTTTCATATGATTATATTAATATTAGGTTCACTTAGTTTTTATAGTATGGAGTAAACTCTTCCTTAACAATACCACGAGTCTGGACAATCAACTTATCCTGAGTATCGACAATTGCGCCGCTAGCGAAGGTAAGCTTATAGTCCAGATAGAGACCATCGCGATCCTTACCTCCCCATGCCTGCTTTTCGCTCTTCTCCTTATAAGAACCCGCAAAGCTATTGACAGTAACACCAGTTGTTCGGCTAACAACTGAAGTCACCTCATCGTTATCGTTGAAGGTTACCTCCAAGTCGCAAGTGTACTTGCCACCATCGACTGATACAGGATACAGAATCTTATGCAAACCAAGTGTCTTAATATCGCTCTTGACCTCTTGGTCCTTTGGCTCAGCCTTCTTCTCACGGGTGATTGTCTTGCTGTTACCACCATCCGTAATAACATCGACTCCATAGCGCAGATACTTAGCATCATACTTGCAGATGTACTTCACGCAATACAACGTATAGTCCGCAGGAGCCACTTTCCACAGCGTCTCGTTGGTACGCTGAGCAGGCAGAGCGACATCAGGCCAGGTTTCGCCGGCAAGAATACGAGCTGTCCCCGACTGACTAGCGATGTAAACAGGAATAACATAGTTTGCCTCAAGAGCCTTTTCGTCCTTAAAGAAGTCATCAGTGAACTGAACATCAATAGCGCCACGGAAGCCATTAAATGTCATACTATTGGAAGACAGCGTGTAGTATTTGGTTGGCATGGGCAGGACTGGCTTTGTATATGCCTGGTCGAAGAAGAGGTTTTTGCACAACGACTCATCAACAACGATATTAAGCGTAATGTCCAGGGGGTCACGACTGCCTCCCATTGTGGCCTGAATCTGACATTTATGAGCATTGTCGAGTGATGTGTCGTAAGTATCCTCGCCCATCACCAACGTACGAATAGGGGTCTGGTTAGCGAAGTATACCGACGCTCCTTTCTCGTAGGAAGGGAAATCGTTATCGCCATTCTTACAGCCTGTCATCAGTGCCGTTGCTATCAGAACGCCGAAAGTATATAATGTTATTTTTTTCATAATCGCATTGAATTTTAGAATTTTACATTGTCAGTTTACCATCCCTGATTCTGCTTCAAAGCATCGTACTTGCGAATCTCGGTGAAGGGGATAGGTCCATAGTACATATAGTCTTTGTAATTGCGCACCTCTACGTTGGGTAATACTGTATAAGTCAAGTCGCCATTAGCATCCTTGTCAATCTCCATACCACTGGCTGTCTCGTTGAGTTTTGCGAGGTCAACCTTCCAGCGACGGAGGTCGAAGAAACGATGGTTCTCGAAGCAGAGTTCCAAACGTCGCTCGTTGCGAATCAACTCACGCATCTTAGCACCTGTATTATCGTTTGCGCACTCCTCCAGATAGGGATCGTCTGTTCCACCTACACCAGCACGCTGACGAATAGCCTTGATAATGCTATAGGCAGAGTAAGCGTGAGTGCCTGTGCCTGTTGGTCCCCAAGCCTCGTTAGCCATCTCTGCATAGTCGAGGAACAACTCAGTATAGCGGATACGTGGTGTATAGTGATACTTACCGGTCACGCTACTTGGGTTCAGGTTAACATCGCTACGAAGCCACTTGCGCATATAGTAGCCTGTACGGGTTGACCAACCGTTATCCTTATTGATAACATCGCGAGTGGTACCATAAAGGCCTGTCACAACAGTGGTATTACCCATTTTACCTTCGTTATAAAGGATATTATCTGCCAAACGTGGGTCACGGTTTGCATAGGGGTTGCTTGCATCGTATCCACTTTTATTATGCTTAATAGGGTAACCATTAGCCATTGGGAAGGCATCTACCAAATTCTGAGTGGGGTTAACACGTCCCTTACCATACATAGATGGTGGGAAATTGTCGTCCTCGAGTCCATGCTCGCTTTCACCGCCACGACCAGCACGCCATAGAATCTCAGCAGGATTCTGGCCGGCCTTGAGATTGTCGATGGTAGTGTGATCAGAAAACCATTTATTACCACCAGCAGGAACGACAGCATTGATACGATCCAAAGCGATAGCTACTAAATCGGCAGCCTGAGCTGGTGTTACGCCTGACTCATCAGCGTATGCAGGACTAGCTGCGAGCACTGCTACTTGAGCCTTGATGCCCTCGACGATTCGACCATTAATCTTTCCTCTCATGTGGTCACCAAAGGCACGGTTATAGTCACCCATGGTAGCACCTATAGCGGCATACTTGGCAGGGACGTCAGATTCGTTCTTGATGCTGCCATCTTCGTATTGCAGCAAACTGAGCGCGAGATCCAAATCAGCATTGATTTGATCAATACAAGCCTTGAAAGTGTCGCGAGGACGATTGAACTCGTCGCTACTCATCGTGGCATCTTGTGGTGTCAGAATGATGGGAACACCCATGAGCTTGCCGTCATCGGTATATCCAGCATGAGCACGCAGGAGGTAGAAATAGTTCAAGGCGCGCAGAGCGTAAGACTCACCCTTGAAGTGGTCATTGTACAGTGTATTGAGCACGTCAGACTCAGCCCATTTTACCTTGTCGCAGTTAGCCAGCATGATGTTACAATAGTTGATTGCATTGTAACGGTCGCGCCACTGGTCAATTGGATTCATCTCAGCAGCCCACGAACCTGTAGCCATGCGGAGATAATTGCTTGTCAAATTGTTGGTGACGGCATCATCTGTTGCCAAGTCACTCTGAGGGCCTGTCTGATAAGGCAGCAAAATATAGGCATTTGCCAAGATTCCCTGTGCAAACGAAGGCTCCTTATACATCGACTCAAGCTGGCGCTGGTTCTCGGTAGCCGGTTCGAACAAATCATCGCAGCTGGTGAGAACAGTCGATGCTACTAATATTGAAATATAGAATATCTTTTTCATTGTCATGACAAATTTAGAATGATACCTTTACACCTAAGTTATAGAATCGCGACTGAGGTGCGCTGCCGACATTCAACTCTAGCAATTCACGCTCCTTGGCGATGGTCAGCAGATTGCTGCCGCTAACGTATGCAGACAATCCCTTGATGATAGTGCCGTGGAACCACTGTTGTGGGAAATCGTAGGTCAGCTGAACCTTAGCCAGACGGAATGCATCGGTTGAGTAGAGCCAGAAATCAGAGGTAGTATTATTGTTATCACCGCTCTGAGTGGTCAGACGAGGATATGCGGCATTAGGATTGGCAAGACCAATAAAGTTGCCATTTTCATCGTATGCATATTGAACACGATCACGAACTACTGCAGAATACTTACTCTCACCAGCAATCCAATAGTAAGGATCAGTACTACCATTACGCTGACCCTTGATAGCCTTAGCACCAAAGCCACCTGTACCAAGAACGAACAATGTGAAGTTCTTGTACTTAGCAGTCAGGTTAATACCCAAGGTGAACGGATTACCGTACCATCCGCCTTTTGCCAGATTAACTTGGTCTTTTTCGTCAACGAGACCATCGCCGTTCTGATCCTTATATTTCAGATCACCAGGACGGATATTGCCACTCAACTTTGACTGATTGGGTACGCCATCAGCAAAGCCTTGAATGTTGCCATCAGCATCCCAATTGAAGTCTTCCTTATTGAAGTAGCCCAGACACTCGTAACCCCAGATGGCATCCAAAGGTTTACCCTCACGGTGCTGATACTCATCAATATAGTTCAAATCATCGCGCTTGGTAGCCTTGGTTGTATAATAGGTACCATTTACACCAGCCATGAAGTCAACCTCACCAAACTTCTTTTTGAAGTTAATAGAGAAGTCGAAACCAGTACGAGTCTCGTCGTTGTAGTTCACATAAGGCAAGAAAGTTGCTTCTGGATAGTAAGTCATGAAATAGCTGGGGAAAGAACCGTCTGCACGGATGATACCACCCTCCTTCTTGCTGTGGAAGAACGATGCATCAAGTGTCAGCATGCGGTCGAACATAGCTGTCTTCAGATTCACAGAGAATTCCTTACGCTTAATGAAGGTCAGATCCTCATTCCAACCACGCTTTACATTGACCGATTGGATAGACTGTCCATCAAACCAGCCCCACCATGCGCCATCCTGAGTATAGTAGCCAGAATACATGTAATAGTTGTCGATACCAAGGTCAGTATTCAGCACACTATAACTAGCACTCAGCATCAGGTCGTTAAAGACAGCCTGATTCTGCATGAATTTCTCCTTCATAAGGTTCCATCCCAATGAGAACGAGGGTGAGAAAGCTTCACGGTGTCCCTTTGCCAATTTCGATGAGTGAACGACAGCTGCTGAGAAGTCAGCAAACCAGCGATGATCGTAGTTGTAAGACAACTGCAAACCAAGGTTAGCATTGCTCTGCTTATGGTACTGACCAGAATTAGTCAGCTGGAAGCCATTGACAACGAACTTGGCATCTACGTTATGAACGCCTGCAAAAGTATTGATGTAATCAAGGTGGGCATTGAAGTTCATCACCTGATTAGAGGTAGAACCACTAACGTTCTGTACACCAGAGTGCTTGTCCTCATTGAACTTTGTCAAGGCAACTATCTTGTCCTCGCCACTATAGTTACTCCACGTAGGTGCCCAAGTAGCATACTCATCGTTGAAAGAAGTACTATAAGAGGTTGCATAGTCAACTGAGAACTGAGTATGCAGTGACAATCCTTTGAGCAGTGAGCCAAGATCAAAGTTGATACCGGCATCAAACTGGAACTGTCGGCTGGTGTACTTGCTACGGCCTGCTGCATAATACTGTGCGAAGACATTGTTACGGTCAGCCTGTGTAGCAGCCAAGAACGAGCCGTCATAGATACCCGTTGTGGCAAGCATCTCTTTAGCAGCTAGAGCATTATCATCAAGATAGCTTACAGGAATTAACGGAGAGATACGGTTTGGACGCAGTGTAGTTGCAGTTTCCCAATAGTTGTCGCCTACAGGACTCTTGGAATCGTAAAACGATATATTGGTATTGACGTATGCTGAAATCATGTCGTTCAGACGAAGATCTACATTGCCACGTACATTGAAACGCTGGGTATAGTTATTCTTAGCTTCTCCAAATTTCAGATAGTCACCAGTGCGATAGAAACCTATGTTGGTATAGAACTTGGCAAAGTGACCACCACCACTGATCTCAGCAATAGCCTCACTGCGATTACGAGTCTTCTTGATATACTCATCTGAATAGAAGTCTACATTGGGGTAGCGATAAGGATTCTTACCACTGCCATAATTATAGATTTCTTCGGCTGTATACAGAGCCGATAGTCCATCGTTTCGACGAGCTTCGTTGTACAAGGTCATATACTCTGCAGAGCTCAAATACTCAGGAAAACTCTTGGCAACATCCCAACCAGTGTTGAGGCGGACGTCAATATGAAGAGCAGACTCCTGGCCACGCTTAGTGGTTACCAACACAACTCCATTGGCTGCACGGCTACCATAGAGCACAACTGCCTGAGCGCCTTTAAGGAAAGAGATTTGCTCAATCTCGTCAGGTTTTACATTATTAATATCGCGTGGTGTACCATCGACCAGCACCAAATAATCAGTGTAACCCCAAAGAGAAGCTCCATTGAAACCACCAATGTAGCCCTGCATATTGTCTACAGCATAGGTGTTATAGTTTTTCTCCATGAGCTGCTTCATGTTCACGGTCGACACACCACCAAGTGTCTCATTTGCAGCCTTGGTACCGAAAGCGACAGCAACCCGCTCTGAAGCGGCAGAGTCTGTTTGCTCCTGAGCAGACACCTGCAGCGTAACTGCTGCAAAGGCGGCAAGTATGATATAATTATGGTAATATTTCATAATATACGATTCGTTTAATCAATTAATTCCAACCCTCATTCTGTGTAAACTCAGGATACAGATATACATCGGCATCGGGCAAAGGGAACCAGTAGTGTTTTGGTGAGAACGAACGCTTACGGATAAGCTTCATTGACCAACTGGTAACCTCAGCATCCTTTGGATCTTTCTTTGAGAAATCATAGTCAGGATCCTTACGGAAGAACTCCTGAGAATACTTCTCAGTGTAAGGAGCCTCAGTTAACAGAAGCCAACGCTGCAAATCGTTGAAGCGGAAGCCTTCGAAAGCCAACTCACAAGCACGTTCACGACGAACCTCATCCATAAACTTGTGGTTGTCAAGACCGGCTGCCATGTGGCCTGCGCCAACACGGTCGCGCAATACATTGATAGCTTCCTCAGCAGACTTTGCATAACCATTGGCAGCAGTGTACTGAGTATAAGTATTACCCATTGCTGCACAAGCTTCAGCATACATCAGATAAATATCAGCCAGACGCATGTAAGGCAGATAAACATGCAGTGCGCCAGACCAGTTATACATACCATCGAACTTATTTGCCTGATGAGGAACTAATTTCTGGGTATAGTAACCTGTGCGGCTTGCATTAGCCTCATCACGAGTCTGACCATTAGTATAAAGTCCGCAGAACTTCTGGTTCTTCAATGGGTCATCGTCCTTAATAGTCGTATTGACGTACTTGAATCCATCAAAAATGATATCATGATAGAAACGTGGGTCGCGATTCTTAAATGGATGAGCAGGGTCAAACTTACCACCATGAGAAGCATCATTAGGAACGAGCTCTCCGTTTTCAATGATGTAGGCTGGTGTTCCGTCAGCCATACCATAAGCATAGTTCACATAGTTAGCTGTTGGCTGGTGAATAACGTTATCGTGCTCTACAAGAGAGCCGATTTTGGTACCCCAAGTCTTGGTGAAATTCCAGTTAGAACCATTGTAGTCGGGCGACGGGCCACGCATGATAGCCTCACAGGTGCCTGGCTGCTTCCAACCCTGACCAGTCGTATAGAAAATGTCGGAGAAACAGGTAGTGGAACTGCCGGTCTTTTCATGATTATAAATATCCTTATAGTCGAACTCTGCCAACTGAATTGTAGTAGAACCACTCTCTACGAGTTTCAGCAACTCTGCGAATGCATCAGCAGCCTTTTTTGCCAAATCTGTATTATAATCATAGGTCTTGCCATTTAATGCACCACCAGTCTGTGCACCATTCTTCATCAGAGGAGATGCTGCCCACAACTGTACCTTACCCAGATAGCCAAGAGCCGTAATCTTATTAATACGAAGGTCGTTCTTTCCAGGTGTCTGCTGACCAACTATCGTTGTCTCCCAATCTACGGGCAGGAGGTCTGCAGCTTTGCGAAAATCGGCAGCTGCAAGCTCTGCACACTCCATAAAAGTCTTACGCGGCATGGTAAGGTCGCCATTGCCGGTCAAAGGCTCTGTAACGTACGGGAGACCGCCAAACCATTGCATCAATTCTTCGTACCACCATGCGCGGAAGAAATACAACTGACCAGCAATAAGGTCTTTCTCTTCCTTAGTGGCCGCCTTCATGTTGTCAAGATTGGCAAGGCCAGTATTACACTTACGGATACAATACCATGCATGTGGCCACAAAGAGTGATCAAACTTATTATCGCTCGTAGGATTACTGCCCGAACGCATCAGCCATTCCTGACCATTAGTGTACCAGTTACGGAAGTTACCCAAGTCAACATCACGAGTAAAGTGGCTATCGCCGACACCCGTATTCATAATTTCATCCTCACCCCAGTTGAAAGTGGTACACCAATAGCACTTCTCTTTATCGGGTATACAATTGTAAATTTCTTCCACGAAACCCTCAAAGTTGTGGAAATTCTTGAATGCTGTCTCTGGATTTACCGAGGAATCAGGCTCCTTGTCGAGATAGTCGGTGCAAGAAGTCATGCCGAAGCCGAGAGCAGCAGCAATAATGCCATATATTAAATTATTCTTTTTCATTTCTTGATGTCGTTTAGAAACCTAACTTGATACCGAAATTAATACGACGTACAGTAGGATATGCTCCACCGCCACCTGAGTAACCACCGAGATTGCTCTCGCGGTCGTCCGGCATACGGGTCCAGAGCCACAAGTTATTACCACTGACATAGAGTCGAAGACTCTCAAGACCAAACTTCTTCATCCATGGCTGACCAGTGAAAGTGTATGCAACCTCAGCATTTTTCAAACGGATATAGCTACCGTCGTAATAGTAACGCGTGCCATTGACATATGGAGCCTGAGGCAGATTCCAACGAGAGGGTGGCATATCTGCATTGGGGTTCTCCTTTGTCCACCAGCTACCCTGATCGTAAACGACATCGATGTTATTACCGAAATTAGTCATGGTAACCTCACGGGTAACATTAGTTACACCATAGAATTGAACGAAGCAGCTGAATCCTTTCCACTCCCATCCCAGCGTAGCATTGTAGGTATTCTGAGGCATAGATGAATATCCATAAGGAGCACTATCGTTGGTGTCGACAACGCCGTCACCATTGAAGTCGATGATATAGTAATCACCAGGCAGACGCTGGTTGTCGCTGGCATCGAAACGAGGAGCGCCGTAAATATCATCAAAAGTATTCAGGAAACCAGCATCAAGGTATGAACGAACTTGGCCAATAGCATAACCGGCCTGTTTGCGATAAGAAGGCAATAAAGGCTGGTCGTCGCGGACGACAATTTCGTTGACAGCATGTGTCATATTCATGTCAGCCCAGAAGCGCATCTTATTGTTCAACACCTTGTTGAAACGAAGAGTAAGTTCATAACCATGGGTCTTCACTTCACCTTTATTAATAGTAGGAGGAGTGGCGCCGAAATATGATGGTGTAGCACGGTCATTACCATTAATCAGAATATCAACACGCTTATCGTTGAAGAAATCGAGGCTACCTGTGAACAGACCGCCAAGAATACCAAAGTCGATACCATAGTTCCATTTCTTTACTTTCTCCCAATGTACATCAATGTTACCAAGAGAGGCCTCACGATACCACTCGTATGACGATTCTTCACTATTGTACATCTTCGACTTGCCACCGAAAGCCCACTGTGTTGCATAGAGCCAACGGCCTCCGACATTGTCGTCACCAATCTCACCGTAAGAAGCGCGGAACTTCAGCATATCCACATACTTCTTAATAGGCTGGAAGAATTTCTCCTCACTAGCCAACCATCCGATAGCACCAGAGTTGAAGAAGGCAAAGCGGTTGTCCTTTGAGAATTTCTCTGAGCCATTGTAAGCGCCATTGTACTCAAAGAAATAACGACCATCATAATTATAGGTAGTACGGAAAGCCCAGTCTTCACGGTAATGAGGAATCTCAGAGCCATATGCATACTCCTGACGAGAGAACAGACCCATAGCGCTAATATCGTGCTTACCAAACTTACGGGCCCAGTTAAGCTGAAGTTGATAAGTCAGGTTACGAGTGGTCTGCCAGTTGTTGACAGTACCGGCCTGAGTCGTCCACTTAACAGGCTGCTGGAAGTCAAACTGGTTGTTTGACTCGTACGACTGCTTATAGGTCACAGCGCCTGTCAAAGGATCAATCCACTTACGCTGAGCATCATTGTAGAGGTCATTGACACCACGACCTGCCTCGACGAAGTTATTGTCCCAAGAAATCATACCATGGAAGTTCAGACCCTTAGTAACAAAGCTCAAATCTTGGTCGAGCACGAAGTCAGTATTGATACGTGTCTGAGCGTCGGTCTGATAACCTGCCAATGCGATATTCTCAGCAGAGTTAGAGATGTTGGTACCTGAAGGATAGAATCCCCATGAACCATCAGAGTACTGAGGCATAAACACGTCGGGGGCAATATTATATGCACCTGCCCAACGCTGCTGCTCTTGCCAAAGGTCACCAGAGTTTGCCAACGGGTGCTTGCGCTGTCCGTTAGAACCGGCAAGATTCACCTTCAGAACGGTTGTCTTCGTAATCTGGAAGTCCAAATTTGAACGAACGTTGATACGGTTATAACCGAATCCGCCTTCATAGCCTCGTCCGCTATTCATAATTTTAAAGAGGTCACCCTCCTTTACGAAGTCGATGCTGGCGAAGTACTTCACGAACTTGGTGCCACCACTCACATTGACATTCGCATTGTATGACATACAATAGTCCTTGAACAACTCTTTCTGCCAGTCGATGTTCGGATAGCGCTCGCGCTGCTCTAAAGTTGTCTGATTGCGGAAATTGTCGATAAACTCCTGTGAACGGATATCACCCCAAGAGCCCGGGCTCAATGGCAGTTGATGCTCAATGGCCTGATTACGATACATTAACGCATCATAAGAATCATACTTGCCAGGAAGTTTTGAAGGAATCTTCATAATAACATTGGCACCAGCCTGAATCTTAGCACGTCCCTCCTGACCACGCTTGGTGGTAATCAGGATAACACCGTTAGCACCCTTCACACCGTACACAGCCGTTGCCGAAGCATCTTTCAGTACAGAAATACTCTGAACGGAAGCGATGTCTACTGAACTCATCGGACGCTCAATACCGTCAACCAGAATAAGTGGAGCACTGTTGTTCCACGAACTGGCACTACGAATAACAATGTCGGGCTCTTCCTCACCAGGTTGGCCGTTACCCTGAACAGCGACAACACCAGGAAGGTTACCTGCTAAGGCAGCACCAACATCCGAAATACCTGCGGCACGCTCCAACACTGCGCCTGTGGTCTGGGTAATAGAACCCACGACCGACGCTTTCTTCTGCTGACCGTAGCCGACCACTACAACTTCTTCCAACTGGGTGTCGTCTGAGAGCGATACTTTAAACGTGCGCTGCTTGCCGACCTTGATTTCCTTAGTGGTCATACCCACATATGAAATCACCAGAACCGAAGACTCCGATGGAACTTTCAGGACGAAATTACCATCAAAGTCAGTAACTGTACCCAGGGAAGATTGTCCCTTTACTACTACCGAGGCACCAATCAATGGTTCTTCGCTAGCATCCGTGACTGTTCCCGTGATCTGAATGTTGTTTTGGGCAGACAACGTAGTGCTGAATGCCATCAACATGAGAATCGTTGAAACAGCCTTTCTGATCAATTGCTTTAGATTCTTCATTTTGTCAGATTTGATTCATATTGTGTAATTGAAAATAGTTAGTTCAAACCGAGGTTAGAATATATTTACGCCTGCAAAGATATATTAATTATATTAAACCACGTTAGCATTTTGTAACACGGACTTTGTTTTTTGTAACAAGTCTTAAAATTTGCTATTTCTACGTTGTTTTTTGTTACTTTAACGATATTTTTGCCGGGTTAAGAGGGTATTCTGCGGCAACCATCCTATACACCTTAATATATAAGCAGGATAAAATATGAATGCAGCATTAGCCGGATGACCACCAGTCACGTCCATCACCGGGAAAGCAGAAGGACGAGAGGCCAACCGACAACATTTTAAACTTTACATTAGGCATAGTAATCACATTATAATGTTTGGGACTGCAAAATTACTATCTTTTATTTTAATAGACGTGAAAAAGTGTTGCGTCAACTTTATTATTTGTAACATTTATTTGGCCGTTAAAATAAAAAGTGCTATCTTTGCATGGTTTTTGTAACTTAAAACAAACTATGATACGTAAAGTTCTAACCGCACTACTGTGCCTTGTGAACAGCCTTTGTGCTAATGCCCAGACTGGAAAACTATTTGATGCCGACAAGCAGATGTCGAGCAGCTTTACCACACAAATATTCCTGGATCATGATGGTTTCATTTGGGTAGCCACACGCAATGGTCTAAACCGTTATGACGGCTATCAATTCCGTATCTATAAGAAAGAGATGCGCCAAGATATCGGCATGGCGAGCAACTACGTCAACTGCATGACGCAAGACCGTAACGGCTTATTTTATATAGGTATGTATGGTGCCTTGCAGACCTACGACGGGCAACGCTTCCGCAATGTCATCACTTACGACCTGAACGGCGTCGCCAGTCCTAATTATATCACCTGTCTGTTGGAACGTCAGAATGGCGAGGTACTGGTGGGCACATCAGGCCACGGCATACTACGCATGAAAGGGCGTCACGAGGCCCGCCAAATCGGTGAAGCCCTCGCTAACCTGAATACCGTGCACCGTATGACGGAGGATCACCTGAGACGCCTGTGGATTGTCAGCGACACCCAGGGACTTTGGCTATGGAACGGCAAGACGGTAAAACGCTATTTCCAAGAAGAAGAATTCAAAAACGACATATTGGATGTCTGTGAGGACCGAGAGGGAGCTATCTATGTAGCTACTGCCAGCCATGGCATGTTCCGCCTGGACGGTGAGACGCCCGTACATATTGAGGCTACAGGCAATAAGCATATCTCGACACTCTACTTCAGCCAGAAGGGCGATGTCTTCTTGGGCTACGATGGTATGGGTGTAGCCATCTATAATCCGAAGACCGGCGAATTGGTTGACAACCCCTTCTATAGCCGTGAGGTGGATCTCAGTTCAGCCAAGGTCTATTCTATCTGTGAAGACTCGAACGGCAATATCTGGCTGGGACTATTGCAAAAAGGCACCTTTATGCAGCCAGGACACGCCACAGGTTTCCGCTATATGGGTGCTAAGCTCGGCTCCCGTAATACAATCGGTACAGCATGCGTGACCAGCGTCTTATGCGATTCCAGGAAATTGCGATGGGTTGGCACCGATCGCGACGGACTCTATCTGAAAGCCGAAGACGGGAAATTGATCCGGCACTTCAAAGAGGGTTTCCCTGCCACTATCCTGGCTATTTGCGAAGACCGCCAAGGTCGTATTTGGATAGGCTCTTACAAGGAAGGGTGTGGTTGGATAGATCCGAAGACATGGACTTATCACCCACAAAAATTCCCTAAAGGCACCAGCGACAGTTTCTTTGACCTGGAATGCGACCAGCAGGGAGACCTCTGGATAGCCTCCATGGGTTCGGGACTTTTACGCCTTAACCCTGAAACTGGTGCGCTGAAAGCCTATACCCAAAAAGAAAAGGCCCCGGAAGACCGAACCGTGAACAGCATCACCAACAACTATCTGTCCCAACTGTCTATTTCGCCAGATGGTAAGCGCGTTTATGCGGCGACAACAATGGGTGTCTGCGC
>JAEEGL015852171.1_pt1 | contig 20072 bp, 18 predicted proteins | sample 9134231 | NCBI WGS metagenome assembly JAEEGL01 (sample SAMN16246548, study PRJNA631951) | gut metagenome | biome: gut microbiome; feature: rumen; material: fiber-attached | host: Bos | place: Iran: Karaj | collected 2018-10
GGCGGGGACGTATTCCGGATCGATCTCCACCACGTTGTAGCCGCCCTTCTTCTTCTGGGAGAGGATCTCCAGGGCCTCGGGCGGGTAGCCGGGAGCGATGATGCCGTCGGAGACTTCGCTCTTGAGGTAGGCCGCAGTGGCCGCGTCGCACACGTCGCTCAGAGCGGCCCAGTCGCCGAAGGAGCAGAGCCGGTCGGCGCCGCGGGCGCGGATGTAGGCGCAGGCGATGGGAGAGAGTTCCGCGTCTTCGGAGACAAAGTAGATCTTCTTATCCGTGTCGCTCAGGGGCAGGCCCACGGCCGCGCCGGCAGGGGACACATGCTTGAAGCTGGCTGCGGCAGGCAGGCCGGTGGCTTCCTTGAGTTCCTTCACCAGCTGCCAGGCATTGAACGCATCCAGGAAATTGATGAATCCGGGCTTGCCGGACAGAACGCGGATGGGAAGGTCCTTCCCGTCCTGCATGAAGATCCGCGCAGGCTTCTGATTGGGGTTGCAGCCGTACTTGAGTTCCAGTTCGTTCATTGTTCACAGGCTCCTTTCCAGATGCTTGTTCCAGATGCGGGTCCATTTCCCGCCGGTGGCGAGATCCGTCTTCTCCACGAAGAGGGATACCTTGTTGTCGGGATTGAGGTTCTCCCAGATCTCCTCGCCGAAGGCTTCCACGTCTGCGGGAACATCCATGCGCTCGGGCTCTCCGCAGAAGGAGGGGATTGGCTCCCCGTCGCCCACGTAGGTGTGGAGGAAGTGGCCGACGCCGGGGACCGGGGCATACTCGAAGGTCTGCCGCAGACAGGCGCTGCCGGCCGCGTCCGCGGATTTGAGGATGTTCATGAGATAACTGCCGTCATGGAGCAGAAGGCCGGAGATCCGGGGGGTCCAGTTGGGTCCGTCGGGCTCGAAAGTCCGGGTGCGAAGGGCTTCTTCAAAGGAACGCCCCTGCTCCAGATAGTCCCGAATGGTGTCTGTCTGGTCGCCGTTGGTGACGATGAGGCTGCGGCCCAGCCGGCGGACGGGGTGATAGATGATGAGGCTGGGATCCTTCACCTTGGAGGGATCGAAAGCCTCGGTGCGGATGCCGTCCGGCGTCTCGGAGAAAATGCGGTTGCGGCTGTTCACGCTGCGGCCCATGATGAAGTACGCAGCCACGGAGGCGCTCCCGTCGGGAGTGACGCCGAGAAGGATGCCCCGTCCGGGGTAGGTGTTCTCCCGAAGAGCCTTCGGGAAATTCCTGGTCTCATACACGTTCATTCCATACTCTCCTTTTCCCTTGCGATCTCGAAGGCGACCTGTTCCGCCGCACGGGGCAGCAGGATCCATTCCGCCTGTTCCATCACTCTGCGCTGGAGGAGCTCCGGAGTGTCCCCCGGTTCCACATCCACCGCCTTTTGAAGCAGGATCTCCCCGCCGTCGGGGATCTCGTTGACAAAGTGGACCGTGGCGCCTGTGACCTTCACGCCCCGCTCCAGCGCTGCCTCGTGGACCTTGAGTCCGTAGTACCCTTTCCCACAGAAGGAGGGAATGAGCGCGGGATGGACGTTCAGGATCCGCCTGGGCCACCGGGCGGTGAAATCGGAACTGAGGATGCTCAAAAAGCCCGCCAGTACGATCATCTCAGCGCCGTAGACCTGCAGGAACGCCTCAATGGCTTCTTCGAACTTCTCCTGGGAGCCGAGCCCCTTCCGGGATACGGCAAAGGCGGGGACGCCTGCCTTTTTTGCCCGCTCCAGCGCGTAGGCATCCTCCCGGGAGGAGATCACCACGGCGATCTCGCCGCTTCTGAGTTCTCCGGCCGCCTGGGCGTCCAGAAGCGCCTGGAGATTCGTCCCGCCGCCGGAGACGAGCACCGCGATCTTCGTCTTCGTCATCTGAGGACCACCTTTTCTTCGCCCCGGGCGATCTCGCCCAGCACATACGCGTCGCAGCCGGCGGTCCTGAGAGCCTCCGCCGCACGGTCGGCGGTGTCCCAGCTCACGATGAGGGTCATACCGACGCCCATATTAAAAGTGTTGAACATATCCCTCTCCGGGATGTGCCCCGTCTCCTGCAGGAGCCGGAAGATCTCCGGGGTGCGCACGGCGGCTTTTTCCACCACGGCCGTGAGACCGTCCGGAACGGACCTGGGGATGTTCTCATAGAACCCTCCGCCGGTGATGTGGCTCACGCCGTGCACCTCCGACGCCGCCATGGCCGCGAGGACGGGTTTGACATAGATGCAGGTGGGAGTGAGGAGCGCCTCGCCCAGGGTCGTCCCGAGTTCTGGGACCTCCCGCCCCAGGTCCGCATTCTCCACGTCAAAGACCTTCCGCACCAGGGAATATCCGTTGGAGTGGATGCCTGAGGAGGGCAGGGCCAGGATCACGTCGCCCGGGCACATCTTCCCGTGGTCCACGATCTTCCCCCTGTCCACGATGCCGACGGAAAAACCCGCCAGATCGTAGTCCTCAGGGGCCATGGTGCCCGGATGCTCGGCGGTCTCCCCCCCGATGAGCGCGCAGCCCGCCCGGACGCATCCCTCGGCCACGCCGGAGACGAGCTCCGCCACCTTCTCGGGTACATTCTTCCCGATGGCGATGTAGTCCAGAAAGAAGAGGGGCTTTGCCCCGCAGCAGATGATGTCGTTCACGCACATGGCAACGCAGTCGATGCCGACGGTATCGTGCCGGTCCATGAGCTGGGCGATGCGCTGCTTCGTGCCGACCCCGTCGGTGCCGGAGACTAGCATGGGCTCTTCCATGCCGGAGAGATCCGGGGCGAAGAGGCCGCCGAAATCCCCGATATCGGACACGACGCCGGGGATGAAGGTGCGCTGTACGTGGCGCTTCATGAGACGCACGCCCTCGTAGCCCGCGCGGATGTCCACGCCTGCGGCGGCGTAGGAAGCGGAATGGGAGTCGTTCATATGCTTACTCCTTTCCGGTCCAGCAGTAGGTGCAGATCTTGGACGGGTCGATGCCGATGGCGTCCAGGAGCCCCTGGAGGGACTGGTAGCTCAGGGAGCTGAAGCCCAGCTTTTCGCAGATGGCGTGTAGCAGGCACCTGCCTCGCTCGGTATCGCGGTCCACGTATTCGTCCAGGTGGCGCTGCCCCTCCTCCCCTTCCAGCTGCTGGATGACCCTGCGGGCCAGAAGATCCATCTCGGAATTGCTGCGGGAGAAGTTCAGATACTTGCAGTTGAAGAGGATCGGCGGGCAGGCGGAGCGCATGTGGACCTCTTCTGCCCCGGACTCATACAGGAATTCCACCGTCTCCTGCAGCTGGGTGCCGCGGACGATGGAGTCGTCCACGAAGAGGAGCTTCTTGCCGGAGATGAGCTCCGTCACGGGGATCTGCTTCATCTTGGCCACCTGGTTGCGCACCTGCTGGCTGTCCGGCATGAAGGAGCGGGGCCAGGTGGGCGTGTACTTCACGAAGGGGCGGGCGAAGCGCTTGCCGCTCTCGTTGGCGTACCCGATGGCGTGGGGAAGTCCGGAATCCGGCACCCCGGCCACGTAGTCCACGTCCGGGAGATCTCCCCGCCTCGCGTCCTCCCGGGCCATGATTTCCCCGTTCCGGTAGCGCATGACTTCCACGTTCACGCCCTCGTAGTCGGAGTTCGGATAGCCGTAGTAGGACCACAGGAAGGCGCAGATCTTCATCTCCTCCCCCGGAGGCGAGACCGTCTCGAACCCCTCGGAGGTGATGCGCACAATCTCCTGGGGCCCCAGTTCATAGAGCTCCTGATACCCCAGTTTCTGACAGGCGAAGGACTCGAAGGAAACGCAGCAGCCGTCCTCGCCCCGTCCGACCTCCACGGGGGTGCGTCCGAATCTGTCCCGGGCGGCGTAGATCTCCTCCCGGTCGGTGAGGATGAGGATCGAAGCGGAGCCCTCGATGAGAGACTGTGCATAGCGGATCCCGGAAACGAGATCCTCCTTCTGATTGATGAGGGCCGCCAGCAGCTCCGCGTCGTTCACTTTCCCGGTGCTGCTGACCATGAACTGGTGGCCGGGATCCTCATAAAACGCATCCGCAAGAGCCTCGGCGTTCTGGATGACGCCGATGGAGCATATGGCGTAGATCCCCAGGCGGGAGCGCACGATGAGGGGCTGCGGATCCTTGTCGCTGATGCAGCCGATGCCGGCGCAGCCGGAGAATTCCGGCAGATCCTTCTCGAACCTGGTCCGGAAGGGAGTGTTCTCGATGCTGTGGATCTGACGGTAAAAGCCCTTTTCCCGGTCGTGCACCACCATGCCGCCCCGGCGCGTGCCGAGATGGCTGTGGTAATCCACGCCGAAGAAGACGTCAAGCGTCACGTCCCGCCGGGCGGCGGCTCCGAAAAACCCTCCCATCAGTCAGTAAAGAGTCCGGCGGCGCATACGGTCTCGGTCCGTTCGATGCTGATGTATCCCATACTGTTTCCTCCAATAGACAGTGAAAATACCGGTCTGAAAAAACCGGATTACGTCTGATCCGTGGAAAGCTCCGTGCGGACCTCCCTGTCCGCCTCCAGGACCTTCCACTTTTCCTCCGCTCTGGCCGCCTCCAGTTTCGCGGCCAGGTCGGGATCCGAGAGGGCGAGGATCTCAACCGCGAGGATCGCAGCGTTCTTCGCCCCGTCCACGGCCACCGTGGCCACGGGGATTCCCGAGGGCATCATCACCGTGGAGAGCAGGGCGTCCATGCCATCGAGCTTCGCCGACGAGCAGGGGATGCCAATGACGGGAAGCGTGGTGTTGGCAGCCAAGGCGCCGGCCAGGTGGGCCGCCATCCCCGCCGCGGCGATAAGAACAGAAAATCCGCTCTCCCGCGCCGAGGCCGCAAACTCCCTTGCTTCCTCCGGACACCGGTGAGCGGACAGGACCCGCACCTGTGCGGGAACGCCGTACGACTGCAGTACGCCCAGCGCCTTTTCCACAACGGGCAGGTCGCTGCGGCTGCCCATGACGACTCCGACTTTTCCCATGTGGCCCTCCTCATAAATCAAAAAGGACAGACCGATCTCTTTTCGGATCAGTCTGCCCAGGCGGTCGGCACGTTCGGCGCGCGGCTCCCCTGTGGTCTCCCACTTCCGCCAGTCATCGCGCGCTTCTGTTCAGTTTCCTACGTGCCCGGTGCTGCCCGGGTACGGTCCTATTGTAACAGAAGACGCGTTTTCCCGTCAAGCCGGAAAGAGACAATTTTTCCCTTCGGGGCGGGTATGTTTCGGTGTACTTGCACAAACGGCATTTTCCGCGGAAACCGCCCCGATCTGCGGCCGGAAGACAGCTTTCGTCAGTTCTGCTCACCGGGGCCGGACTTTCGCCGCCGCCTTTCGTGCAGAGCCCCAAAAACCGCCGTGGAGAGGATTTTGACTTGATTTGAGGCTCCGGGCGTGATATTCTATTATGGAAAATAAGGGAGAGGGAGGCGCCGTCATGGAGTATGCGATCCGACGCGGGAGCGTGTTTCAGAACGGCGGGTTCTCCGCGATGGACCTGGAGATCTCAGGCGGCGGCATTGTCCCCGGCGGGACGGTCTCTCCCGATTGTCCGACCCTCGATGCTTCCTCGCTCGTGATATTTCCCGGCTTTGCGGATGTCCACGTTCATCTGCGGGAGCCGGGATTTTTGTATAAGGAGACCATCCGCACGGGCACCCTCGCGGCGGCCCGCGGCGGTTTTACGGCCGTATGCGCCATGCCGAACCTGGATCCCGCCCCGGACTGTCCCGAGGCGCTCCGGGTCCAGCTGGATGCCATCCGCAGGGACGCCCGGGTGCGCGTCGTCCCCTACGGGACCATCACCCGCGGCGAGCGGGGAGAGCGTCTCTCCGACATGGAGGCCCTGGCTCCTTTCGTTGCCGGGTTCTCCGACGACGGAAAGGGCGTGCAGAGCGAAGGCATGATGCGCGGGGCCATGGCCGAAGCGAAGCGGCTCGGGAAGATCATCGCAGCTCACTGCGAAGACAACTCCCTTCTCCGGGGCGGCTGGATCCACGACGGCGCCTACGCCGCCTCCCACGGCCACCGGGGCATCTGCTCCGAATCCGAGTGGCGGCAGGTCGCCCGGGATCTGGAACTGGTACGTCAGACGGGCTGCGCCTATCACGTGTGCCATGTCTCGACGAAGGAGAGCGTCGCTCTCATCCGGAAGGCCAAGTCCGAGGGCCTCGACGTCACCTGCGAGACGGCGCCCCACTATCTTCTGCTTGACGACGACATGCTTCAGGAGGACGGGCGCTTCAAGATGAATCCCCCCGTCCGGAGCGCGGAGGACCGCGCCGCCCTTCTGGAGGGCATCCTGGACGGCACTGTCGACATGATCGCCACGGACCACGCCCCCCACGCCCCGGAAGAGAAATCCCGCGGGCTGGAAAAGAGCCTCATGGGCGTCGTTGGACTGGAAACGGCCTTCCCGGTCCTCTACACGGGGCTCGTCCTCACTGGGCTCTGCCCGCTTTCCCGACTCCTGGAACTGCTCGTCTCCGCTCCCCGCGGAAGATTCGCACTGGGAGGCGGGAGGCTCCTGCCCGGAAATGCTGCGGATCTCTCCGTATGGGACCTCGGCGCCGAGTATGAGATCGACCCGGCGGAATTCCTTTCCAAAGGCCGCAGCACCCCCTTCGAGGGCATGCGCGTGCGCGGCCGCTGCGTCTGCACCTTCTCCGGGGGCCGCGTCGTCTGGTCGGACGGCACGCGTCTTCCCGCAATCCAGGCATAAGAAACGGAGGAACCAGAAATGCCAAAACGCACCGACATCAAGAAGGTCCTGATCATCGGCTCCGGCCCCATCGTCATCGGCCAGGCGGCGGAGTTCGACTACGCCGGCACCCAGGCGTGCCTGGCGCTGAAGGAGGAAGGCTACGAGGTCGTGCTCCTCAACTCCAACCCGGCCACCATCATGACGGACACCTCAATCGCCCACAAGGTCTACATGGAGCCGCTCACGCTGGAATACGCCGCCCGGGTCATCCGCCGGGAGCGGCCGGACGCCATCGTTCCCGGCATCGGCGGGCAGACCGGCCTGAACCTGGCCATCCAGCTGGAGGAACGGGGCGTTCTCAAGGAATGCGGCGTGGCGCTTCTGGGCACCAGCAGCGAGAGCATCCGCAAAGCTGAGGACCGGGAGCTCTTCAAGGAGCTCTGCCAGTCCATCGGCGAGCCGGTCATCCCCTCGAAGATCACCTACAGCGTGGAGGAGGCAGTCGCCGCGGCGCGCGAGATCGGATATCCCGTGGTCCTGCGTCCCGCTTTCACTCTGGGCGGCACCGGCGGCGGTTTCGCAGACGACGAGGAGGAGCTCCGCGAAATCGCGCAGAACGGCTTCATGCTCTCCCCCGTCCATCAGGTGCTGGTGGAGAAGAGCGTCAAGGGCTACAAGGAGATCGAGTTCGAGGTCATGCGGGACGCCACGGATCTGGCCATCCCGATCTGCGGCATGGAGAATGTGGACCCCGTGGGCGTCCACACCGGCGACTCCATCGTGGTCGCCCCCATCATGACTCTCTCGAAAGAGGACGAGACCATGCTGTGCGAAAGCGCGCTCAGGATCATCCGGGCGCTGAAGATCGAGGGCGGTTGCAACATCCAGTTCGCTCTGGATCCCCGATCCTCCAAGTACTACCTCATCGAGGTGAATCCCCGGGTCTCCCGCTCCTCCGCTCTGGCCTCCAAGGCGAGCGGATATCCCATCGCCCGGGTCACCGCAAAGGTGGCCATGGGCATGCATCTGGACGAGATCCCCATCGCGAACACCACCGCTGCGTTCGTCCCCTCCTTGGACTACGTGGTGGCGAAGCTCCCCCGCTTCCCCTTCGACAAGTTCACCGACGCCAGCAACACCCTGGGCACGCAGATGAAGGCCACCGGCGAGGTCATGGCTATCGGGAGCACGCTGGAGGAGGCCCTGCTCAAGGCGGTGCGGTCGCTGGAGATCGGCGTCTGCCACCTGCACATGCCCAAATTCGACGGCATGTCCCGCGGAGAGCTCCTCTCCTATCTCTCCTCCTTCCGGGATGACGGGATCTACGCCGTGGCGCAGCTCCTGCGCCTCGGGGAGAGCGTCGGGACGCTCCACGACGTCACCGGCATCACGGAGTTCTTCCTGGAGGCCGTGGAGCGAATCGTCCGCTTCGAGGACACCCTGAAAGCGAAGCCCATGGACCGGGAGATCCTCCTGGCCGCCAAGAAACTGGGCTTCTCCGACCGGTTCATCGCCCGGCTGTGGAACATGCCCGAGGAGGATCTCTGGCGGCAGCGCATGGACTGGGGCATCCGCCCCGTCTACCGCATGGTCGACACCAGCCACACCGGGGCCTACATCCCCTATTTCTACTCCAGTTACTTCGGCGAGAACCAGTCCGTCCTCACGGACCGGGAGAAGAAAGTGGTCTTGGGCGCCGGCCCCATCCGCATCGGCCAGGGCGTGGAGTTCGACTACTCCACTGTCCATGCAGTGCAGACCATCCGCCGGGCGGGATACGAGGCAATCCTCATCAACAACAACCCCGAAACGGTCTCCACGGACTACACCTGCTCTGACAAGCTCTACTTCGAGCCCCTCACCCCCGAGGACGTGATGAACGTGCTGGCCTTCGAGGGTGCCCGGGAGGTCATCGCATCCCTGGGCGGTCAGACGGCCATCAACCTGGCCGAGCCGCTCCACCGCCGGGGCGCCCGCATCATCGGCACCGACGTGGAGGCCATCGACCGGGCGGAGAACCGGGACAGCTTCGAAAAGCTCCTGCTGGACCTGAAGATCCCCCAGCCGAAGGGGACCGCTGTCACCAACGTGGACGACGGCGCGCGCGCGGCCGCGGAGATCGGCTATCCCGTCCTCGTGCGGCCCAGTTTCGTCCTGGGCGGCCGGGCCATGGAGATCGTGGCGAACGAGAAGATGCTCCGCCACTACCTCAAGACCGCCGTGGAGGTGGATGCGGACAAACCCGTCCTGGTGGACAAGTACATCTCCGGCCGCGAGGTGGAGATCGACGCCATCTGCGACGGACGGGACGTGTTCATTCCCGGCATCATGGAGCTGGTGGAGCGTACGGGCGTCCATTCCGGCGACTCCATCAGTGTCTATCCGACCTTCTCCATCTCAGACAGGGTAAAGGGCACAATCCTTACCTACGGCAAGGCGCTGGGCCTGGGCATCGGCATCGTTGGGCTCTACAACATCCAGTTCATCGTGGACGCCCAGGACAACGTCTACATCATCGAAGTAAATCCCCGCTCCTCCCGGACGGTCCCCTTCCTCTCCAAGGCCACCGGCTACAGCCTCGCGGACATCGCCACCGAGGTCATCCTGGGCCGCAGCCTCAAGGAGCAGGGCATCTTCGACATCTATCCGCCGGAAAAGAAACGCTTCTACGTGAAGGTTCCTGTGTTCTCCTTCAACAAGATCAAGGGCCTCGACGCCTACCTCTCTCCGGAAATGAAGTCCACAGGCGAGGCGATCGGCTACGACGATAAACTCCACAGGGCCATGTACAAGGCCCTGCAGGCATCCGGCATGCGCCTTCAGAACTTCGGCACGGTCCTCGTGACCCTGGCCGATGAGGACAAGGAAGAGGCCCTCCCCCTGGTCCGCCGGTTCTACGAGATGGGCTTCAACATTGAAGCAACCATCGGCACGGCGAACTTCCTCCGGGAACACGGCATCCGCACCCGGGTGCGGGGCAAGATCTCCGAGGGTAGCGACGACATCCCGGAGTCCATCCGCTCCGGATACGTGAGCTACGTCATCAACACCCGTGCGATCCTGTCCGGCGTCCACTTTGAGGACGGCGTCATCATCCGGCGCTGCGCCGTGGAGAACGGCGTCACCACCTTTACTTCCCTGGACACCGTCCGGATCCTTCTGGACGTGCTTGAGGAGAGCACCATGCGCGTCTCCACCATCGACGCGAAATAAGATTTCCGAAAGGAGCCGCCATGCAGCAGGGACGGTTCGTCATCACAGAAAACCGGCCTCTCACGGACGACGTGCGGGAGATGACCCTCTCCGGGGACGTCTCCGCCTTCATGCGCCCGGGACAGTTCGCGCAGATTCGGATCCCCGGGCGGCCCCTTCGGCGTCCCATCTCCGTCTGCCGTCTGGAGGACGGCGCGCTCACCCTCGTCTATAAGGTGGTCGGCGCCGGTACGGAGGACATGTCCCGCATGACCCCCGGCACGGAACTCGACCTTCTCACCGGCCTGGGAAACGGCTTCGACCCCGCCGTGAGCGGCGGGCGGCCGGTTCTCGTCGGCGGCGGCGTCGGCGTCCCGCCCCTCTATGAACTGGCGCGTGCGCTCCTGCGGGAAGGCCGGAACGTGACCGTGATCCTGGGTTTCAACACTTCCCGGGAGATCTTCTATCAGAAGGAATTCGAGGCGTTGGGCGCGGAGGTCCGTCTGTGCACCGCGGACGGCTCCGCGGGGATCCGGGGCTTCGTCACTGCCGCGCTCTCCCCGGAGGACCGCTTTACCAGGGCGTACGCCTGCGGGCCGGAGCCCATGCTCCGGGCGGTATGCGAAGCGTTCGACTGTCCCTGCTCACTCTCCTTTGAGTCCCGGATGGGCTGCGGCTTCGGCGCCTGCATGGGCTGTTCCTGCCGGACGCTCACGGGATACAAACGGATCTGCAAAGAGGGGCCCGTACTGGAAAAGGAGGAGATCCTGTGGCCGACACGCGCGTGACGCTCTGCGGGATCGAGCTGTCGAATCCCGTCATCCCCGCCAGCGGCACTTTCGGGTACGGGCGGGAGTTCGCCGAACTCTACGATCTGGACTGCCTGGGCACGTTCTCTTTCAAGGGCACCACACTGGAGCCCCGGTACGGCAATCCCCTCCCCCGCATCGCCGAGTACGCGGGCGGGATGCTTAACGCTGTGGGTCTTCAAAACCCCGGCGTGGACGCGGTGATCGCGGAGGAACTCCCGGCCCTTGCGAAGATCTTCCACAAGCCGGTCATGGCGAACGTCAGCGGCTTCTCCGTGGGGGAGTACGCCGAGGTTTGCCGGAGGCTGGACGCCTGCCCCCAGGTGGGCTGGCTCGAGGTCAACATCAGCTGTCCCAACGTCCACGGGGGCGGCATGTCCTTCGGCACGGATCCCGCCGCCGCTGCCGCCGTCACGAAGGCGGTGCGGGCCGTGACGAAAAAGCCAGTGATCGTGAAGCTCTCCCCCAACGTCACCGATATCGCCGCCATGGCCGCCGCCTGCGAAGACGCGGGCGCCGACGGCGTGAGCCTCATCAACACCCTCATGGGCATGCGCATCGATCTCCGCCGCCGGAAACCCCTGCTGGCCAACGGCACCGGGGGGATGTCTGGTCCGGGGATCTTCCCCCTGGCCCTGCGCATGGTCTGGCAGGTCTACGAGCGGGTGCGGATCCCCGTTGTCGGCATGGGCGGGGTCTCCTCCGCCGAGGACGTGGTGGAGATGATGCTCGCGGGAGCAACGGCCGTGGAGATCGGCGCCGCGAACCTCACGGATCCCTTCGCCTCCCGGGACATCGCCGCGGATCTTCCCCGGGTCATGGAGAAATACGGCATCGATTCCCTCACATCCATCATCGGAGGTGCACACTCTTGAACCGCGACGTGATCATCGCCTGCGACTTTCCCGGCAGAGGCGAGACCCTCGCCTTCCTCGACCGCTTCGGCAGCCGCCGGCCCTTCCTCAAGATTGGCATGGAGCTCTACTACGCCGAGGGGCCGGAGATCGTCCGGATCCTCAAGGAACGCGGCCACCGGATCTTTCTGGATCTGAAGCTCCATGACATTCCCAATACAGTGAAAAAGGCCATGGCCGTCCTCTCCCGCCTGGACGTGGATCTCACGAACCTCCACGCCGCCGGGACCCGGGCCATGATGTCCGCCGCCCTGGAGGGCCTCACCCGCCCGGACGGCACCCGCCCCCAGCTTATCGCCGTCACCCAGCTCACCTCCACCGACGAGACGCGTCTCCATGACGAGCTTCTCGTCACAGGGACCATGGAGGACGTGATCCTCTCCTACGCCGCGAACGCCAGAGCCGCGGGCCTGGACGGTGTGGTCTGCTCCCCGCTGGAGTCCCCCCGGATCCACGGGGCGCTGGGCGCGGACTTTCTCACCGTGACCCCGGGCGTACGCTTCACCGGAGGCGACGCGGGGGATCAGGCGCGGATCGCCACCCCTGCCAGGGCGAAAGAGCTCGGGTCCGACTGCATCGTGGTGGGACGGCCCATCACGGCCGCCGCCGACCCCCTGGAGGCCTGGCAGCGCTGCATCGCCGACTTCTGCTGAGGAGGACGCCATGGAACGAAACGAACTCATCGCGCGGGATCTGCTGGACATCGGCGCCGTGTTCCTCCGGCCGGAGGAGCCCTTCACCTGGGCCAGTGGCATCAAGAGCCCCATCTATTGCGACAACCGCCTGACGCTCACGGCGCCCGCCGTACGAACGCACGTGGAGGAAGGCCTTGCCGAGGCTGTAGGCAAATACTACCCTGACGCGGAAGTCCTCATGGGGACCAGCACCGCCGGCATCGCCCACGCGGCCATCACCGCCCACCTCATGGGACTTCCCATGGGCTATGTACGCTCCGGCGCCAAGGATCACGGGCGGCAGAACCAGATCGAGGGAAAACTGGAACCGGGACAGAAGGTCGTGGTGGTGGAAGACCTCATCTCCACCGGCGGCAGCGTTCTGGAGGTGGTGGAGGTACTGCGGTCCCACGGGGCGCAGGTCCTCGGGATTGTGAGCATCTTCACCTACGGGATGAAAAAAGGCCTCGAGCGCCTCGCGGCGGCCGGGGCAGAGAACCACAGCCTCACGGATTTCGACACGGTGGTCTCCGTGGCTGCCGCTACGGGCCGGATCCGGCCGGAGGACGTCTCTCGTCTTCTCGCCTTCCGGGCAGACCCCTCCGATGAGAGCTGGATCGGAGGCGCGAAATGAGACATCTCATCGACATCCGGGACCTGACGGCGGAAGAGATCGACCGCCTGCTGGATGACGCCCGGGACATCATGGCCCGTCCGGAAGCCTGGAGCCGGGTCTGCCAGGGGAAGAAGCTCGCCACCCTCTTCTACGAGCCGTCCACCCGCACGCGGCTGAGCTTCGAAGCCGCCATGTACGAGCTGGGCGGGAACGTCCTGGGCTTCTCCGCCGCCGGGGAGAGCTCCGCCGCCAAGGGCGAGACCGTCTCCGACACGGTACGGGTGGTGAGCTGCTACGCAGACATCATCGCCATGCGCCATCCCCGCGAGGGCGCACCACTGGCCGCCGCCCGGAAATCCGGAGTCCCCGTGATCAACGCCGGGGACGGCGGCCACAACCACCCCACGCAGACTCTCACGGATCTGCTCACCATCCAGCAGGAGAAGGGGCGGCTCACAAATCTGACCGTGGGGCTCTGCGGCGACCTGAAGTTCGGCCGCACGGTCCACTCCCTCCTGTGCGCCATGGCCCGGTATGAGGGGATCCGGTTCGTCCTCATCTCCCCGGAAGAGCTGCGCATCCCCCAGTATCTCTGCACCGACGTTTTGGATCCCGCGGGGATCCCCTACCGCCAGACGGCAAGTCTGGAGGAAGCTATGCCGGATCTGGATATCCTCTACATGACGCGGGTACAGCGGGAGCGGTTCTTCAATGAGGCCGACTACGTCCGTCTCAAGGATTCTTACGTCCTCACCCCGGAGAAGCTCCGCACTGCGAAAACTGATCTCGCAATCCTCCATCCGTTGCCCCGGGTGAGCGAGATCTCCCCCGCTGTGGACGACGACCCCCGCGCCTGCTATTTCCGGCAGGTTCTGTACGGAAAATTCGTGCGCATGGCGCTCATCAGCATGCTTTTGGAGGTGCACCCATGATCATCGGACAGATCCAGGACGGCATCGTCCTCGACCACATCACCGCCGGACGCAGCATGATGCTCTACCGCGTCCTGGGCCTCGATTCCCTCAACTGCACCGTGGCCATGATCCAGAACGCCGAGAGCAAGAAGCTGGGCCGGAAGGATATCATCAAGATCGGCCAGGTCCTGGATCTGGACCTGGACGTGCTGGGTTATCTGGATCCCGGCATCACCGTGAATATCATTCGGGACGGGAAACTCGCCAAGCGAAGCCGGCTCACCCTGCCGGAACGGCTGGTCGGCATCTGCAAGTGCAAAAATCCCCGGTGCATCACCGCCGAGGAGCATGATCTTCCTCAGGAGTTCCGTCTCACGGATCGGGAAAACCGCGTCTACCGTTGCATCTACTGCGACGCCCAGGCGCCCCGGGAAGACTGACCCCTTTCCGCCGGTCTCCGGCGGCAGAACGAAGCAGGCACGACCTAACGGTCGCGCCTGCTTCACTCTTCTGCCCGACGGGGCGCTCCTCTGCTCCTTACTTCATCAGCTTTTTCACCAGAGCGAGCTTCCGGTCCCCGTAGGGGTGATACCGCACCCGGAGGTCCGGTCTGTTCCCCCGGCAGAGGACGCTGCGCTCGTGGGTGAAGGCATCGTAACTTGCCTTCCCGTGGTAGCAGCCCATGCCGGAGTCCCCCACTCCGCCGAAAGGCAGGTCGCCCACGCACACGTGCACCAGGGTATCGTTCACGCAGCCGCCGCCGAAAGAGCAGCTGTCAAACACCCGCCTGCGGTTCTCCGCGCTTTTCGTGAAGAGGTAGAGCGCCAGCGGCCGCGGCCTCGCGCGGATGAAGTCGATGGCCTCTCCCAGGGATCCGTAGGTGAGCACCGGCAGGATCGGCCCGAAGATCTCTTCCTGCATCACCGGATCTTCCGGGGACACATCCACGAGGACGGTGGGCAGGATCCGGCGCCGGGCCGCGTCGGTGCGGCCGCCCTGGACGATCCGTCCGCTCTTCATAAGACCCTCCAGCCGCTGAAAATGTCTGTCGTTCACGATCTTCGGCATAGCACTGTAGTCTCCGCATGGGAAGAACTCAGCAAGGGCCTTCCGGTACCCGTCCAGGAAGAGTTCCAGCCGGGATTCCTGCACCAGGACGTAATCCGGAGCCACGCAGGTCTGCCCGGCGTTCACCACCTTGCCGAAGGCCACCCGGCGGGCCGCCGTGCGTACGTCCGCTGTCTCGTCCACGATAACGGGGCTCTTGCCCCCCAGCTCCAGGATCACGGGGGTGAGGTTCCTGGATGCCGCGGTCATGACGACTTTTCCAACGGCGACGCTGCCGGTAAAGAAGATGCGGTCGAACTTTTCCTCCAGAAGGGCGCCGTTCTCAGCCCTGCCGCCCTCCACCACGGCCACGTATTCCGGGGGGAAGAGATTGCGGATGAGCTCCGCCATCGCGGCGCTCGCCGCGGGGGCGTAGGCCGAGGGCTTGATAACCGCGCAGCAGCCCGCGGAAATGGCTCCGATGAGGGGCAGAAGGCACAACTGCACGGGATAATTCCATGGCGCCATGATGAGAGCCACGCCGAAGGGTTCCGGCTCCACGCGGCAGAAGGCCGGGAAATGCGCCGCCGGGGCAGGACGGAACCGGGGCCTCGCCCATCCGGACAGATGCGCCAGGTGCCGCCGGATCTCCTCCAGTACGATCCCGATCTCCGTCATGTAGGATTCGTATACAGGCTTTCCCAGGTCCGTCCAGAGCGCAGCCTCCAGTTTCGCCTCGTGGCGGAGGACGCCGTCCCGCAGGAGCTTCAGGGCATCCCGGCGGAACTCCACCGGCCGGGTGACTCCCGTCTCGAAGTGTCTGCGCTGCGCAAGGACCAGTTCGCGGATCTCCATGGGCTCAGATCTCCTGTACGTTTTCCCGGACCAGATCCTTCACCGTGCCCAGGATCTGTACCGTGGGAACCGGCTCACAGGCGATGAAGCGCTGGCGGATGTCCCGGAGAACGAGGCCCTCCACCACAGCCCCCTCGTCCACCTTCACCGTGGCCGCGTGGGTGACGGACCGCTCCGTGCGGTACACGTCGGAGACGAGGACGTTTCGTGCCGCGACTCCCGGGGCGAACCAAATGAGCGGCTCCGTATCCGCCCAGGCGGCATGGCTGGGAGGATAGAAGAAGGTGCTCTCCTCCGGCGGGAACCAGGTGGGCTTGGAGGCATATATATGGTCCACCGTCACGTTCTCCAGAAGGATCGGCTCGCCGGGGTGGATGTTGTGGTGAGTGAAGGACACGGCATAGAAGCGGTAAGTTCCGAAGACATTCGTGATGTGCACGTTCCGGAGGGTGCTGCCGCAGGAGAGGAGGCGTACCGCCGTGTAACCGCAGTCTGCATAGAGCCCGTCGACGAGGATGTCCTCGATATCGCCTCTCGTGATCTCGCAGCCCAGGCCGTCGTCACAGTTGAGGGCTACCAGATCGTCATTGGTGGCTCCCTTGATATCCCGGATGAAGCCGAACCTGGCTGGTCCCTGGACGTGGACGCCGTCCATATTGGGACGCAGGAGATTGTGGTCGAAGGTGATGTGCTCGACGACGAAACGGCACACGTCCGTGATCTGGATGGAAAAGCTCTCCGGATCCTTGACTGTGAGGGACGAGACTGTGAGATCGTCCACGCCCACGAACCGCAGGCCGATGCCCATATAGAGAAGGTCGTCGAAAACCGGGGCCGTATTTCCCTCCTGGCCGGGCAGCGAGTCGCAGCATGGGAACACATCCCGGCCCTGATGGGCATTGTTCCCGTCCCAGACGCCGCCGGTGACCGTGATGTTCCGGTTTCTCCTCCGCTCGTGGAGCCCCTCGTTTTCCAGCATGACGCATTTCGCCCCGTCCATGAGGACCACGTGGGTGTCCGGCGCGAGGTGCAGCGCCGTGTCGTCCCCGATCTTCAGGGTCTTCGAGATCCCGTACTCCCCGCTTGGGAAGAACACCTCTCCGCCCCTGTCCAGAAGGGCCTGCAGTTCCTGTGTACGGTCCGTCATATCATCTGACCTCCCCTGTCTCTGTCGTTCTCCCCGGGCCCGGAAAACTCCCGATTGACGGCCGGGCGTCCGGGGGGGTATGATAAGCCCATGGGGATTATATCATGCCGGCCATCCCGGCGCAAGGAGGCTACGTCATGACGGGCAAGGAACGGATCACCCGCATCCTGCGTCACGAACCGGTGGACCGCATCGGGCTCTACGAGCATTTCTGGAACGATACGGCCAGGATCTGGGCGGAACAGGGCCACGTGGAGAAGGACACCTGCTTTGAAGATCTCTTCGGCTTCGACATGGAGGAAGCCTGGCCCTTCAATCTCACGGCGGATCTGGACTTCGAAACCGTGATCCTCCGCGAGGACGAGGAGACCTATACCGCCCTGGACGGGAACGGCGCCACGCTCCGCCGTCACAAGTTCCACGACACCACCCCGGAGCACATCGACTTCTCCGTGGAGGACCGGGAGAGCTGGGAGGAGAAGATCAAGCCCCTTCTCACCCCGGACCGGCGGCGCATCAACTTCGAGGCCTACCGGAAAGCAAAGGCCCGGGCCGCTGCGGCAGGGCGCTTCTTCGTGTGGAGCGGCGTGAACGTCTTCGAGTGCATGCACCCTGTGGCCGGACACGTGAACATGCTCATGGGTATGGTGGACGACCCGGACTGGATCGCCGACATGGCGGAGACCTACGCGCATCTCACCGTGGAACTCCAGAAGATCCTGTTTGAAGAAGAGGGCTGGCCGGACGGGATCTGGTACTACGAGGATATGGGCTTCAAGGGCGCGCCCTTCATGTCACCCGAAATGTACTGCCGGCTCATCCAGCCCAGCCACAGGTACACGATCGACTTTGCCCACGACCACGGGCTTCCCGTCATCATGCATTCCTGCGGCTATGTGGAACCGCTGCTCCCCCATATGATCGATGCAGGGATCAACTGTCTGCAGGTCATCGAGGTCAAGGCCGGGATGGATCTTCTGAAGCTCCATCGGCTGTACGGGGACAGAATCGCCTTCATGGGAGGCATCGACGTGCGCGCCCTCTATTCCAACGACCTCGCCCAGGTCGACGCGGAGCTGGAGGCAAAGGTCCCGGAGGCGAAACAGGGCTTCAACTTCGTTCTTCACAGCGACCACTCCATCCCCAGTACGGTGGATTTTGAGACGTACCGGCACTTCATAAAGAAGGGCCTGGATCTGGGCAGATACTGACAGGAATCGGGAGGACCGCAAAAATGACGAGACGGGAACGCATCCTTGCGCTGCTGCGGCACGAACCGCTGGACCGTGTCCCCTGGAACGGGGATCTGGACTGGTGGATCCGCTATCTCCGGGAGACGGGCCAGTGGGGAGGACGGTACGCCGGAGAGATGGGACGGCTGCAGCTCCACCGGGATCTTGGCGTTGGATTCTATCTCCAGGGCCACTTCCCCTTCAAGGCGGTATACGACGGCATCGAAGTCAGGACCGAGCACACCGGTCCGGACACCATCGTCACCTACGAAACGCCCATGGGGACCCTGCGGGAGGTCCAGCGGTATCTTCCCGAGGGCCATTCCGACGCCTATACGGAGCATCTCCTAAAGGACGCGGACGACCTTCCCGCCCTGCGGTACGTGTGGGAGCACACCCGGTATGAGCCGGATTACGGCCTTGCACAGCGGCTCACGGAAGCCGTGGGCGACCTGGGTGTGGTACTGCTCTACACCCCACGTACCCCATTCATGGAGCTCGTCACCTGCCAGGCCGGCATCGAGAATCTCATCTTCGCCATGGACGATGACCCGGATGAGTTCGAGGCGCTCTTCGAAGTCATGAAGACACGCTTCGAGGAGGCGGCAGAGATCACGCTGAACGCCCCCTGCGACTGCATCATGATCCCGGAGAACCTTTCCTCAGAGGTGGTGGGTCCCACCTATTATTACGAGTACATGGCTCCTCTCCACAAGAAGTGGACCTCGAAGATACGCGAGGCGGGAAAGTACTCCTTCATCCATATGGACGGCACCCTCACAGGTCTTCTGGAGGATGTGGCGGGCTCCTCCGGCTTCGACGTACTGGAGGCCCTCACCCCCGCTCCGGTGGGCGACCTCACCTGGGAGGAGATGGACGCGCGCGTCCGCGGGCGTGCCATTGTCTGGGGCGGCATGCCGGGCGGATATTTCACGGATACCGTTTCCGATGAGGAATTTGACGAGCATGCCATACGGCTTCTGGAGTTCTGCAAATCCCATCCCGGCACCTTTACCGCCGGCGTGAGCGATCAGGTCTGCCCCGGTTCAAGGCCGGAGCGCATTGCCCGCATGGAGATCCTCTGCGAAAAATACGGCTATTACGGAAAATAACAGGCGAAAAACACGAAACAGGCGTGACTGCAACGGTCACGCCTGTTCTATATCCGATCATGTCGGAATGATAACCCGAGATGAAGTTCCTTCACAAAGTTCGATCCGACGCGCGGTGCGTCATTTCTTCTGTTTCTCCTCTGGAAGAAAACATGGGTTTTTGGATTTGTAGAGATAGAGCCCCGCACCTTTTGCCTCCCGGCCCTCGCCCTTCCCCAGGGAGCTCAGCACATCTATCCCGAAAGTAAGCAGAGCATCGGAGTTGTCTGCAAAGTTCACGATGATGACCTCCAGCATCTTCGGACTGCACAGCACGCCGCCGTCCCTGAAGTCCCGCATATGGCTGCCGATCATGTGCAGAGCCTGATACTTGAAGTCCTCCTCCAGATCGTACTCGTCCAGATAGGTCTGGACGATGTGCACGCCGAAATAGGTGTGACCCAGAAGCGCATCAGAGTTTCCCCGAAAAACGGGCTCATCGTTCTCCATTCCGTAGGTGACCGTCTTGCCAATGTCGTGTACAAGGCCTCCAAAGAGGACAAGATCAGGGTCGACCTCCAGATCCGGATAAGCTTGGAGGATGGCCAAGGCGTTCCGGGTCACTCCGTGGATATGCTGGATGAGGCCGCCGGGATAGTTGTGGTGGTTTCCCGGGGATCCAGGGCAGCTTATGAGTTTGTCATGATAATCCCGGAGAATTCTCCCGCAGCAGTCCCGCAGGACGGGATTCCGGATCTTCCCGCAGTAGCCCAGGCAGTTTTCGTAGAGCGTTTCCGGAGACGGATGCATGTCTTTTCCTCCTGTAAAGAGCACCGGTGCCGCTGAACACGGCACTGCAGCTGTCAAGCAAAAGTAGACAAACAAAAAGAAGAAGCTAAGAGAAGCCCAGTTCGGTCCTGTA
>JAEEGL016736136.1_pt1 | contig 20072 bp, 8 predicted proteins | sample 9134231 | NCBI WGS metagenome assembly JAEEGL01 (sample SAMN16246548, study PRJNA631951) | gut metagenome | biome: gut microbiome; feature: rumen; material: fiber-attached | host: Bos | place: Iran: Karaj | collected 2018-10
CCAACAACCTGGTCTGTGGCATCGATTACCACCCACTCCTTCTTTGCTGTTTCCTTGTTCACGGAAAGCGTCTTGTAACTTAAAGTGTTCATTTCTTTTTAAAATTTTACTACTAAAAAACTTTTCTAATTATTATTCTTACACACATACAAAACTACGCACAGGGGTCTAACTCCCTGCGAGCAGTCTAACGTTGTGCATTGCTGCTGAACCGTCGATTCACGAACCACTGTGCCCGGCCAAAGACACTGCTATTCACACTACAGTTCACGGGGATTCTAAGCCTCTCCCCAATAATCGGACTGCAAAGGTACGACTAAAAAATGAGAAATGAGTAATGAGAAATGAGAAATGGCCGCAAAAAGCCAAGATTTATGATTATTTAACTAATATTTCTGTCTTTTTACTTCGTTGTGCTGTTGTGTGCGCGAATATTGTGGACTAATGGATCAGTCCTGTCCCTTTGACCATGAAAATGAAAAAATGGCTCAGGAGATCTACCCCTAAGCCAAAACTCGTTATTCGTTACCGTCTAAAATGATGTTGACGACACCGACAACGTCCTCAACGTCAATCTTTCCGTCATCGTTCACGTCACCCTTCAGTCCTACGCTCAGCGTGATGTCCTTCGTGGCCACTTCAGAGTTCTCGTAGCCCTCCTTCGTGGCATATACGCTGACGTGATACGTGGTGGTATTACCCAACTTCACGTTACTGCCTGTTCCGCTGTCCTTTACGCTCTCCGTGATCTCATAGATGAACTCTGCTCCATTCGTACCTGAGGCAAAAGACAATTGGCCGTTAGCAAAGCTGATAGTTGGCTTCTCGCACTTCTTCGTCTCTGTATGCTCATGGTGAACACTTACGGGTCTTATTAACCGCCCCATGAATCGTGATCCACCCACTCCATTGCCAGGATTACCAGTGTTAACATGTCCATTAGCTTCATTTGAATAATTACTTAAGGACGAAGACCAATAGCAAGTATAATCACCAACATGATGATGATACCAATTATTGTAATTATAACCTCCTTTGGGAATAAAAATGTAGTTATTGTTTTTACCTGTTACTTTAAAGCCATTAATATCATTCCACGTTACGGATTCCCATGTACATTCTGTTTCTAACTCCCTCCATTGCTCAACTGTAGGTATTATCCATTCTTCCCCCCATAGTACGTATGCTGCATCGTCTTCTTTGTCTAAAACTTCTTTATTGTCAAAGAAGCCTTCATATCCGTATTGTTCAGCATCGGATTGATGAACATACTTTGTATATCCTGCTTTGGTTTCTGTTACAGTAAATCCATCGGCATTTACATAAGTACTTTTTGTGACTTTATACCAAGGATCTTTATCTTGATAGAAATCAGAACGTTCTTCACTATTCGTTTCGCCCCATGAATAATAATTTCCATATTCCGTTATACTATTTGCACCTAAATTCATATTAGACCATAGGGTTCCACTTGTAAGACCTAAATCAATGGTTTTAAGATTAGCAGGAACATTTGCTACTCTGTTTGTTGATTTTTGCAATGGAATCATTGCGTAATCTTGAGATTTTGCAACCGAAACAAGCAACACAAAAGTTACCGCAATAAGTAATTGTCTTTTCATAATTTAAGTTAATAATATTGTTTGAATATACACACAAAATGAAAACGTGGACAAGTTACTTCGTCTACGTATTCCAGGCATCGCCAAACGCCCATATTGCGGCTGTCGGCGCGTTCCAACAGCCGCTCGCCTTTCGTGTCGGCCATAGCCCTGACTGGCAGCAGCAGGGCCACCAGTGCCACACACCTTAATATATAAACTATATTCTTCATCTTATTTTGTTTTTTCACCTTTTTATCGTTCTGGCTCCTTATTTGCAAACTACCACCTTGTAGCTCTCGATGGTGCGGTGGTCCTTGCTGATGTTCAGGCCGACGGCAAAGACGGGGCGCTGGTCTTGGGCGAAACGCACGGCATAGTCCTTCGTCAGAACCTGTTCCGTGGCCTCCTGTGCACTCTTTCCGAACTTAAACTCCAGGATGTAGATGGCATCCTGCATCTTCAGCGCGATGTCGAAGCGGCCGTCGCTGGTCTGCCCCTCAGCCTCCACATCGGCACCGATGCCCACCATCAGCGCATAGAACAGTGCCTCGTAGAACTGCTCGTTTTGATTTTCATCCGTGATGCTGTAGGGTATGCCGGCGTACCACTTGCGCACACTCTCGAGGAACTCCTCGAAGGTGGTGCTCTTGCGCCGCAGATCCCACAAAGCGTTGTCCATGCGGCTCCTGCTGCCAACATACTCTGCACAATAATAGTTGTATAGCGCCCCCCCGAAACCGTCGCGCACCTCGGCGTTGGGAAAACCAAGCGTAAAGCGCTTGCGCTGGTAGTCATAGTCCTTGATGGTGAGGTAGCCGCTCTGAAAGAGCACTGGTATGGGGTCGGTGATACGCTCCGTAGGGGCGTCGAACACGCTCTTTTCGGCCGTGAAGCCCTCCAGCTCGGGCATCACAATTTGTTTCACCCGCAGCAGGTTGATGAGCGACGAAGGCGTGCCCGTCGAGAACCAGTAGTTGTCTATCCAGCCACGGTCGAAGGCGTAGAAAAGGCTCCAAGGATTGTAGATGTCGGTCATCTTGTCCGTAAAGTGATAGCCGTCGTACATCCGCTTCAGTTCGGCCACGGCCTCGTCGTAGCTCATGGGCAGGCGGCGGCGTTCCCCCATCCTCTCGGCCAGCTGCTCGATGTCGGGCTTCAGCTGCGTAAACAGCTCCTCTTCGGTGATGCCGCAGATACCCTCGAAATCAGGTTCGAAGGTCAGGTCGGTGAGGTTGTTCAGCTCGCTGAACACAGAGAGCTGTGAGAACTTCGATATGCCCGTCAGGAACACGAAGCGCAGATACTGCGACATGCCCTTCAGCGGAGAAAAGAGGTCGCGCACGCGCTGCCGCAAGTGGTCCTGCAGCTCCGGCTTGTGGATGCTGTCGAGCATCGGCGCGTCGTACTCGTCGATGAGCACCACCACCTTCTGACCCGTCTGTTCGTAGGCCGTCCTGATAATGGCCGACAGGCGGTCGCTGAGCTTCTCGCCCTTGCCATCAGGCAGGCCGTAGTCACGCTCATACCATTTCAGTATGCCGCCGCAGATGTCATCGACGCTCGTCTCGTCGTAGTACTTGCCCAGCGACAGGTCCAGCCGCAGCACGGGATGTTGCGTCCACTCCGTCTCAAGGCTGTCCACGGCCATGCCACGGAACAACTCGCGACGCCCCTCGAAGTAGCACTGCAGGGTACTGACCAGCAGCGACTTGCCGAAGCGCCGCGGACGGCTCAGGAAGTAGTTGATGCCGCCGTGGTGTGCCAGTTTATAGACGTAGGCCGTCTTGTCCACATAGACCGCCTTCTTCTCCAAAAGGTTCGGCAGCCATTGCTGCCCGATGCCATAGATTCTTTTCTCTGCCATAAGCCGTTGTGTAATTTCCGATTGCAAATGTACAAAGAAAAATCCATACTGCCAAGCGATTCATTGACAATTTCTTGGATAGGCTACAGTAAAGCAATATGGGCAGGAATAACAAAAACAAACGAAGAAGACATCCGCACATGCCGCAATACTCTCGGTTGTATCATACTTTTCATGACCATCCGAAGAAATATGCAGAAATGCTTTAATAATCGAAAGAATATACTTACCTTTGCAGTGATGAAGTTACAATGAACAAGATACATGCTCCACTCTTTCCACTAACCGCCTGCCTGATGGCAGGCATCGCCATGAGGAACTGCCTGCCCGACTGGGAGATGGGTATTGGCGGGCTAGCGGCAGCAGTAGTGGTGACCACGCTGCTGTCGCGGTGGCCACGTTGCCAGACGGTTGGCATCTGGCTGTGCTTTCTGATACTGGGCATGACGCTGGGTGCCAGAAAGCAACAGTGCATGGAGATAGCATGGCCGGAAGAGCCTGTCGAAATGGAGGTTGTGGTAATGGGCGAACCTGCAGTAAAAGAGCGTCAGGTGGTGTTAGACGTACTGACGGCTACAGGGCATCATTTACTAAAGCTACGACTGCAAAGGGATGAAGCCAGCGAACGGATTACAGTAGGAGAAGGTCTGTTGATTCATACTATTATAAAAAAGGTACACGCGTGGGAAAGCGGCCACTTCAGCTACCGCCGCTACATGCACTGTCAGGGCTTTACCGGCGAGGCCTTTGTCAACAGCCGCCACTGGCGGGGACAACAGGTATCGCTGAAAGGACTGTCGCTGACGGAACGTGTCCGGCTACGCTTTCTCTGCTGGCGCCACCAACTATTGGAACGCTACCGGCAGTGGGGCATCAGCGACGACGCTTATGGAGTATTGGCAGCCATGACGCTGGGAGAGAAGTCGCACATCGACCAACAGCTGAGAGCCACCTATTCGCAGGTGGGAGCATCGCACATCCTGGCACTGAGCGGCCTGCACCTGATGATCATCTATGGAGTCATTGCACTGCTGGTCAGTTGGCGGCGCATCAGAATAGTGTCACAAGTGGTCATCGTACTGGCCATCTGGGCTTTTGCCCTGCTGACGGGTCTGTCGCCCAGCATTCTGCGGTCGGCAAGTATGATAACCCTCTATGCGCTGCTGTCCGTAGGACACCGGCAACGCATGTCTGTCAACACGCTGGCCTTCGTAGCGATAGTGATGGTCATCGTCAACCCCTTGTCGCTCTATGACATGGGGTTCCAACTGTCGTTCATGGCCGTACTGGCCATCATATTGATTAATCCGCTGTTCTATGAATGGATGCCGGCTCACGTCCGACAGCAACACCGCTGGCTGGGCAGCCTCTGGGGACTGACGACTGTCAGCATCTCGGCACAGATTGGAACAGCACCGCTGGTGGCTTTCTACTTCGGCTATTTTGCCACGTGGTTTCTGCTGACCAACTACATCGTCATACCACTCGCCACACTGGTGCTCTATCTGACGGTGGCACTGCTGACGGTCAGCTGGTGGCCATTAGCAGCCGGATGGCTATCTACCCTGCTGTCTGCCGTCGTCATCTTCATGAACAGACTGTTGGAATGGATCTCCACCCTACCCTGTTGTACCATAGAGGGTATCAGACTCTCTGCCTTGCAGACAGCCTTGTTGTATGTGGTGATAGCATGTGGTTGGGTATTGCTACGCATCGTACTGCGCCGCTCGAACGACTACAGGTAGCGTAACAGTTCGCTGAAATGCTCTATCTTCTGCAGCCGTTCGTGGGAAAACTCCTCCGATTTCTCCAACTCCCATACCACATGATAAGGAATGTGAACGGCCCATGCCCCTGCCGCCAAGGCCGGCGCAATATCGGAACGGAACGAGTTACCTACCATCAGCGTCTGCTCAGGAGCTACGTCCAGGTTCTCGCAGAGCTGGCGGTATTCACGTTCGGTCTTGTTGGACACGGTCTCCATGTGCGAGAAATACTCCTCCAGCCCTGAACGCTGCAGTTTGCCCTCCTGGTCCATCAGTTCGCCCTTGGTAAACACCACCAGACGGTACTGGCGCCGCTCAGCCAACCGCCGCAGCGTGTCTTCGACTTCAGGGAGGGGCGTGGTGGGAAACTGCAACAGTCCTTTACCGAGTTCTATCAGTTGCATGACGATGTCACCCGTCAGCTGATGATGACTGACGCGCACGGCATTCTCTATCAACGAGAGGGTAAACGCCTTTGTGCCGTAGCCGGTCAGCGACAAGTTCTGGCGTTCGGTGGCAAACAGTCCCTCGCTGACTTCTCGGGCGGTGGCCCAAGGGCTGAGCAGCTGACAGCATTTCTGCTCCACTTCATCGAACCACGACTGACAGTCCCACAGCGTATCGTCGGCATCGAAGGCAATGACTTTTATATTGTTAATCATAAGATACGTATTTTCAATTGATATTTCTTCTTCGGGTCGATGCTGTATTTCTTCAGCACGCCAGGTCCGCAGCTGCTGTTGCCCAGCCCCATGACGGCACAGTCAATGCTGACGAAGGTCTTTCCTTCGTCCTTCAGTTCATAGTCGTGCGTCTTTGAGGCAACATACTGCGCAGAGTACGGCAGTGCAGAGAATGAGAAGGCCTTATCGACAGCCTCAATACGCAGTTTCCTGCCTTTCTTCGTCTTTAGCTCTACCATCGTACAGTCCTCATGGCTACCACTATCCTGCGGACGGGCATAGTGAACGTACTGTTCACTGACCGTTGATTTCCACAGACCGACAGGGCACGACACCTTACGGTCGGGATAGTTATCCCACGGTCCGCGACCGTACCATGTCAACTGCTCATACTCACGTGGCAATTCGATGACGATGCCGAGACGAGGAATAGGCGGCAAACCGTCGGGAATCGTAAAGGTAAAGGTCAACACGTTACCGTTTTGCTCAGTAGTCATCGGAATGGTCAGCGTGTCCAACCCGCAACGGTTCCAGTCTTTTGCCAGCCAGTTGCCGAAGCTCTTGTCATTATCGGTAGGAGCTCGGAAAACCTGCGGTTTGATGTGTGAAATAAGATGTAACAGGGATGATGTAAGCGGTTTCGCTTTCAAGCTTTTGGGTTTGGAAGCGGAGGTTTCGGGGTACACCTTGGCAACATCCTGCTCGCTCATTCCTCCATAGACAGCCTGCACTTCATAATATTTGGGGGTCAGCGTGCGGTCGCTCATCACAATGCCGTTCATGCAAAAGGCATTCAGGTTGGGCTTATCGCCGAAGTCGCCACCATAGAGTATTGCGCCTTTTGGAATGCCAGACCATTTCTCATCACTCATTTCTAATTTCTCATTGAAGGCGATGCCCTGGTCCATCCAGTCCCAGATGAAGCCACCGAGCATACGCGGATGACTGTTGATTTCGTCCCAGTATTCCTTGAAGTTGCCAAGAGCATTACCCATGCAGTGGGCATACTCGCTGGTCAGCACGGGACGCGGTCCACCGTCAGAGCCTACCCACGTACAGCGGTCGTCCGTTCTGTTGGCAATCTCCATCAACCGTTCCCAACGGGCATTCTCAGCACGCTCCTGATCCGAGCCCTCAGGGATACCGGGATTGAGGTATTCCTGCATGACGCGGGGATAGAAGCGCGAAATGACGTCAACGGTTGACGGGTCAGGGTTTCCCTGTGCTCCTTCATAATGCACCGGCCGTGTAGGGTCGAACTCATGCAGCCAAGCAGCCATGGCAGCATGATTGGGACCATAGCCGCTCTCGTTGCCCAAACTCCAGAAGATAATGCTCGGATGGTTCTTGTCACGCTCCGCCATGCGGACGACACGGTCCATGAAGGCATCGGCCCAGTCGGGCGTAGAAGCCAAGGTGCCACGTAGGCCGTGTGTCTCACAATCGGCCTCGTCCATCACAAACATGCCGATGCTGTCACACAGCTCATACCAGCGGGGACAGTTGGGATAGTGTGCCAGACGTACGGCATTAATATTGGCGGCCTTCATCAGGTGCAGGTCTTTGAGCATGAGTTCCTCGGTCATCACACGGCCACGATGGGGATCATGCTCATGGCGGTTGACGCCACGGATTTTGATTGGTGTACCGTTGATGAGCAGTTGTCCGCCAGCAATCCTGATATCGCGGAAACCGACACGCTGAGACACGCGCTCAACCGTTTTTCCATTGGGGGCTTTGAGTTCCAACAACAGCGTATAAAGGTTAGGAGTCTCTACGCTCCACAGCTTTGGGTTAGTCACTTTCATCTCCATGCGGTTGAACTTACAATAACCACGCTGCGGGTACCACTCGTTCATACGAGCAGCCTTATGCTGCAGGTCAAGGACTTCGTCGGCGGCGACGAGATCGCTACTCACTGTGAGACCGCCGTCCATCAGGGTGGCCACAAGACGGTAGCCCTCGGCGGTTTCGCCATTAAATACAGAGAATTGCGGATTAATCTGCAGCACCCAGTTTCCCTCCCAGAGAGAGGGGCTTAGGGGAATAGTTCGCACGGCAACATCGCGCAACCGAACGTCGGGAGTATGATAGAGCAGCACGGCACGGTGGATGCCGCCGAAACGCCAGAAGTCCTGGTCCTCGAGGTACGAGCCATCGCAATACTTATAGACTTCTATCGCTATCTGGTTCTCACCTTTTTTCAAATACTGCGTGACATTGAACTCCGAGGGTTCCATAGAACCCTGGCTATAGCCCACCTTCTCACCGTTGATCCACACATAGAATGCCGACATCACACCCTCGAAACGCAGGAACGTCTGACCGTTACCCGACGGAAAACCGTCGGAAGCAGTAGCAAGCCAGTCAGCAGGCACCACGAAGGTGCGGCGGTATTGTCCTGTGGGGTTACGTTCCTCGTAGGTCGTCCAGTCCTTTTTCGGCTCTCTTGTAACGTAGGGCGGGTCAATCTTAAAGGGATAGCCGGCAGAGACATAGATGGGCGTGCCGTAGCCGTTCACCTCCCAGTTGGCAGGCACGGCCAACGTCGCCCATTCAGCATCGTTGAAGTCTGTGCGATAAAATGCCACCACCCGCTCCTCCGGTCTTTTCGTCCAGCGGAAACGCCACTCACCATTTAGCGACAACATGCGGTCGCCCGCCTTTTCGCCAAACGGAATGAAATATGCCCTCGCCGGTTCGCGGTTGATCTGCAGCACATGGTGGTCCTCCCAGTCGTGGTGCTCTTGGGCAGCGACGAACGATGCCAACAGTATAAATAGGGCTAATATAACATTTCTCATTGTATTTCGAGTTCCTTAAATTCTATGTCTTTTGTGTCGATGCGGACGATGTAGGTGCCGGCGTTGATTTGGGTGCCAGTGGTTGTGGAGAGCATCTTAAACTTGTTTGGCGTAGGTGGAAAGGACACTTCACGATCTACCAGCACGGTATGTTTTGAGTCGGTGATGGTCATGCGGGTCTTGACGGCATTGCCCGTGGTGTTCTTGTAACGGAAACGGAGGGCATACTCCTGGCCAAGACCAGGCTTGATGACGAAGGAAGTTCCGCTGTGGACATCTTTCTTTTGGGGGGTAGCCATCGGCTGATAGACAGTGGCTGGGCGGGGTTCTACGTCTTGGGGCAATTCTTCTTTAGGCAGCTTGGCGATGGTATCCGCATCGAGAGCATGCCAAGAAGCGGGTCTCGTTTGTTGCTGTGGCACAGCAACAAACTGAACCGCTGCCACGGCGATACCGCAAATTATGGCCTGACCAGCCTTGACCTCTGGGAAAGATATGCGGAGGTTGCCGTTCTTAGCCTTTGCATAGACAATGCGCTTCAAGGCACCACAGTAACCTGCTTCTGCCCACGGGTCGAAATCGTCAATCATTGTCTCGCCATTCACGGCGACATCGAAGATGCGCAAACCTTCGTAGTCATCATGCTCGCTGCCACCCTTTCCGTGCCAAGGTTCTACGAAGTAGAGTTCGATGCGATAGAGGTCCGACGGAGAAGCGTCGGGAGTAGTGAGGTCCGACGAAGAAGCGTCGGGAGTGGCGGGGACGGGCAGGTCGTACCACAGGCGGTGACGACCAAAGCGGAAGAACTGGAACAACTCATCACTCTTGGTACCGCGGATGTCAGCAGTGGTATGCCGCTGGGAGGCTTGGAAGGGATGGATGCCCTCAAAGTCCTGACCCCATGAATGGCTGAAGATAGTATCGTCAGCCAGCCATTGTTGACCAAACTCATCAACGTAGGCATCACCGCCGCAGTTGATGCGGTAGAGGTAATGATAGCCCTCTGCCGCCTTCACGAGGTCGTGGTTCTTTGACCGTGGGTCAAAGTGTGGCGTTGCAATGCGGTCAGCAGCGGTGGGGAGGATGCCCGACGGAGAAGCGTCGGGAGTAGTGGTACCCGACGGAGAAACGTCGGGAGTAGTGGTACCCGACGGAGAAGCGTCGGGAGTAGTGGCGTAACGCTGTCGGTACATGTAATACGCAGGAGTCGGTTCTTCCCAAATGGTGGTAAGGCCCTTATAATTGATGGGACCTATCTTGTCGATGCGCCGCAGGGCACCGTCGGGCTGTGTTCGTCCAGGGTTGTCGTGGGAAGAGAAGAGCCACTGGAAATGGCCGCAAACGCCAAGATTACCCGACGGGAAACCGTCGGGAGTAGCGGCAAGAGAAGCACCACCCATGCCAAAGGCCTTCTCAGCAAGGCGGGCCTTGGTCTCAAGGAGGGCGGTGAAGCTCTCCTCGCTGTATTTATCAGCGCCATGCAGGTCTATGGTACGCCAGGCTCCATATTCGCCATTGAGCAACTGCTCCGGACGTTTCAGCTCGTTGTCATAGTTCTCGGCATTGCCACCGTAGGTGCCGCTCCAATTCTGGATAACATTCCAGTCGGTACCCTCGCCACCGTTACAGGTGGTAATGGCACGCTGGTCACGACAGGTGGGGTCGAGACTGCGAATGATATTGGAACATTCTTCAGCAAAGTCTTTAGGCAACACGCTTTCGTTCTGTAATCCCCAAAGAATGACAGAAGGTGAGTTGCGACGCTCCTTGACCCAGCGTACAAGGAGACGCTTGAAGTTCTCGCGGAACTGAGGGGTGTCGTACCAGATGTGTGCCGAGAACTGACTCCAGAAGAGGATACCCTGTTCATCGAACAACTGTTGGTACAGCAGGTTGTGAGGCTGGTGAGCTTCGCGGAAGGCATTGAAACCGGCATTGCGGATTTGCTTGACTCGTGAGCGGATTTGCTCTGGTGAGAAAGCGTGGCTATTGCCAAGGAGATGTTCGTATTCACAGGTGCCATTGATGAAAACGGGTTGTCCGTTAAGGTAGAAACGGCGGTCGTCCGATGGAGAAGCATCGGGAGCGGGGGCTGTTCTATGGATGGGCCATGAAATGCTACGGATGCCAAAGGGCGTGCGCACCTCGTCGGTGGTCTTGCCGTCGCGTTTAATCATGGTGACAAGCGTGTAGAGATAGGGGTCTTCAAGACTCCAGCGATGGGCGTTCTCTATACGCTCAGCATGGTAGAGGGTCTTGGTTTCACCAGGCTGCAACGTCACAGCCATGACCTGACGGAAAACCTGCTTGCCAGAGGCGAGCGTGAACTTATTTACCAGTTCTATCTGTTGAGGCTGCGAAGTGTAGTTCTTGACTTCCGTCTCAATGAAGACAGAGTCACAGACGGCACTGTTCTCTAACCCTGGGTCAGAATGTGGCGTTGCATTCCAGATATGGACACCAAAAGGTTCGATGCGCACGGCATCCGTTTCGATAAGACTGACAGGTCGGAAGATGCCAAAAGGCTGACTACCCTCGCTAAATCCGTACTCCGACGAGCAACCGCCACAGACCCACGGCGACTCCGTCTGCATGGCGGGATGGTCAACGACTACGTGCAGTGTATTCTTACCCGTATTCATCGCTTCCGTAACGTCAAGTGTGAATACGGTACGTCCTATCAGTTCCTTGGGATACTGTGTATCGTTGAGGGTGATGGTAGCATAAGTTCCTACACCCTCGAACTGCAGGAAGTATCGCTTGCCCTCCTGTGGCTGAGCCGTAAAGGTCTTTTGATAGACAGCACTGCCGTGCAGGTTTCCATGACGCAACTGGCGATAGCCGTAGTAGTCATCGAAGTTATGAGGAAGGGTGAGGCACGACGGAAAACCGTCGGGAGTCGTGGAGGGAGAAGTGTCTGGGGCAGGAACAAGGGCTGCTGTCCAGCCGTCGTTAAGACACGTGATAGTACGGCGTCCCTTACGCTCCGGCTCGGGGAAACGCGCCTCAGAGCGGCCCATGGGAAGGCTGGTAGCCACGGCGATGCCTCGCTGTTGGTCATTGTTGACGGCACAATAGAAATGATATACCACACCCTCGTGTTTGACAACGTACGATTTATGGGCAAACATCTCATCGTAGGGCTTCGACGGTGCTATCAAGTCCTCGCCCTCCCAACGCTGCCAGTGCAGTAAGTCTCGGCTAACGGCAAAGGTGTTGAAGGCATTGTACTTCCGCGACGGGTCATAGGCCTTGAAATAGAACATGACGTAGAGAGACCCCGACGGAGAAGCGTCGGGAGTAGTGGTGCCCGACGGAGAAGCGGCGGGAGTAGTGGTGCCCGACGGAGAAGCGGCGGGAGTAGTGGTTAGCATCTTGGCAATCTGGGCATCACCCGTGATGATGCCGCCCACCTCGTTGGCGAATACGGGGTTGCCGTCATAGCGTTTCCACTTCTTGAGGTCGTTGGAGAGGGCGATGCCGATGCGCTCTGCCTTGAGGTCATTATCAGGATTTACGCCACCGGCATTGTAGAACATGACGAAACGCTTACCCAATATTTTCTGCGGGTCATCGTAGATTGTACTTTTGTATTGCACCAGTTTCTCCCACCACTGTACATCCTTGTCATTGATGCTGAGGAGCGGCTTATCGCCCGACTGCCATTCATGGGCCTTGGTGACATCACTGTCCGTCCATGCCAAACCGATATTTAGCGGTTCACGGACAGCCTCATAGCCCGTTCCGTGACCACCGATATACGTCATCCAATAGTTTTTCTTGTATTTTGAGATACCGTAACTGCCACCCCACGTCCAGTCGATGAGGGCAGGAAAACCGCCGCGCTGGTTCATATCCCAGCCGTAATCCTTGTAAGAAAGGATGCGTCCTTTCGTTGTCCAGTGCAACAAGTCATCACTTTCGGCAATCCATGTCTCATAGCCACGGCCGTCTGTACCATCCTTTCCATTATATACCACGTAGGTCATCAGCCATTTGTCACCCTCGCGGAACACCGTCGGACAGTCTATTTTGTGGTAGTTGTCCGTAGGAGCTACAACAAGACCATACTTATAGGGCGTTCGCACCTCGTCGTAGATACGCTGCATGTCCTGTTGGCTGATGCTTTGACCAGCAGTTGTTACACACAGGATCAACAACAGAATTGCGGTAGCTAATTTTTCACTTTTCATTTTTCACTTTTCACTTTAAAAACAGCCAGTCCACCTCACTGGAAGGGCCGTTGAGTCCGCAGTCACGAGGCTTAATGTCACTTTGTGTGAAGCCTGCCACCATGAGGATGCCCTTCGGCAGGCGGATGGTGTTGCGGCCGGCTGGCAGTGCATACTGATGGATGTTGACTTTGGGCATCTGTACGATACTGATGGCATTGGTCAGGATAGGCTCTGCCTGGCCGTACTCATTACCTGTAGCGTCAATCTCCAGTTTGGGAGCCTTTGCCCATTTGGAGTCATCATCCTTGAAGAGACCGACGAGCAGACGGACAGGCTTGTCACTTTCATACGCAATGGTAGTACCGATGATGCGGGTGGTGTCACGGTTCAGCACGAGAGCCTGCAGGCCGACCAGTTCAGGAGCCACAGAGTCAACAGGGGTGTCGGGACGGTTCTCGAAGAGGATGGCACCCTTGGTGAGAGGAACGGTAGTAATGCCCGACAGCAGGCGGACTTGAGCGGGAGTGGCGGGCAGGATCTTGATGTCTGTCTGTGCCACAGGGTGTTTCAGCTTCTCTATGTGAGCCTTGAAGACATCCAGTTCAGCCTGATAGACAACGGCCAACTCGCTCCACGTCTTCATCTTTCCGTTGTCACCGCCGACGGGAATGCGACGCTGAGCGGTCTGCATGGAGTTGGCATAGAGGTAGGTCTCGTCAGTCATTCGAGAAAGTACATTCCACAGGTTAACGCTATTCTCCAGCAAAGGTACCGCAGCATCTAAATATTGAATGTCTTTAGTCCATTTATAGTTCAGCACCTGCTCAGCAGCCAGCACCTTTTGTTGGAAGGAGAGCGCGAAGAGCGCATAGCAGGCAATGTCATTGGCGACACGGCGCAGTTCGTCAGCATGACGAGTTGGCGTTGCGCTGGCATACATCTTGTCAATCATGTCCGATGCTTTTTTTCCATGCGCCACACACTGGTTGACAATATCCAAAGGAAGTTCTCCGACATGCTGTCGGAGTGTGGCGTTGCGATCTCCGACATGCTGTCGGAGTGTGGCGTTGCGATCTCCACTCTTGTGTTCCTTCTCGACGTATTCTATAAGTTTCTCACCCTGTGGTCCGCAACTCTCGTAGAAGCCGGGATAGATGGTGAACTTATACGGATTGACGAGTTGCGGCATCGTCATACCGAGCAGCAGTGTCTGGCGATTGCCTTCCGTGATGCCGAAGCGGCGCAACAGTTTGGGGGCTATCTCACCAGCCTCGTCATAGGCGTTCAGCAGATAACCGGCGGCTATGGTGTCGATGCCGTAGTAGCCGGCCAGTTCACGTTTCCAATATGTAGCCTCTGCAGAAGCGGGTGAAACCATTCCCACCGAGCCGCGCTGGTCGTTCCATGCATAGCGACCCCATGCCTTGTACCACATCCAGTCACGGTCCAACTGTTTCAACCGCTCACCATTAGGCAATTTGTCTGCCGTATATGGCCAATCCCAATAGGAAGCCTGCGGATAGAGGTGCAGTCCCTTGGAATGATGCACGCGATGCATCGCCTGTACTGTCTTCTCTATGAAGGCCGGTGATGACCACCGCCAGGGCTCCAGATTGGCCAGGATATGTACGTTGTCGATATGCACAGGAGCTGCAGCTGCCAACTGACGGTGGGTTTCTCCCCACGGACCGCCCGGCTCGTAGGTGGTCAGACTCTCACCTGTGTATTTCGACATGGTGTAGATGTTAGGATATAGGGGCAGCGACTCCTTCAGCACCAACGGACCGTCGGTGTCGTGGGAACGAAGCACGATGGGGGGTAACACCTCTCCTCTTTTGGATGCCTTGGAGGATGAAGGGACTTTCTCCCCTCCTTCGGAGGGGTCGGGGGAGGCTGCCAGCCCGTCCTTGATGCCGGGAATAATCGTTTCCTTCATCCATGTGACGTCATCGTCGATGGTCGCCATGGCCTCGCCTAAACAAACCAGCAGTCCTACGTTGGGATATTTCTCGATGAAAGCGGCTATCGACTTGCGCGTATAGTCAGCAATAAGCGGGGTGATAGGACGGTGCCGGTCCTGCGTCTTCAGACCGTAGTGGTCGGCGAAAGGCTTACTCAGAATGATGTTATAGAACATCTGGATAACCCAGATGCCACGACGGTCAGCCTCATGGGTCAGGAAGGAGAATATCTCCTCGTTCTTTTTGAAGGTCTCTTCGTCCACCTCCATGGCAAAGGGATAGTCTTTCAGTTTCACCAACGAGGCAAACGGATGCCCGTTCCAGAGGTACAGCGAATTGAACTTGTTCTCCACCATCATGTCGAGGTACCTGATCCACTCTTCCTTATCGTAGAACCACGGGAAGTTCTCGGGTGTGTAAGGGTATTCATAGACGGCATGTCCTGGCAGATACTCCGTCTTCTGCAATCCGATGCAGGTGCCGCGCATCACCATCTTCGGACTCTCGTCAACCATTGGTGCCGGGAGACCGGAAGCGTATTTTGAGGGCTTCTTAGTATTTGTGGCATGTTTGAGGAGTGAACCGTCCTGACGCAGGCGGTCGGCAAGTTCCACGCAACCATAGATAAGACCTGACGGGTCGTTACCTATCACCATGATTCCCTGACGGCTGCGAAATATCTGATAACCCTCGGCATTCCCGCTATTGCGACATGACAGCATGATCCGCGACCCCTTCTTAGGTGTCACCTCATAGCCCATCGCCAGAAGCTTCTTCTGCAGATACTCTGCAGCATACAATTCCCGATTGGTTGCATGCTTACTTATCACAATGCAGACACGCTGTTCCTGACCATCGGTCGGCGTGTGGCACTGTGATGCCGTGGTCGTCAGCGTCAGACATATCATGATGCATAAAAAGAAGCTTCTCATGTCCTCTATTTCATATTATTAATATCTACCTCCATGTATTTGATGCGCTGGCGGCGCCAGGTATAGACGCAGTGGAGTTTTCCGTCACGGCCCTGGATGATGGCAGGGTATGAGTACTGGTCGATGGGGCTATCCTCTAATGTCAGTGCGTGACGCCAGTGCGTACCGTCTTCGCTGGTGGCTATGGAGAGCGGCGTACGGGGTCCCTTCTTGGTAAGCGGTAACGTTGCGAAATTGTTGTAGATCAGCACGTGCGTACCGTCACTAAGCGTCACGGCATCCGTACCACTCTGATTATTCTCCACGTCACTGAGTGTCACGGGCGTCCATGTATCACCATTATCTGAAGAGAACGAGGTGGCCAAACGGGCATTGTGCGTACGCATCAGCACCTGCAGTCGGCCGTCCTTCAGTTTCAGAATAGAGGGCTGTATGCAGTCAATGGGGTGCGGCTGGTTGTCGTCCGTCTTAACTGCTACGGTACTTTCTACAGGCACATATTTCCACTGCTTGGTCTTCAGGTCGTATATCTCTACATGGAATCGCCAACCGTTCTTTTCGGTGGACGAGCCACACAGCAGGCGACCGTCAATGAGTTCGGGCTTATTCTTGACCGGGCCAAGGAATCCGTCAGGCAATGCCTCTCGGCGGCTCCACGTCTTGCCGCCATCCTTTGACTTGGTAAGCCAGCCCGTCCATTCCCCCACCGAGGCGCCAATCTTGAAGAAGAGCCACAGTTCGCCGTTAGGCATCTCGTAGAGCACGGGGTTCCAACAGGCGTAACGGCCCTCAGGCAGGTCACCGTGTTTGTTGTCGGTTTTGGCAAACACACCGTCTGCAGCCATCTTAGGTGCCGTCCACTGGGCGGTGCCCTTAGGTTTGCGGCTCACCCAGATGCATACGTCTGGATTGCGTTCCTTCGTGCCGCCGAAGTAGGCCACCACCAGATCGCCCTTCTTCGTCTCAACAATCGTGGAGGCGTGGGCCTCTGGGAAGGGAGCACTGTTATAGAGAAATTCATCCTTTACAATGGCGGGATGACGTGTGGGAATATCGCACGAGAAATGATAGCTGCCAGAGCCAACGGTCTTCGTCTCACCGTTAGGCAGACAGATGTCTGCAGTTGTATTGCAGGGCACCATAACGTCCCACTCAACGTGCTGCAGCGTTTTTTTCCATTTACTTTTGATAGTACCGTAGGGTGAGTCGTGACTGACGCTAGCCCACTCGCAGTTCTGAATAGCAAAGGCAGGCTGCAGCCGGAAATGCTTGTATGCCGTTGTTTCGTACACCGAGGCAATGCCTCGGTCACCCCCCCCCCAACGAATACCGCCCAAATACTGATAGCACCAAGTGAGCAAGTCGCCTAACAACATGACGTGGTTGCCGCTGTTCATCTTGGGCGAGGCCTTGTCGCCGTTCCAGAGTTCCCAGATGGTGGTGGCACCATTCTCGGCCATGTAGCCCCATGACGGGTACGTCTTCTGTGTCGCCAACAGGTAGGCGACATCAGGGAAGCCGTTGTCGCTCAGCCCACGCAGCAGCCACGAAATTCCGATGACACCGCACGACACGTGCCCCTTGTTCTTCACGCAGATATTTTCCACCACCTGCTTCACCACGTCATCCTTACAGTCCTGCGGCACAATGCCGATAGCAAGTGGCAGCAGGTTGGCCGTTACGGTATTATTACCATAATATATACTGTCGGGGTAGAGCACATGACCCGGTCGCGGTGAGGTGCCGCGACGGACGGTGAGAAACTTCTTGTTGAATGCTGCTGTCATCTTTTCACGCAGCGGTTTCCACTTCATTGCTTCGTAGCCCCATTGCTCTAACAGTTGCATGACACGAATCACGTAGGCTGTGGATATCAGCGCACCGTCAGTTTTGCGAGCAGGGTCTTCCGAGTGTATCAGTTCCAGCTTTTCGGGTGGCACGCACCAGTCACCATACTGATCCTTGGTGATGATGCCGTCTTTCATATAGTCGTCCAGCAAATGCTGCAACCAACGCTTGATAGCAGGGTACGACTTGTCGATGGCCTCGCGGTTACCATACTGTCTATAGAGCATGTCGCAGGTGAAAGGCAGGGCGGCGGGCCACGTCACATCATCGTTGTAGTAGTTCCAAAAGGCTGGGGCGACATCACTGAAGACACCGTCTTCACGCTGTGACTCACAGATGTCACGCATCCACTTCGTATAGAGGCGTTCGTTGTTGAACAGAAAACTCTCACCCAAAGCCCCCATGGTACGGTCACCGAGCCACGGCTGTCGCTCATTGCGTTGCGGACAATCGACGGGCATGCCTTTGTAGTTGCTGTAGATGCCCCACCACGCATTCTTCATGACCTTGTTCAGTATCGTGTCGGAACACTCGAAAGTGCCGCTGGTGGCCATTGCATCACTCACCGTATAGGCGTGGACGTTCGTCGCTGGGCCCGTAATCTGAGCGTAGCGGAAACCGTGATAGCTGAAAATGGGATGCCATTCTGCTGATGACTGACCGCAGATATAGACGTCCTCCGACAGTGCATCGCGGAAGTTCTCTAAATAGAGTGTCCCGTCAGCATTGACCTTTTCGGCATATTTCACGCGGATGGTATCTCCAGGGTTGCCCTGTGGCGTAAAGGCTATCCAGCCAGCCATGTTCTGGTGGAAGTCGTAGATGTCAGCGGCTAGGCTGCCGGCCACTGAATGGCGAGTGGGCGTAATGGTCAGCGGTTGCATCGTCATACCGGGTGCCATCTGGGCACGTAGCGTACCCAATGGAATCTCTGTACGCTCCGCAAACAGCCACGTCTTGTCGTTGAAGCCGACAACATCCCAGCCCTCCATTTCCTTTCGGGCATCGTACGTCTCACCGTCGTATTCGTTGTTGGCACGGATAGGACCGTTGGCTGTTATCTTCCACTTCTCGTCAGAAGAGATACGCTTGGTGGTACCGTCAGCAAATTCTATCACGATATTGACACGGCATTTGGGGAATCCGAATACAGGGGCCTTGTAGGGTTTGTTCTGACGCATGGGGAATACGCGGCCATTACCCAATACGAGTCCAATGCAGTTACGTCCTTTGAGACTGCCCGTTATATCGTATGTGTTATACAGCACCGTCTTTCGATAGTCCGTCGGCATGGGCAGCAGCACCTCGCTATTATAGGCAACCCCATTGACGTGCAGTTCATGCAGACCGATGCCTGCCACGTAGGCGACGGCCCGCCGGACAGGCTTATCAAGCTCAAACTCGTTGCGAACATAGCGTGCCGCCATTTTGGTGTGCAGACCACGCGTCTCACCGGGCATCAGTCGTTCCAGACCAATCCAGTGTCCTGTCCAGTGGCTTTCCTTCAGCAGACCGATGCCGAAGCATTCGTCAGCACTCCATGCGGTCTCACCCACAGTGGTCCATACCTTCACCTTCCAGGTATATTGCCGCGTGCTTTCCAGCTTGCTGCCGCCATACGGAATCCACAACTGCCGGTCGCTCTCTACACGCCCCGTGTTCCACACCTCGCCATTGCCGTTAGAGACGATAATCTGGTAGGCCGTCTGTCGCACGTTCTGCTTCTCGGAATTGATAAGCCACGAGAAGCGCGGCGTGTCGGTATCAATGCCCAAAGGACGATCCAAGTTCTCCACCCGCAGTGAACTGACGCTGACCGTCGGCTGCACTTCTTTCTGCTTTTTGGCCGTGCCGGTCAGTGGCAACAGCACCAATAATATGGCGAGGAGTTTCTTCATCTTCTTATTATTCGTTTAGGTCTCTTTTCTTAGGTTTGTAGCCGTCGGGCGACAGATCCGTCTGGTCCTTCTTCAGATAGTCCTTGGCGGTGTCGATGGCGATGAGTACGCCATCCTCTACGCGGGCCGACTGAGGACGGTAGCGGAACGTGAGCACCTTGGAATCAAATTCGCCGAGGAACTTCAGCTTACCCGTAGCCGCCGTCATCCACCACACGTTCTTTTTCATGCCACTGACCTTTGTCAGGTCGAGCTTCATCACGTTACCGTTGTAGTTATAGACCAGCAGGTAGTCGTTGCCTCGCGTGGCTATCAGACGGTTATACTGCTCACCGTTGTCCTGAATGATGCTCTGGTCGGGCACACGCTCGAAGTAGGGGAACGACAGGATGAGGCGCTTCAGATACTGCATCTGGTTGTAGCCTGGGTCTTTCAGTCCTTGATACCACGCCTTCACGTCGCCGGCATCGCCGTACGAGGTGGGATAGCCTGGCTTCAGCATCTGCATGATGGCGTTGTGACCGTAGGTAGGTCCGC
>JAEEGL010623356.1_pt1 | contig 20071 bp, 28 predicted proteins | sample 9134231 | NCBI WGS metagenome assembly JAEEGL01 (sample SAMN16246548, study PRJNA631951) | gut metagenome | biome: gut microbiome; feature: rumen; material: fiber-attached | host: Bos | place: Iran: Karaj | collected 2018-10
AGGATACTCTTGATGAGGTCCGCAGAGCCATGAATATGGCAATATAGTAACAGGAGTTGTTTCAATATGAACAGCATGACAGGCTATGGATTTAAAGAGGCCATAGTTGAAAACACGCAGGTCAGCGTAGAAATAAAATCAGTGAACAGCAGGTTTCTGGATTTAAACATAAATCTGCCGTCATTCTTAAACAGCCTTGAGTCTAAAATCAGGGCTCTTGTCGCCCAGAAAATAGTGCGTGGCAAAGTAGATCTTACAATCCGAGTAAAGGATATGAATTCAAGCGTAAAAGTTGTTCCTGATCTGATTGCGGCAAAAATGTACGGGGATGCAATTCGTGAGATTGCACGTTCACTCGGAAAGAATGATGATGATGTTCCCCTTTCGCTGATCATAAATCAGGAAGGGGTATTGAATACAACCCGCGATTATGATGCGGAGCTTTACTGGGAAAAAATAAATCCGATTTTTACGGAAGTTTTTGACAAATTCATAGCTGACAGAAAGCGTGAGGGAGAAAACCTTAAAAAGGATTTGCTTGAGAAACTTTCAGTTCTTGATGAATGCGCGGCTTTTTTTGCTGAATGGCAGCCAAAAATGGAGGAGAAATTCCGCAGTCAAATCACAGAGCGATTTAAGGAACTGCTTGGAGATCATGTTGATGAAAACCGCATAATGACAGAAGTCGCTTCGATGCTGGTAAAATACACAATCAATGAAGAGATAATCCGCTTGAAAAGTCATCTGTCAGCGCTCAGAAAGGAATTCAGTGAATCGGAAGTCCCAGGAAAAAGGATTGATTTCATCTGTCAGGAAACAAACCGTGAGATAAACACTATCGGAAGCAAAAATCAGTTTACTGAAGTTGGCGAGATGGTCATAAATGCAAAGAATGCTCTTGAAAACATCCGTGAGCAGTCAAAAAATGTTGAGTAACATTCTTAAAAAGGAGAAATTATGTCAGATTATACCCTGAACCAAGAACTTAGGATTGCAATTTCTGGAAAATCAGGTTGCGGCAACACGACAGTATCGACGCTTCTTGCAGAGCGTCTTGGAATAACGCTTATAAATTATACATTCAGGCAGCTTGCGGCAGAAAAAGGTCTTACTCTGGCTCAGGTGATTGAAAATGCAAAGACTGATGACAGCTATGATGTCTATGTTGATACTCATCAGGTAGAGCTTGCAAAAAAAGAGTCTTGTGTCCTTGGCAGCCGCCTTGCAATCTGGATGCTGAAAGAGGCTGATTTGAAAGTTTATCTGGTTGCAAGTGATGATACCCGTGCAAAGCGCATCCTCAACAGGGAAGGCGGAGACTTGCAGGAGATAAAAGATTTTACTGCGATGAGAGACCGCGAGGACAGTGCGCGCTACATGAAACTCTACAAAATCGATAACAGCGAATATGAATTTGCTGATTTAAAGATTGATACTGCGACAAAAACACCAGAGATGATTGTTGATCTTATTATTGATCATCTGCTTTCAAGGAATTTCATAAAAAAAAGTTAAAAATTTTTATTTTTTTGCTTTTTTATATTGACACTTTTTTGTCATTTATGATATAGTCTAAACATCGATGCGGCAGTCATATAACGGCTCATTATCTCAGCCTTCCAAGCTGATGACGAGGGTTCGACTCCCTTCTGCCGCTCTAATTCAAAAGCACCGTTGCACGATAACGGTGCTTTTTTCTTTTTTCTCCCCTCATGTGATAAATCCAAAAAAAATTTTTTTTTATAAGTTTCCTTTTATTTGCTCATGTTTTTTTCTTAATCTGTTTCTTTTCTTTCGCTGTAGATGTGTGCGTCGTGGATGCGGCTTGGTTTTAATTTATTTCGGGGCTTTTTTTTGCAAGATGAATGGGGAATCTTTTATTTTGCGGTAAAACTGTGTGGATTTGGTTTAAAATAAAAAACCTCAAACCATAAAGGTTTGAGGTTTAGTGCCAGCGGTTGGAATCGAACCAACGACACACAGATTTTCAGTCTGTTGCTCTACCAACTGAGCTACACCGGCGGAACGTGTTATAATTTATACTAAATCGATTTTTATGTCAACATGTAAAAACTATTTTTTTTAATTTTTTTTAAATTTTTTATGAATTTTTTTTTTTGCAACATCAAGAAGTTTTTCCCTTTCGTTCATGGCAGGATCATCAAGTATGCATTGGAAAAGCTCATTAAGAATAAAGCCGAGTTTTCTTCCTGTCGGTATGCCAATCTTTATCAAGTCATTGCCGTTTACTGCAAGATCCTTGAGGGACAGAATCTGCTTTTGCGATTCTATTTCGCGCACCCTGTCCATGAGATGATTGAGTTTTTTTACTGATTCACTTCTCGGGTCAACTTTGCACCTGTGCATTCCGTATATGTCGGCGTAGCGCAGGTCGATTAATTCGTCGATATATTCTGGCTTGACCCGGCAGATAAATCTCCTTACGGCAGCGTCAGTCCAGTTTTCCTCAAAAAAGAACATGTGGTGCTTTATGAGGTGACAGACTTTGTCGGCTGTTGCGTTTGAGAATTTCAGCCTCATCAGTATTGGGCGTGTTATTTCTACGGAATAGATTTCGTGCTTGTGAAAATGAATTATTTGCGTGTATTGCTTTGAATTTTTAGGCCACTCAATGCTTTCTGTTGTCTTTGCCTTGGCTTTTCCAATGTCATGGAATAGTGCTGCAAGCCTTACATCGAGATTGTTTTGAGGCGCGCCATCGCAGGCATAGAAGTTGTGGTCGAGTACGTCAAATTCATGATATCCGCGTACGTCAGCCTGCGTGCATCCCCGTGTTTCTGCAAGCTCGGGAATGAACTGCCTCAATATTCCTGTCTGCTCCATGAGCTTAAGTCCAGTTGACGGAGTCTTTGACAGAAGAATCTTGCAAAATTCATCCCTGAACCGCTCAAGTGAAATGGACGCCGTTTTTTTTCTGACTTCTTCATTTGAAATTGCGTTGAATGTTTCTTTTTCAATTTCAAATTCCAATTGAGAGCAGAAGCGAAGTGCCCTTATGGGGCGAAGTCCGTCTTCCGTAAAGCGCTCAAGCGGGTTTCCGACTGTACGTATGATTTTTTTCCTTATGTCGCTGATTCCGTCAAACGGGTCAAAAATTGAGCCGTCCCTTAAAGATGCGGCTATGGCATTCATTGTGAAATCCCTGCGTGACAGGTCTTCATCTATTGATGAGGCAAAACTTACGGAATCAGGATGCCTTCCGTCTGAGTATTCGCTTTCACATCTGTAAGTGGTTGTTTCGATTTCTTCTCCGCATAAATGAATGGTGACTGTTCCATGTGCGATTCCTGTCGGTATTACTTTGTGGAAGATTTTCATCAGCTGATTTGGAGTCGCATTTGTCGCAACATCAAAGTCTGAGACTTTTTTTCCAAGAATCATATCCCGAACGGCTCCGCCAACTAAAAATCCTTCAAAACCGTTGGATTCAAGGATGGTGTTCATTTTTTTTAGGACGTCAGGAAGTTTTACGGATTTCATGTAGCTCATTGTATCAGAAAGCAAATCCTTCTGAAAGTATATTGATTGAGAGTGACGCTATGGTGAGGAAGATGCTTAATGCCGTTGAAAGGGTAAAAGTCAACATGTGGAATATAAATACAGATTTTTTTTGCTTTATGAGGTGATAGATGCTTTCAGCGGCTGCACTTGCTGAGAAAAAGAACAGGGCGATTGAATTCGCGCATATCGCTGACAATATGAATTTTAGGTTTGAGTCCAAGAAATCCTGATAGTTCCCGGCGGCGTACAGCATGATGAAAAAACAGTCAGTCAGAAATAAAAAAACGACCATGCGCCTATTGAGTCTTAGAAGAACTGGCAGTTCTGAGGATTTTTGCTGGCTTGTTTTTGGTGCTTCGCTTTTGTCTTCCATTGGTTTTCTTGAAATTTGATGCTCAAAAAGAGTATTATTAATCTTATTTGAGAAAGTCTAGCATAAGGAGTTAAAAAATGTCAAAACGACTTTACGGTCTGCGTGGTGCAACTGGAGCCGAGAATAATCGTGAATCAATAATCAACAGTGTTTGCCAGATGTGTCTGGAACTTTTTGAAAGAAATGGCCTGAAGAAAGAGGATTTTGTCTCGGTTCAGTTTACTGTGACATCAGATTTGACGGCTGTAAATCCAGCTGCGGCCCTTAGGCTTGGACAGGACTCATTTGACGTTTCTTCCATTCCGCTGTTTTGCAGCCAGGAGCCTGAGATTGATAATTCACCTGAAAAAATGATTCGGCTTTTGGTTACTGCCTATATGGATGAGGGGAGTGTGCCTTGCCATGTCTACATAAATGGTGCTGAAAAACTCAGACCTGATTTTGTGAAAAAAAATTAATTTTTTTTTTGAATTTTTGTGTTTTTCATATTGACAGTTTTTTTACGCTCATGTATAGTTAGACACGTTCCGCAGCAATGCAGCGGTAACAAAATAAAAAATGCTGCTTTAGCTCAGTTGGTAGAGCACGTGATTTGTAATCTCGGGGTCGTGGGTCCAAGTCCTACAAGCAGCTAAAATCTGGGGAGTTCGCATAGCGGCAATTGCGGCGGACTGTAAATCCTCTCCTTATAGGTTCGGGGGTCCGAGTCCCTCACTCCCCATTTCCTCAAGGCCTTGACCGTTCGGTTTTAAGGCCTTTATTTCTTTTGCACATAACGAATTAAACACGCTGTTACGGAAATCACGGCGGATATGTGTTTTTAATGCTTTTTTGCTTTTTTTAACACATATTTTTTAACACTTTTTTTTCATGGGAAAAAGGAGCTTGTGATTTCATGCTGGACAGACGCTGTAAACACAAAATCAGGCACACTCAGGACTTTTATTTTTTTATCCGCGACAGGCGGAACCACATCTTTTATGTCCGATTCAGGGACGGAAAAACCGTCTCCACCGGCTGCACGGACGCAGATTCGGCGTTAAAATTTGCGCTTGCTTACGGGGCGGAAATTCAGAAAGCCCCGCAAAAGGACTCACGCTTTCATGATATCCTGCTGCGCTATTATGACAAGGATTCCTCATGGCAGAAATACGACACGGCTCACGGAACTGTTCTTCCTGACCATGACAGAAAGACCGCGAAAAGCCGGATGGAGAAAATCAGCTCGTATCTGTCCGACGTCAAAAGCGCGGATGCCCTTACCAGAAAGAGGCTCATAGAGCTTCAGGAGACTCTTAAGGATGCGGGACTTTCCGCAAAAACCATAAACAACTATTTCACCGACTTCCACAGGATCATAAAGCAGCTTTATGACAAGGAGATGCTGAAAACTGACCCGTTTACGGGGCTTAAGAAAGTGCAGGGCGAAAAGCTCCAGCGCATCTGCTTTCCCGTTCAGCTCCTCAAAGGCTCTTTTGATGATTCCAAGCTTTCCCTTCTCGCTTACATAGCAATCGTGACGGGCGCACGCCGCGGTGAGTTTTTCCGCTGGGACTTGAACGGCTCCATGCTTTCAATCCACGGAACAAAAACCGCCTATTCTGTGCGCACCGTCCCGCTTTCTCCCGAAGCCGTCAGAAAATTAAAGCTTCTCGAAAATGAAAAAATCACTGCAAAGGATTTTCCGCGCGCAGTCGAGTACATGAAGGAGAAGCTGAACTATAACGAGGACGGCATTGTCTTTCACTCGTTCCGAAAGCTCTTCAAGACAATCCTAACATCCGCAAACCTCAACACGACGCTTGTCGAGATGCTCATGGGACACACCACGAACAACCAGCAGAGCAACGATGTTGAGCGCATTTACTTCGTTGCGGAAAAGGCTGATTTACGGAGCGTTTATGAGCACGTGACAAAAGTCTTTTCTGATACTCTGGATTAAACGCTTGACAATAATTATAAAACGGTATATTATTTAATTATCAAAAGGCAAGGAGTAAAACATGACCTTTGATGAAAAAATAAAAGCCTACGAAATAAAAACTCGCAGGCTCGAAACAATCGGGAAAGTTATCAGGAATGTTCTTTTAGGGATTTCTACCCTGATAACATCCGTTACAGGATTAGTTATAGCTCTAATTCATTAAAAAGCTATCCACTAGTTAGATTTGGGAAGTTCTAACTAGTGGACATCTTAATTTTTATTTGGGGAGTTGTCAAATGAAATGGGTTTTATTTTCGTTGGTCATAATAGCAATTAACCTTATTTTTATTTTTTATTTCAAGAGAGGGCTTTAATATGGCTGATTCATTACGGGGCGGAAGCCGTGGGGGAGCGGGACGCCCAGCAGGAACATTCAAGACGGGTGAGAAAAGAGACCGCAACATCGGAATCAGAGTGTCGGAATCCGAGCTTGAAATGTTCAAATCCAAAGCCGAAAAAGCCGGCATGAAGCTGACGGATTTCATCATCTCGCTAGTGGAAAATGCCTGATTTACGGGGCTGCATGCTCCGTTGAAAATGTTATACTAGTATACAAATGTATAGATAAAATTAAGACTGTGGACAGCTGAAAAATGCTGTTTTTAGGCTCCGTGAACGCTGGTTTACGGAGCTTTTTTTATGCCTTTTTATCAAAACCAATGCAAAAACAACATCAAAACAACGTGAAAAACAACCTAAAACAACATCAAAACAAACAATGATAAAGATAAAGATAAAGATAAAGAAAAAGATAATATAGCGATTTAAATTTTTTTCTCCTCAGGAAAATTTGAATGACTAAATTTAAAACACAGAGTAACGGTGATGTTTTTAAAAACAGCTTTTCTTTACCAGCAGAAAGAGATTTGTTACTAAAGGCAACTTGGTATTTTAAATAACGAGTTTAAATAACTTCCGCCGCTCGATCTGATTTTTTTTCCGCCACGGCGCGCATCTGCACGCTGAAAAGCTCGCGCTGGTTTTCGGTGAGTGAGTCCCACAGTTCGAGCAGTTCTTTCTGCGAGTTGGTGAGGAGTGAGTCATTTTCGCCCGTCACGAGGAAGCGGACGGACACGCCGAGGAAGTCGGCTATTTTTATTGCGATGTCAGCGGCGGGAATGGTTCCGCGTGTTTTCCAAGTAGAGAGAGTATTCCCCTTGAAGCCTAAGACTCTGCACAAGTCATTTCTGGTGAGACCCTTTTTTTTGAGAGTAGAGTCCATTCGTTCAACGATAAGGGCTCCATTTGTTTCGGCATTCATCGGGAAAAGTCCTTTGATTTTATTCTCGTAAAAAAAATCGCAAAATGTAATAATTTTTTCTTGACAAGTCGCAAATGCGACGTTATAAATAATTAAGAGTTCGCAAATGCGACTCTATCGCTACGCATCCGAAGTTATCGGCATTCCTTGGGGTGTGCGGCGGGCGAAAGACTATAGTCTTTTCAGAAAGAGCTTGACAGCTCTTTCTGAGTTCTCCCTTTGGGAGGGGTTGAGGGTTACGGAAATCATCCTCACAAAACAAAACAGGGCAACACTTTTTTACACTCACAAATTAAAAAAGTTTTTATACGCCCGTCTTTATTCCGCAGGTGATTTCCGACTGCGGGGTGAGGGCGGGCAATTTTTTTTTCAGGGCAAAGGGGGAATCTTTATGAACTTGCTTGAGTACTACAGGGAAATGAATGTCATGTGTCTTCGGAACGCGGCATTGGCAGGCTCACATTCTGAGAGGGTGGAGTGGACGAACATCGCGGAGGGGTTCAGGAAAAAGAGCCTGAAACTCACGATCGGCGAGGCAAAGGACAGTCCGACCAGTTTTCAGATGTCCACATACCTGAGGCAGAAAAAGCGGCTCAGGGAGATTCTTTCAGCGAGGGGGCTTGCATCATGAGCGAAAAATCATCGGTGTTTGCTTCTGAGCTTCCCCGGAAAGAACATCACGCAGACCTTCGGAAATCCGTGTGCAAGGCGATTGACGAGATGAAGGACGGGACGAGGTTTACTGCGATGGAACTCAGGAGGCTTGCGGGCCGGTACTGTCCGAAAGCTGAGACGGCCTTCCTGGAAACGATTTTGAGGTACATGCGCTACTACAGGCGCATGAATGTAATCTGCATAAGCCGCAGCAAGGCGCTTTATGAAAAAGTCACTTTTGACAAGGAGAACTAAGAAATGGCATTTACGTCACACGGCTTTCAGCCGGTATCAGTTGACTACCTGACGGACGGAGAAAAGTACAAGGTCAGGATTCGAGACGTAAGGGCGATTCAGGTAGCGGAAGGCGGCGCGGTTGTCGACAAGCTCGCAATTGATTTTGACGTTTCGGGAATCCGAAACCCGCGTCCTTCAGGCATGAGCTTCAAGAGCCGTCCGCTCACCAACGAAAAAAACGCGCAGGTGCGCTGGGATGAGAAGTGGACTCGCTTCAAGGAGATTTTCGGCATCCCGCTCAACGATGAGAACTACAACGGCTGGGTAGGCAAAATCGGATGGCTTGAGGTGTCAAGCTTCCGTGATGCGCCTTTCTTCCAGCTCCCAAAGAAAGAGGCGGGCGCAGCATCCGTGCAACAGCCTGCGCAGGGCGCACAGCAGCAGCCCGTGGCAGATTTAACTAAATTCCCGGAAGACATTTCCTTTTAGTCCGTACGAAAGGGCCTGATAGAAGTTTTGGCAAAGCGGAACAGACGCTTGGCGGCAGGACAGAACGCAGCGGTGCACAGTGCAGGGGCGGACTCATACCCCCGTCCCGCCGGGCGCTAAGTCCCGGAGCCGCTTTTTTAGGAGTGTAAGAAATGGGCGACAAGGGAATCAGAAAGCTGGGTTTTTATGAGTCGTACTGGGAGACTGCAAAGCTCCTTGACAACGAGTCGCAGAGGCTTCGCTTTCTGGAAGCAATATTCAGATTCGGTTTTGAGGGCGTGAAGCCTGATTTCAGCGACGACAAACTGCTTGAGTGTATTTTCGTGCAGACGAAGGCAAATCTTCTTGCGGATTTAAGGCGAAAGCACGGCGGAGCACCGGCAGGAAACAAGAACGCAAGAAAAACCGAGGCGAAGGCGGAGGAAGAAGAACCGCCTGAAGAAGAGGCTGAGGACGAGGGCGAAAAAGAGGCTGAGGAAAACGCGGAGGCAAAGCCCAAGCGTGCCCCAAAGCGTTTCGTAAAGCCCTCGGTCAGTGAGATTAAGGCGTACTGCGCTGAGCGTGGAAACGCGGTGAACGCGCAGGCGTTCTTTGATTTTTATGAGTCCAACGGCTGGAAGGTCGGGAAAAACAGCATGAAGGACTGGAAGGCAAGCGTAAGGACGTGGGAGCAGAAGGACGGCTTCAAGGCTCCTGTCCGTGAAAAACTTGAGATGTGGAACTGAGGTAAAAAATGAGCGTGACATACAGGACATTCACCAACGAAGATTCAGAAAAATCAATCCTTGCGTTCCTTCTGACAGACGTAAAGGACTTGAAATACAAGGAGACGGTGATTTCTAAATGCCGTCCTGAGTTTTTTACAGGCCGTCAGAAAACAGCTTTCGGCGTGATAGCGTCCCTTGTTGTCGAGGGCGTAAACCCGACTTGCGACATCGTTTATGAGCGCGCCCCGGAAGGTTTCTCACGCTTTGAGCTTGAGGAAATCAAGGACTTGAACGCGTCATATTCAAACTATGGCTTTTACATCAGGAATCTTGTTGACGTGTGGAAAAGGCGTGCGATCTACAACACGCTGGGAACTGCTTTGGACATCGTTCAGGAAAACCCGCGTTTTGATTCTGAGAAGCTTCTTGAGGAAGTCAAAAGGCAGATAGCCGGCATCGAGCGTTCATCAACCGAATCAAAAATCTTTACGCTTGCAGACTGCATGAGCGAAATGACAGAGGACATCGCAGAGATGATGAAACCTGACTACAAGTCAGACAGGATTCCTACGGGCTTGAACTGCCTTGACTCAAAAATGGGCGGCCTTGCCCCGTCAGAAATGACCATCATCGGCGCACGTCCTTCCCAGGGCAAGACGGCGCTTGCTCTGACAATGTTCAGGAACATCACGCTGAAGAACATCCCCGCCGGCTTCATCTCGCTTGAGATGAGCCGTGAGGCTCTTGCATACCGACTTGCGTCAATGCAGACAGGCTACAACCAGTACAAATTGCAAAACCTTCCGAGGGACGAAAACACGCTCAGATGGTTCGCCAGCAAGGTGTCGCAGATAGCTGACGTTCCAGGCTTTATTGCCGACACGCCGAACGCACCGCTTTATGAGGTCGAGATGACGGCAAAAAAACTTGTCAACGACTGCGGCGCAAAAATCCTTTTCATCGACTATGCGGGGCTTATTGCACGAAATCCGGGCGACACAAAGACTGCTGAGTACGAGAGGCAGTCGGAGCTTTCCAAGCGCATGAAGGGGCTTGCACGAACGCTCAACGTACCGGTCGTGATTCTTGTCCAGCTCAACCGTGACGCGCAGGAAAAGCCCGCGACGCTTGCGAATATCCGCGGAAGCGGAAGCTACGAGCAGGACGCGGACGTCATCGTGTTCATCCAGAAAGATGAGAATGTGGGGACTTATCTTTCCGTGGCGAAGAACAGGAACGGCTCAACGGGAAACGCGAAGGTCGTATTCAACCGTGAGCTGACGCTGTTCACGGACGTTCCGCCTGATACTGACGGGCTGGAATAAAAGTTTGAGGGGGCGGAAAATGGAGCTTTTCCCTGAGGTTGTAGAGTGGGAAAAAAAAGAGAAGGCACGAAGGAGACAGGAGTTCCTTGATTCCCTTCCGTACTTCCCCACGCCCCAAAACGACAACGAGAAGATGCTCAACTTCCAGAAGGAGCTTCTTTCAGGGAGCAGGCGGGCAGAAAAAGAACTGTGGACACTTGCAATCAAGGTTGCCGAGCGCATGGTGAGGAAGGAAGCAAAGGAGCATCAGAAAATCCTTGATCCTGAAGAGGTGTATGACAAGGCGATGGAGGCCGTCGAGTATGTTTTGCGTCGTTACAGGAAAACGTACAGGGACGGAAGGCTTTACGCGGTGACAAAGAACTACATCTCTGCAATCTACAACGGCGTGCGACATGCCATGTGGATTGACTGGCAGAAGCACAGGGGGAAGGTTCGGATAATCGTGAATTCTGACCTGCTCCTCAACTTTGAGAGGCCGGACGACATAGTGCGTTTTGTTTGAGGGGGCGAAAGATGAGCGACAATGATTTTGTTTTTAAGGGGACTAACGGAGAACACGGCGCGCCCATTCCTTTTGGATGGGCACGGCTTTTCGGGTGCATAACGGCAAGGGACGAGGAGACGTTTTATTTTTTCTATGGCGGCGGAAAGATAAATAAAAAACACACAAATCTTTTGTGGAAATGGGTGAGCGGTGAGTACCGAGTCGGTACTACAAAGCCCCAAAGCTCAAGGAGATGTAGGGATGATGAATGACGGCTGGACGCTCCTTGTTGATGCCATGATAAGGCTTGCCAGAAAAGACATAGAGCTTCATGAGCGAATGTTGCGCAAGCAGTGCCGTCAGGTTTGTTCCGGGAAGCCCCTTACAAAAAGGCAGAAAGAGTTTCGGGCTGCATCTGAGAAACACTGTAAGTCTGCCGTAATTACATGGAGGTTGAGATATGAAAATGCAGATGTGCCATTATCCTGGATGCAGCTGCGTGTCAGAGTCGTATTACTGCGAACGCCACGCGGCAAAGAGAAAGGCTGAGAAGGAAGCGCAGAGTCATGAGATCTTCAAGGGTACGAGGCGCGGCAAGTCAGCTTCCTACAACTCCCTTTATCACTCTCCGAGGTGGAGGCGCGAGAGACGTGAGTTTCTGAAGGCTTTTCCGTACTGCTTTTTATGCGGAGCAAAGGCTGACACGGTGGATCACATAAAGCCGCATCGTGGAGACCCTGAGCTGTTCTGGGATCAGGGCAACTGGCAGTCACTGTGCCGCTCATGCCACAGCAGGAAAACTCTTGCGGAAAATCATCATTTCAGCAGGAAAGAAAGGCAGAAATGAGCTGACCGGTAGGGGGTGTTTTTCTTCAGAAAGAAAAGGCTGTCACCAACCCCCTGCAATTCACGCGCGAGAATTACAAAAATTAACTAGTAAAACGTATAGTAAAATAGAGGTAAAAAAATGGGTCGACCGAGACTTCCCTCAGAGCTGAAAGCACTGAAAGGAACGCTGAACGTAACAAGGGAAAAACGGAATCCGAGTGCGGACACAGTGATAGCGACCAAGCCGGATGCAATCTTCCCGGAAGGAACGAAAATCGCATGTCCTAAGGCGATTAAGACAAAATATGTCCGTGCCTACTGGAAAAAGCTTACGGCAATGCTCTTAACAATCCGCGTGCTCTCTCCGTCCGACATCCCGCAGCTTGAGCAGCTCTGCCTTATCCTGGAAAAACTCCGGGAAGTCCAGAGCCTTTTTTCAGACCTTGACCCGCTGAAAGACTTCGAGGCTTTTGCGAATGTACAGAAAGTTTACATCGCACTCTCGAACAAGTTTGACCAGCTGGGGAGCAAGTATTACATAAGCCCTGCCGCCCGCACGAAGCTCACCCTCAACGAACTGAACGTGATCAAAACAGGCCAGGAGATACAGAAAAACGAAAGCGCAATCGGCGCACTACTGGGAGGAAGAAAATGACTAAAGACGAGCTGAAAGACAGAATCAGCATGGCACTCAAAGACCCTATCTTGCAACAGGGGTTTGAGATTATCTGCAAGGAAAACGCAGAACTGAAAAAAAAGAATAATAATCTAGTGGCAAGTTCAAAAACTATAATAAGTCTTTCAGATGAAATTGAGAATAGAACTATGGAGCAAATCACCAAAGCAAAAGAACTTCTAAAATGGTTTGTGTGGTATTTTAGAGAAGGTAGCCCGAATCTTGTACCTTACAAACATAAAGTTGCAGAAGCAGAGCAGTTCTTGAAGGAGTTTCTCTTGATGTGAGCGGTGTTGTAGGGATTGAAGGAAAAAAGAACAGTAGGAAGAAATGAAAAACAGAATAACAGTAAAAGAATCTGTAAAAAATGAAATAAAACGTATTCATGAAGAATACGATAAAGAGGGTGGAAAATCTATAAAACCTTCTTTTAATTACATTGTTGTCGTTGATTCTTCTGATGATTTCTTCGTCACTGATACATTACCCGATGCAAAGGATATAGCGATAGAGTACGGAACTGAACATAATGAGTTTATGAGCATATATGCAGTGAAATTATTTGGAAACGAATACAAAGCTAATTTGATTTTTGCGTATAAATGGTATAAGCGGGAATTGGTTGAGGATTTTGAAAGAAATCCACTGCACATTGCTTGGAGAACAAGAGGAGATTTATTGGAGGTATCAGAATGACAGATGAAAAGACCTGTTATAACTGCGGAAATAAAAATTGCAACGTATATTATTCAATAGTCAAAAAGGATTGCAAAAGGCATTTTGAAACATACGAATACAAGAATTTCGATTGTGTGAACCATAACAAATGGAAGGAATTGAAGGTGGAAGAAACTCGGACGGATAAAATGACAGATGAAGAAAAACTAGCAGAAAAATATGTAAACGGGATTCCTATGTTTGCGGAGGAAGGAGAAGGTTTTTCTCGAACTCAAATGCAACGAGCCTTTCTTGCAGGACTTAAAGCAGGCAGACCAAAGTGGTACAAGGTTGCTGACGGAGATTATCCGCCTTGCGAAAAAGGCAATTATACAATCAATGTTCTGACTGATTGCGGAGATATTGCTTACTACGATTACAACCTTGATTGCTGGATAGCAGAACCTTCAAGTGCAGAAATTGACCCGCCTATCGCATGGTGTGAAATCCTAAAATACACGGAGGAGTAAATGGAAAACCCACTGTTTGATTATTACCAGGTTTGCGGAATGGACGCAAAACTTGACGCTTTGAGAGGCCGCACAATAAAGAAAGTATTTCCCAGCTACGAAGAGGCAAAACACTATTATGACAACATCGACAAAGATGTGAAGAAATTCCTGCAAAGCAAACAGCTTATTTTCAGAGCTGCGAACGGCGAGGATAAACTGCTTGAAAGCTGGTATTGGAGTCAGAGAAGGTGAACGAGCTTTTTGATGTTCCAGAGTGGCAGAGATACGGCTATTACAGCGAAGATTCCTATCAACACTTTCTTAACCGTCAGATAAAAGTCATGCTTGGACATTTGTCAACGTTTAAGTCATGGGAAGACTATTACGCTCTGAAGCAAAGATTTTATACATACGATACGCAAAAACACCAAAGCCTTTTCCATCCATGGCGTAAACAAACGCTTATGGAAATGAAACCGCAAAGATAAAAATAAAACTTTTTCAATCTTCTTGATTAAAACTATTGACAAAATAAACAAGATGTAGTAATATTAAATCATCAGGTTGATACTTCAACTGACAAGGACGGTGAGGAAAAGTGGAAAATCCAAAAATAACAGATTGGATAGTTGCGATAGCGGCCCTGATAACTGCAATAGCAACTTTACTAAGTGTAATACTTAGGTAATCCAATCCGCAAGGCTCTCGGAGAGAGTGCCTTGCGTTATCATAATCCATTTCAAGGAGAAACGCAAATGAAAAGAACAATGTTTTACATCGCCGCATTTATTGTAATACTCGGAGCTTTTTTGATTGTGGGAGGAATTTTATAATGGCAGGCACAAAAAAAGATTCTGAAAAAGAATATTCTTCCAATTGGGGAGGAAAGAGAGCCGGACAGGGCAGGCCGAAAGGCACGACGGGAGCTTACAAGGAAAACCCTAAAACCCTTCAGGTTGCCTTCAAGCTCACGGCCGATGAAAAATCCCAGCTAGAGGCAAGGGCAGAAAAAGAGGGGCTTTCTGTGAGCAAGTATCTTCATCAGCTGGCTTTCGGGGAATAGTGAAATAATTTTTTTGAGTTGTCAAACTTTTCTTGACAACTCATTTTTTTGCAGATAATGACTGTCTATGTATGAAAAACTACATGGAAATACTCGAAAAATACTGCTCTGACATCATAAGCGGTAAGATTACGGCTGGAATCTGGACTAAAAAAGCCGTGAAACGCTTCATTTCCGACCGAAAAAGGGAAAAAAGAGATGATTTTCCCTTTTATTTTGATGAAAAAGCCGCTGAAATGGTGCTTTCATTCGCCGAAAGCCTAAAGCCCGGAGACCTCAACGGAAAGACAATTTCCCTTCTTCCCTGGCAGATTTTTGTCTTTGCGAATGTGGAAGGCTGGCGGTACAAGGGAGATTCCGACCGGAAACGCTTCCGAATGGCATATATCGAAGTGAACCGAAAGAACGGAAAAACGACGGGTCTTCTTCTTCCCCTCGTTCTCTTCAATTTCTTAAAATACAAGGCCTCAGAATCCTATCTTGTCTCAAGCTCCGACACCCTCGCTGACAAGACTTTCAAGGAAGTGCGCGACATCATCAAGGCAGAACCCGCTCTCGACGACATCCTCGACTGCCGCTCCCTTGCAATCACATTTAAGGACATAAACGAAAAGTCCCGCCTGGGCTTTTACTGTGACGGCGGAAAATCCGTTGACGGCCTGCGCCCCCGTTTTGCCGTGCTGGACGAATACCACGACTTCCAGAGTGACAAGATGTTCATGTCAATGCAGTATGGCATGAGGAGCAAGAAAGATGCCCAGCTCGTAGTCGTCACGACCGCCGATGTGGAAGTCGCAAACCCATGTTTTGAGCAGAATTTAAAGGCAAAGAGAATCCTGAACGGAACGCAGACGCAGGAAGATTTCTTTTCCGTAATTTATGCCCTCGACGAAAACGACGACTATCACGATCCAGCCGTATGGCAGAAGGCAAATCCAAGCCTTTACGACATCATTGACCCTTCCGTCATTCAGTCCGACATCGACGATGCAGAGCTTACGCCCCACAAAATCCCGGAGCTCAAGGCGAAAACCTTCGGAATCTGGGGCGGTGGCGGTGAAAAATCGTGGCTTGCAATCGAGACCTGGCAAAAAAACAAGGAAATTGACGCAAAACTTGAGGATTTTGAGGGCATGGAGTGCTTCGGCGGCCTAGACCTTGCCCAGGTTGACGACCTCTGCGCCTTCACGAAACTCTTCAAGAAAGACGGCAGGGAATACTATTTTCATCGCTTCTACATTCCCGAAGGCACGGCGCACGAACGCTACAGAAAAGAAAACATCAACTTTTTCCAGTGGATTGAAAGGGGAATCGTCACGGCAATTCCCGGAAACACAATCGATTACAGCTTTATCATCCGCGACATTCTCGATGATGCTGAGCGCTTCAAGCTGCGGGGCATCGGCTACGACAAATGGCAGGCAAAGGACGTAATCAAGGAACTGGACGAGGAACGGCCGGACATCGCATTGATTGAGATTGAGCAGTCATTGAAAAAACTTTCTCCGCTTACGCAAAGCTACGAAAAGAGCATAAAGGACGGGCGGCTTGTGGACAATTCGCCCGTGATGCTCTGGATGATAAACAACGTCGAAATAAAGCCGGACGTGAACGGCAATTACAAGCCGATGAAAAAGAGCAAGGCAAGCACCCAGCGCATAGACGGAGTTATCAGTTCGATAATGGCATACGGCACAGCTGCATGTGAGCTTTTTGAGGTAGTCGAGCCGGTGAGCTTTGACGTGCTGAAAGCGATTCTGTGACGAGTTAAGACGAGTTAAACATGACGTACACATTCATCTTAAACGGAGAGACTCCGGCAAAGAAAAACAGCCGCCTCAACCTTTCAAGCGGGAGATCCATTCCTTCCGCCAGTTTCAGAAAATGGCATGAATCCGCATTGATTCAGGTCATCATGCAGCGGAACAGAATCTTGAACTTTAAGAAAGCCACGAAAGAAAACCCGTGCGCAATAAAGCTGACTTTCATCCACGGAGACATGAAGAGGCGTGACAGCGACAACGGCACAAGCTCGATTTTAGACCTGCTCACTGACAGCGGAATCCTTGAGGATGATTCTTGGCTTATAGTCCGCAATATTTCAGTATTCAACTGCTATCAGAAAAACAGTGCAAAATGCCAGGTTGAAATATCGTTCTAAAATCCACGTACACGCACGAGAAGGGCATTTTTAGAGGTTTTTAATCAAAAGTGATGAAATTACATCACCGCCCCGAAAAAAACGCTTTTTTGGGCAGAAAACGACGGAATGACAGTTTAGAAAAAAGGAGTTTTCCCGTGTTTAAATTTTTCAGAAAATCAAATAAAAACGCTGTCGTACAGCCCCGGATAATAAGCGATTACGGCTTTGTAAACCTCCAGAAAGGCGGCATCAGCTCTACGGCTTTTGCCTGCATGGACAGGATAGCAAGTGAATTTGCACTGCTAAACTGCCATGTTTACGACGCGCGCACGAAGCAGAGGGTGAGCCGTCACCCGCTTTATGCGCTTTTGAGCCATCCGAACGCGGAGGACAATCACTACAACTTTTTCTACCAGTCGGCAATCGATTATTTTCACGGCGGCTGTTTCTGGCTTAAAGCTGTCGTAGGCGGTGAAGTCGTCTCTCTTTTCCGCCTGAATCCTGCAAAGGTCAGCATAAGACGGGATGCCGACACAAACAGAAGAATCTTTGAGTACAACGGCAAAAGCTTTACGGACAGGGAATTGATTTACATTCCCGCAAGATTTGACTATTCGACGCTGACGGGCGGAAAATCGATTTTCAAGGCGGCGCAGTCTGCTTTTGATGTCGCTGCATCACTGGACACGTTTACAGAATCATCATTCACAAACGGAGTCATCGGAAACAGGATCGTCATTGACGTTTCCGGGGCTTTCCCGAACCTCACGGTGGAGCAGGCGAAGGAAATCAAGGACAACTTTCAGAAAGAATATGGCGGGCTTGAAAACGGCGGCCGCCCGATTCTCAAAAAGAAGGGGATTGAATACGCAGAGCTGAAAGGCACGTCAACGGCTGACAACCAGACGGCTGAGCTTTCGGAGAACCGCAAGTTCCAGGAACATGAAATCTCAAAACTTTTCGGAGTTCCTGCAGAGCTTTTGAGCGTTGATTTCAGCAAGAACGGCAACCTTGAGAACATCTTCACGGTTTTTGCGGAGTTCGCAGTCCGTCCGCTTGCGACGCAGTTTCAGGAAGCCATAAACAGCCTTCTGGATGAAGAAAGACATTACCTTGAGTTTGACTTCAACGGAATAATGAAAGTCAGCATGTCAACAAGAATCGACGCTTACACCAAGCAGATAAACAATGGTCTTTTGTCACCGAATGAAGCAAGGGCAAAGGAAAACCTTGAGCCGATAGAGGCGGGGGACAATCACTTCATGCCGGTAAACCTCATGCCGCTCAACAATGAGACGGTCAAGGCATACATGGCAAAACAGAAAAACGAAATCAACAACGGCAGCAATCCCACGGATGAAGAAAGCCAGCACTTTGGCGGCGGGGACGACAAGCAGTAAAAATTGAACCGGCCGAAAATGCCGGTTTTTTTGTCTTTTTTTATTGAAAAGTATTGACTAATCATGTGATACGCAGTATATTATATTCAGGTGGTGCGTTGCGCCGCGTGTTTAAATCTTTGTTAAGGGAGTAAAATCGTGAAGAAATGGGTAAAAAAATACCTGCGAGAAGTATCACTACTACTAATCGCAGGTGTCATCCAAATCCTTGTAGCACTGATTATTAAGATAATCGGCTAATGAGGGCAGGGCAAGTCTTAAACGCCTCTAAGGCTTGCCTTTGTATTTGCGATTTTACTCCTATGGGGGCTTTTATGTCAACGAAAAAGGAAATGATGATCCTTGTTTTGAAAACGGTAATCCGCTGCTTGATTGGCGCTGTCATTGCGTTTTTTGTATTTAAGGCTTTGAGTGCAAAAGGAGTGATTTAATGGCAGAAGAAAAAAAACGCGGTGGCTTCCGGGAAGGGAGCGGGCGAAAAACCACGGGCGAACGCGGAAAAACCTCAAACATCAATTTCCGTATTTCGCCGGAAGAAAAAAAGATAATTGACGCAAAGGCGAAGGCTGCTGGGAAATCAACCTCACGCTATATGATAGACCTCGCTCTTAACGCTTAAAAAAAATTGCCGTCCGAAAAGGGCGGCTTTTTTTATGCCCAAAAATCAAAATGACAGTCTCCAGTAAGAAGAAAGGAGTCTGAAAAATGGCAAAGAATATAGCTGACAGAATCAAAGAGGGGCGGCAGTTCCGCCGTATGGAGCTGAGGATTAAGGAATCCGCGGGGGCAGAGAACGCATCTGACTCTTACGTAGTGGAAGGCTACGCCACCACTTTCGGCGAGGAATACAAGCTTTATGAGACTGAGGACTACCGTGTTTTTGAGAAGGTAGCCCCGGACGCTTTCTCAGGCTGCGATATGGAAGACGTCATCTTCCAGTATGACCATGAGGGACGCGTCTATGCACGTCTTTCAAACGGCACTCTCAAGCTCGATGCCGACGGGCACGGCCTTAAAGTTACCGCTGACCTGGGCGGAACTGAAGAGGGCAGAAAGCTCTTTGAGGAAATCAAGGGCGGATACACAAACAAGATGAGCTTCGGCTTTACGATCTCCGGCGAGACTCAGGAGAGAAGGAAAGGCGAGGACGGAAAGACAGAGTATCTTTTCGAGATAAAAAACATCTCAAAACTGTACGACGTTTCGGCGGTCTCAATACCGGCGAACGACGGAACGGAAATATCAGCACGCAGCCATTTTGACGGAGCGATTGAAAAGGCCTGCAAGGTGGAAGCGGAGCGACTTTCAGAGGAACAGCGCGAAAAACGGCAGAAGGAAGCTGAACGGCTTGCGCTTGAACTGAGTTTCAAACTTTAAAAAATAAAAGAGGGGACAGAAAATGAACCAGAAAGAAATTGAAAGCAGATTGAATGAAATTTCAATCGAAATGCGCGGTCTTATGGACAGCGTGAAGGACACTTCAAAAGAGGTGAACCTCGACGAAGTAAGAAAAAGAAAGGCTGAGTTTGAGGCCGAGCGCTCAAAACTTGAGAAAGATCTTGCAGAATTCCAGCGTCCTGCAGAAAAGCCGGAAGGTGAGGAACGCAAAGGGAACAAGTCTTTCCTTGAGTTCCGGGGCGGAAACGTAAGCTTCCGAACTGACATGACTGCTGCTGACGGCGGCAAGGCAATTGCTCCTGAGCAGTTCGTTGACGAACTCATCAAGGACATTGAAAAAGAATGTCCGGTCTAT